>OZSS01001539.1_pt1 | contig 10615 bp, 10 predicted proteins | sample 1779911 | NCBI WGS metagenome assembly OZSS01 (sample SAMEA2603589, study PRJEB24840) | metagenome | biome: Water; feature: Photic zone; material: Seawater sample | place: Mediterranean Sea | collected 2013-11-12 | depth 10 m | reverse complement strand
GGTGATGTCCAGTTGGCTCCTCTTGGCCTGACTTTTTTCCATAAAGTGGTGCCATTTTTGAGATTTAATCCAAAGGTAAAGGAATCAGCGTCATTTTCTACTTGTGCAACCAATACACCATTGGCGATCAAGGGGGAGGACGACATGCCCAGACCATTGGCGATGTTGGGATAGTCGTAGGTGAGTCCTCGCAACCACATGAGATTCCCTCTCATATCCAAACAGAAAACATCATTGGAAGAAAATTGTGCAACTACCAGGTTGCTATCACTTACTATTGTGGAAGCAGCCACGCATGTTTTATTGTGGCAGATAGTTCGCCCTGTTGCTTTGAAGATCCTTTCCCAAGCCTTCTCTCCGTTTTGAGTATTAAACGCGAGAACATGCAGGTTGGTCTGTTGAGGTCCGCTTGAAGCAGTCAGGAAAACCAGGTTACCTACTAAGACAGGACTGGATAATCCTCTTCCGGGAAGCGAAACATTCCAGGAACTTTCAGCACTCAGCGATAGATCAGGAGAAACATCTCCATGAATTAAACCGTTTCCATGAGTACCGCGAAACCCCAGCCAATCAGCAAAGGCAAGTGAAGGTGAAAGAGTAATAATCAGTAGGGAAAGATATAATTTCATTTTAATTAACGGGTTTGATTGTTGTTCCGCTTAAGTCAGTGATTCTAAAGCAGAATTCCCATTGCTTCGTCCAACTTTCCGTTTGCTCATTTTGGCACACCTTGACCAAAATTTCATTTTTCCCTTTCTTGAGGTTGCCTTCGAGGATGAATTGGTCAACGCGGGTTGCACCTCGATGATATTCGTCACGGGCAAAAACTAGCTCTTGGTTTACCCATAACTTCCAAGCGTTTTTGGATCCTATGCGAAAGTGTACCCTTCGATCTGTGGAGGAATCGAATTCCGAATATGCATAGCAGAGAACTTCCTTAATATGTCCAAAAGGTTGATTAAGGTCCAGCAGTCCAAGTCTATCACTTGTTGAAAAAGTCTGCCACTGAACGGGGCCATCCTTTCCAGTATGGCTTTTTTTAAGCAAATTTGTTCCGTGTTCTGGGGAATAAATTTTGCTGAATCCATTTCTGGATAAATTATCAAATGGTCCAATGACCTGCCATTCAGTTACGAAACCCATCCTCTCGGTAATATTAATTTGCTTCCCGAGTTCTTCGAGAGATTTGCATGCAGTTTCGATTTGGTCTACATCGCGGGCTTTACTTAACGCATACTCATAGGCTTCCATGGCCTGTTCTTTCTTATCCAGGTTTTCGGCTTGAGTAAGTAAAAGTGCAACTCCTTCCCTGCGTAGGCTAGGTTCAGGGTCATCGATGAAGGTTGATAGCAGGGATTGAGCAACCTGGGGAGAAATAGAATTCAGAAAATCAAAGGCAGCACGACGGGAACTGCCTTGATTACTTTGGTCTTTGATGAAAGCAATCGTTTTATCTTTGGGAAGAGACTGTTTTCCTGCATTTTCTAAAATTTCGTATATGGCAGCTCTTGCCCAATTATCACCCAAATCGTTTGCCTGATTCATCACCTTTAAGAGATGAGGTATGTCAGAGGAGCTCATTTTTTTGACTAATGGCCAGTTTTTGACAAGTTTTTCGTTCCCGGAGCCTTTGGGGCCAACTTGAATGATCGCTTCGAATAAATCATCATTGGCAATCAGGTGTCCACCGAGGATTCCAAAAATTACGATCAAGAAACTATTTTTCATAATTGTTATCAAAGCCATTCGCTCCCTAAATCACAAAGAAAAAATTCTATATCTTTTTTCTTTCCTTTGTCGGAACAAATGTAAACATCCGAGGCATGTTAAATCCAAAATATTTTCTGCTACTGTCACTACTTTGGGGATACCCAAATTTTGGCGAAAATGAGAGTTTGAAACTGTGGCCAGGCGTTCCACCCGGTGAAGTAAAGGGAAGCGTTGGGCCAGAAGAGCATCGAAAGCCTAAGCCTAATAGTAACGATGTTTTACGTATAGCGAATGTGTCCGAGCCAATGCTTACTTTGTACAGAGCTGATCCAGCCCATTCTAATGGAACAGTCGTGATTGTTTGTCCTGGAGGTGGGTACAATATTTTAGCTTATGAACACGAAGGAACCCAGGTATGTGAGTGGCTGAATGAATTAGGGGTTTCGGCAGTCCTTTTGAAATACAGGGTGCCTCGTCGAAAGAATCGCCCTCCTCATGAGGCTCCGTTACAGGATCTTCAGAGAACTTTGGGCTTAGTCCGACAAAATGCCAAGGAATGGAACATTGACCCGCGGAAAGTTGGGGTTTTAGGCTTCTCTGCCGGTGGTAATCTTACCATGATGGGGCTGACTTCTTTTAAGGAAAGAAGCTATTCCTTAATTGACGCTGCGGACCAATTCTCCTGCCGTCCCGATTTTGGGATATTAGTCTATCCCGCCTATTTGGTAGATCGTAAAAAAAGAGATTCATTGTTTCCTGAGATTCAGATTACACCGGAAACCGCACCCTGTTTTTTTGTTCATACTGGTGATGATCATGTTCCGGGTGAGGGCAGTGTTCTTGCTTATCTCGCGTTGGAAAAAGCTGGTGTCGAAGGCAATGAACTTCACATTTATCCCTACGGCGGACATGGTTATGGGATGAGAAAGAATGGCAATCCAGTTTCTAATTGGCCCTCTCGAGCAGGATTGTGGATGAAAACCATGGGGTGGTTGGAACGAAAATGAGCGAAATTAATCAGGCGGTTAGATATCACCAGCATGGTAAACTCAAGGAAGTGCTGAAACTCGAGGAATTAACTCTTGGAGAGTTGGGACCGCGTGAGGTGCGTATTGAAATTCAAGCATCCACAATTCATCCATCCGATTATGGATTGATTCAGGGTAGTTATGGAAAGCTAAGGTCATTGCCTTGCGTAGGTGGGCGAGAAGGTGTGGGGAAGGTTGTTGAAGTAGGTAGTAAGGTTAAGGAGGAAGTGGTCAATAAGGTGGTTGCGGTTCCTGATCAGGTTGGGGCGTGGCAGGAATTTTGTGAGGCTGATGTCGATGATTTGATCCTTCTGCCTGCCCTTGTTCCCTATAACCAACTTGCCGTAGGCCTTTTAAACCCAATGACCGCTTGGCGTTTGCTTAATGATTTCGAGTATTTGAGGGAAGGGGATGTTATCATTCAAAATGCAGGAAATTCCGCGGTGGGTCTGGCTGTGCTGCAATTTGCCAAGCGAATGGGAGTTACTTGTATTAATCTAGTAAGAAACGAGGAAAGGGTTGCGGATCTTAAAAATTTTGGTGGAGAGCAGGTCTGGATTGATGATGAGGATGTTCCAAGCAAGGTTTTGGATTTTACTGAAAAGAAAGGGTGCTTGATGGCACTGAATTCTGTTGGAGGGAGAAGTGCGGTTAGGCTGGCAAGGTGCGTCAGACAGGGAGGGGTTCATGTAACTTTCGGTGCAATGGATTCAGATCCCGTTCGTTTTCCGACCAGAAATTTAATTTTTGATGATGTTCGTTTTGTGGGTTTTTGGTTGGATCGATGGAAATCCCGTCAGTCTCCCGCACAATTGAGGAATTCACTTGAGGAAGTCTTGCAACCCCTTGCGATGAAGGAAGTTTCCTATCCGATTGATTCGGTTTACTCGATTGAAGAGTATGCCGAAGCTTTAACGAGAAATTCTAAATCAAGATTTGGAAAAGTTCTCTTGGCTCGCGATAAGCAGAGAATCGAAAGTTCAATTAGCTAATACGCTTCTTAAGACTGGCCAAAGAAAAATATTTCCCCGGGCAAACCGTGTGATTTGGGTGATGGACTTTGTGGGTGGTAACTTGGTTGGGTCCCAGACGACACTTTTTCATTAGGTACTCGCATAGCCCCTCTAAGCTTTTCATTTGTTTGCTCGTTGGTGCCCTTAGTTCAAAGTTTCCAATGAGGCAAATTCCAATACTCGTCTTGTTGTCAGATAGTTTTTTCATATGCCCTCCGTCCAGTTGCCCTTTCCATCTGTCTCCAATGAAGACCTCGCCGTCGTATGCTTTTCTGGAGCCATTTGAAATTACAAAATGATAGGCGAGACCGTTTTTCATCCCTCGTGCTTTGTGAACACGGTGCATATTCATCGCATCATCAACAGGAGTAGCGGAATGATGAATGACGATTCGCTTCCATCGTCCAAAGCGAGGACTGATCTTGTTGAGAGCACTTATTGTACTGCTATTTAGTAGGGAAGGTGCTGTAGTGCTTCCTCCCTGCAACGGTATTACCAATTTCTGACCAATCCTGATGAGATTAGGACTTTTTATTTGATTAAATTCTATCAGGGTGGATTGCTTAACCCCAAATCTCTTAGCGATTGAGCCCAAACTATCTCCTTTGCGTATAGTGTAGGGGATTTTTTGAAGGTTTCCGTCGGGAATTTTTAGCTTCTTACCTACAAACAGAAGATTAGGATTGGAAATGCCATTAATCGCCTGAAGTGCGGATACGGAAACTCCATAACGCTTAGCTATTCCACCAAGCGTTTCATTTTTTTGCACAATGTGCTGAGCATTACCCCAAAGAGGTAAGGCAAACACTAGTATTCCCAAAACCAGAATTATTTTCACACCAATCCCATGTAGGCAATTCTGTGATTATATGGCAACTCTGAATTCGAATTCGGTAAAAGTTATAAACCTTAGGTTTGTACTCTCGGTGAGATTTGGATTTATTAGAACAAAATGAAATTTAAAACGAAAGCATGGCTAGTTTCGCAGGGCTTGTTAATCATTACGGCTATCATTATCCAGCTCACATTTTATCGGGAAATTAAAGTTGGTCCTTTGATGGGAATGCCCAAAAGGCCATACATGGACATTATTAAAAATGTAGAACCTGATATCCCAGATTATGCGAAGGACAGAAATTTAAAACCTCAAATGTACGATGCGAGATTACCCTTATCTCAGGATGAAATACAGGCCGCCAACCTGGGAGCTTACCGGAGAGCATATCGGCAGGAAGAAGGATTGCGCACGGCATTAAAGGGAGGATTTGTGGTCAATATTATTTATTTCATAGCTTACCATCTTCTTGTTCCTTATTTTATACGGAGTCTTGCAAAGGGTAGGGCGTCCAGACGCAATGAATAATTCATTCTTTAGGGTTGCCATTCGCTAAGTAAATATCTGATATATGAATGGTTGATATGCGATTCCTTCAAACAATTCTTGCCTTCGTTTGGATGACATCTCCCCTCATGATGTGGGGACAATACTCATCTGATTCTCGCGGTTCCTTTTTAGCTGAGGAAAAACCGGTCAGCGATTATTTTGAAAAAGTAGATGACCGAAGTTTTTATCAACAGCAGAGAATTCATGGCCTCAAAAGTGAGCTGAATAATTATTCCAGCAGGTTGCACACCCTCCAACAACGATTCGATCAAATCTTCTATGGTTTATCCTCCCAAGGTAAACATTCGACCCCATTTGAATTAAGTAACTCCCCCCAAAAACCTGTCTACCAGCAAAGGACTTACGAAAGCAATTATTCCACTCCTGCATCTTTTACGCCGTCGCCAACTCCCCGTCCAGTTGCCCCTCAATCAGTACCACAAGAACTTCAAGAGCAGCAACAACCGGTCCGTTCTCAAACTAATCAACTAGCATTTAGTGTAGATGCCCCTGGTAAATACTCTAAGGGGGGGAAAGTAGCCTCATTGTTTGATCCTGAACAAGCTTCTCGCGAAAATTTAGGCGGTTACCTTGTAATTTCCCCAGGGTTTTCAATCCCTTTTAAAACTCACGAAGGTGATCCTTCGGCTAATAAAACCAGGCACCGTGAGTACGATCCAGGAGTATCTGTGAATATCACAGGAGGACTAGAGAAGAATCCATTTCGCGTAGGTGTAGGAGTTTCCTACAAAAGGCATTCGCTAGATGATTCTTCCTATGAAACTGACAAATTTTATTCGCCTCCTATGAATAAAGATCCTATTTCTGGGCACAGTCAAACCCTTGCGGGGTATTTGGATCTTGGGCTAAGAACTCCGATTGCCAGTTCCCTTGATGCATACATGGGTGTTGGACTTGGCTATTACTTATCGTTAATAGAAGATCCTCGTAAAAGGAAAGATCATAGTTTTTTTGCCACCGGTTCTCTTGGGTTAGCCTGGAATGTCACAGATCTTATCGCATTACGATTTGGATACCGTTATCTTCATGAAGACGAGGTGCCCTCGCATGTTGCTGAGCTCGGGTTGAACTTCGATTTTTAAGCAACGAATGTCAAAACGCTCAACTGGAAAGGGTTTTATTCCCTTCCGACAAAGCTTTTTAATTCGTTTACTGCTTTCTCCCTTGGGAATAATTTACCGATTGTGGACAATCTCAATTAGGTTAGATTACAAAGAACAAAATGGCAGGTCGGAACTTAACAAGCAGTCACAGGCAGTGGTTATTTTTCTTTGGCACAACCGGTTGTTTTTAGCAGGGGAGTGGCATCATCGTTTCCGTAAACAGAAGCAATGCTTTGGCTTAATTAGTGCCAGTCGTGATGGGGCTTGGTTGGAAACATTTTATGGGTGGGCAGGCATCCGAGCAATTCGAGGATCCCAAAACCGGCGTGGTTCCCAAGCTGTTCGTGAACTCGTTAAGGTTGTTAAATCCGGAAATGATGTTGGGATAACGCCTGATGGATCAAGAGGACCGATGTATGATGCGAAAACGGGTGCGATTGCTCTGGCTAGAATAACCAAGAAACCAATTCTTCTTTTGTCCTTCGAGTATTCCAAATGCTTTCGTTTCAATTCCTGGGATAAGTTCGTGGTGCCTTATCCATTTTCAAAAGTCATCGTGCGTACTCGAGTTCTTTCGAGGGATCAATTGTTTGATGCAGGAACCGATCTTGACGCCACTACATTAGCCCGGGAGTCTCTGATGGAACTGACCATTGATTAATCTTTAAATTTTAAGATTTTATATCAATTCGCCTTGAGCCTCCTTATTTATGTCTTTTTTCTCCAATCCGTTTGAAAATGATTTTACAGACTGAAAACCTAACCAAGAAGTTCTCCTCTGTCTTGGCAGTTGATGATCTGTCCTTTGGATTGGAAGGGGGTACTATATCTGCTCTTTTAGGTGGTAATGGTGCTGGGAAGACAACCACCCTTTCTATGCTTCTTGGTCTGCTTGAACCAACTTCTGGAGGCATTCGGCTATTCGATCAGGATTTCATCCGGAATCGCTACTCCGTGTTGGGCAGAATGAACTTCTCCTCACCCTATGTCGATCTTCCGCAACGTTTAACGGTCAGGGAAAACCTTACTGTATATGCAAAACTGTACGGGGTAAAAAAACCAAAAGAGCGTATCGATCAGGTATGCGAAGAGTTTCGCTTACAGGAACTGCTTGATCGAAGGGTACGAAAACTTTCTTCGGGTCAAAAAACAAGGGTGTCTCTGGCTAAATCTTTGATTAACCGGCCTGAGTTTTTACTTCTGGATGAACCAACCGCCAGCCTTGATCCGGATACCACATCTTGGATAAGAGATTTTTTGAAAAACTACAGGGATTCTCAAGGGGCAACGATTTTATTTGCGAGTCATGATATGCGTGAAGTTGAATTACTCTGTGACGAAGTTCTCTTGATGAAGAAAGGAAAATTAATCGAGAGGGGATCTCCCCAGGAGTTACTCAATAAACACAACCGAGAAAACCTGGAGCAGGTATTTCTGGATTTATCGAGGGAGGGGCAGGGTTAGATGCAATCAGCGAGTTCATTTGGAAGAATTGCCGCCTTGGTTTTACGCTACCTCTATTTGCTAAGAAGCTCATGGCCCAGAATAATTGAAATCGCATACTGGCCCACTATGCAGATGATTATTTGGGGATTTGTTTCCCGGCACTTTTCAAGTTCCAGTCCTGAACTCACCGCAGGGGGTATACTGATCTCAGTGGTCTTGGTCTGGGATTGCCTGTTCCGGTCTCATATTAGTTACACCCTTTCTTTTTTGGAAGAATTATGGTCCCGTAATCTTGGTAATTTATTTGTGTCTCCTCTCCGACCACGCGAGCTGATTGCTGCCCTCGCAACTATCTCAATGATGCGCACTCTCATCGGAATGTTACCCGCGGCTTTGCTGGCTATCCCTTTTTTCGGAGTGTCCGTTTTTGATATGGGTCTCCCTCTGCTCGGGTTTTTTCTGAATTTGGTACTTACGGGGTGGGCAATTTCGCAATTTGTCACAGGAATTCTGATCAGGTATGGCTTGGGTGCAGAAAGTTTAACATGGGTCTTACCCTTTCTGATTGCACCGTTTTCGTGCATCTATTACCCACTGTCCACGCTTCCAGAGTGGATGCAATCCATTGCCGTCTTTATTCCAACAACCTATGTGTTCGAGGGCATGCGTGCTTTGTTGGTTGATGGTAATTTCGAGACAGGACTGATGGTGAAAGGATTTACCCTAAATATTTTATATCTTATATTTGGATTAATTGCTTTCTTCATTTCTTTTCAGGCGGCGCGCCGCCATGGTCTTCTTTTGCAATCCGGGGAATGATTTTTGAGGATTCCACGTTGCCAAATTTAGAGGAGAAGGCATTCTGAAAAGTTTAATTTCCTTATGGCCAGAATAAATAAAAATTACGATAAATTGGCAGCAGGCTATCTTTTCCCGGAGATTGCCCGCCGCACCAACGCTTTTCTCGAAGAGAATTCGGGAGCTCAAGTATTGCGTCTCGGAATTGGAGATACCACTGAACCCATTGTCCCTGCTGTCCTGGAAGGATTGCACGCGGGGGTCGATGCTCTCGGTAAAGCCGATTCATACTCCGGTTATGGTCCCTCAGAAGGAATCACTCCCTTAAGGGAAGGGCTAGCTGATCTTTATGCGGAGAGAGGGCTTTCATTGGATCCCTCTGAGTTCTTTGTCAGCGATGGAGCGAAATCTGACTCGGCTAATATCCAAAGCATATTTTCTGATGATTGCGTGGTTGCGGTACAGGACCCCGCATATCCTGTTTATGTCGATAGTAATGTGATTTTCGGCCGCACCGGCCAAGCGACTGATTCAGGGTATGAAGGTTTGGTTTATATGCCTTGCACTGAAGAGAATGGCTTTTTCCCAGAACTGCCTGACCGTAAGGTGGATCTCATTTATATTTGCAGCCCAAACAACCCTACCGGAGCAGTCGCCACCAAGGAACAGCTAAAGGGTTTCGTGGATTACGCGAACCAGCACAAGGCCATCATTTTCTATGATTCAGCCTATGCATCCTTTATCACTGATCCTTCACTCCCCCGTTCGATTTATGAAGTGGAGGGAGCGGAAACCTGTGCAATTGAATTTAACAGTTTTTCTAAAACTGCAGGATTCACCGGGGTGAGGTTAGCATGGACAATTGTGCCCAGAGCATGCAGGACGGAAGATTCCGAGGCTGGGAAATTACATGCACTGTGGACTCGTCGTCAAAACACATTCTTCAACGGTGCCGCCAACATTGTCCAAGCTGGTGGTGTAGCTGCTCTGAGTCCGGAAGGTCGCAGTCAAACGGATGCTCAGGTTGCGTTCTACTTAGAGAATGCCCGGATCATAAATGAAGGATTGCAGTCACTTGGAATCACCACTCATGGAGGGGGGAATGCCCCTTATGTATGGTTAAAGACTCCAGGAGGGCTTTCTTCGTGGGACTTTTTTGATAAGCTTCTGAATGAATGCCATGTGGGGGGCACTCCTGGATCAGGTTTTGGACCTGCGGGTGAAGGCTTTTTCAGACTGAGTGCTTTTGGACATCGAGAAAATGTTGAAAAAGCAGTCTCTTCGATTACCGAAAAACTCCAAATTTAGATTCCTTTATTATCTCAGACCCAAGCCGCTCCTCAAACGAAAGATTGTAAGGTCGGTTTAATAACCAATTCTGGGATATGGACTCTTTCAGGGAGTTGACATAAGTGAAGAATTACAGAGGCGACATCCTCCGCTTGCAGAATACTTTGTCGATGTTCTTCCCCGGGAGGCTCCTTACGGTTTTCTAAAATGGGGGTATTCACCTCTCCGGGATAAAGATTACTGATTCGAATGCCATTATTTCTTTCTTCTTCGGCGACGCCTATGCCCAAACCGCTCATTCCGAATTTGGAAGCATTGTACCCAATTCCCGCGAGAGGAACCGATCTTTTACCGGCAACTGAATTAATTAAGATGATGAGACCCTTTTTTTGAATCCTCATGCGTTCCAATGTAAGACGGATTATATTATAACTGCCGGTGAGATTAGTTTCTATTAGCTGATCCCAATCATCAGGGGAAAGTTCCTGCATTGACCGCAAGGCAACATTCACTCCGGCAGCGTGCACTAAATAATGCAATGTGCCAACCTCGCCATCAAACCACCGGAAGAGTCCGTCCAAGGACTTGCGCTCAGTAACATCAGCCTCCTTCGCCAGTATTTTTCCACCAGGCTGTACTTTGGCTAGGGTCGAAGTTAGGGTCGCCATTCTTCTTCCGACAATGGCCACATTTGCTCCGCTTTTGGCAAGGGCGAGAGCGGTAGCCTCTCCCATGCCCGATCCACCACCCGTCAGTAGAATATTTTTTCCTGAAAGATCAGTTTTTTCCTCCATCGTAGCAGCAAAACAATCAGGCTTATAC
>OZSS01001538.1_pt1 | contig 10615 bp, 9 predicted proteins | sample 1779911 | NCBI WGS metagenome assembly OZSS01 (sample SAMEA2603589, study PRJEB24840) | metagenome | biome: Water; feature: Photic zone; material: Seawater sample | place: Mediterranean Sea | collected 2013-11-12 | depth 10 m | reverse complement strand
TTGCAAGTCATAGCCAATTGCAGGATCTAGCGTCGCAACATCATCCTTGTCCGAACGGCCCGAGCAAAGGGAATTGCCCAGAGCCAAGTCATTGTGCGACATGTAATTCCCAATGCAATCCTGCCAATCATTGCCATGGTTGGTATTGACATCGGCCTGTTCATGTCTGGGATTGTTGTTGTGGAGAGTGTGTTTGGTTGGCCAGGCATAGGACAACTTGCCTGGCAGGCCATTCAGCGAATTGACATCCCAGTCATTATGGGAGTCACGATTGTTTCTGCCACAGCAATTGTGCTGGGTAATTTGTTGGCTGACTTGATCGCACCGTGGATCGATCCGCGAATCAAGATCAAGTAAACCCATTCAAGGATAAATATGTTTAAGCTGTTCCTGGCTGGTCTCACCGGACTTGCCCTGTTTGGTAACGTGGCGCTCGCCCAAGTCAATGAAAATGCCCCTCAGGGTGGCTCCATGACCGTTACGTACAAGGATGATGTTGCGACGCTAGATCCTGCAATTGGCTATGACTGGCAAAACTGGTCCATGATCAAGAGTCTCTTTGATGGCTTGATGGGATACGAGCCTGGAAGTACTCAGCTGCGGAATGAGCTGTCCGCGAGCAACACCATTTCAGCAGATGGGATGGTGCACGTCTTTAAATTAAAGAACGGAATCAAATTTCATAACGGTCGAGAGATCACAGCTGCAGATGTCAAGTATTCACTGGAGCGTGTGACGAATCCAAAAACTCAAAGCCCTGGTGCAGGTTTCTTTGGAATGATTGACGGTTTTGATTCCTGGAATGCTGGGCAGGATTCTGGTCTTTCCGGTGTGAAGGTGATCGATGACAAGACCATAGAAATCCGACTTTCTCGACCGGATGCTACATTCCTGCACGTGATGGCCCTCAACTTTGCTTCAATTGTCCCCAAGGAAGCAGTTGATGCTGCAGGTGAAGATTTCGGTCGAAAGCCAGTCGGCTCCGGTGCTTTCAAGTTGGCAGAGTGGACTCCCGGGCAACGTGTCGTTTTCGAAGCTTTTGACGGATACCACAGAGCTGGAGTGCCCAAGCTGGAGAGTGTGACTTTTGAGATTGGACTAGAACCGATGGTGGCTTTGCTCCGCTTGCAGCAAGGGATGGCAGATACATTGGGGGATGGTATTCCTCCTGCGCAGTTCATGCAGGTGATGAACGATCCCAACCAGTCCAAAAACGTAATCGAAGGAGGGCAGCTCCATACGGGTTACATCACGATGAACACCCGAATGGCTCCATTTGACAATGTGATGGTTCGCAAGGCTGTCAACATGGCGATCAACAAGGAGCGTATCGTCCGCATCATCAATGGACGCGCTGTTCCAGCAAACCAACCGCTACCTCCAACTATGCCCGGTTATGCCAAGGATTACAAAGGGTACCCCTTTGATCAAGACGGTGCCAAGAAGATGCTGGCGGATGCTGGATTGGCAAATGGTTTTTCAACCGAACTGTTTGTGTACAACACCGATCCAAATCCAAGAATTGCCCAAGCGATTCAACAGGATTTGGCGGCGATCGGGATCAAGGCTGAGATCCGCAATCTAGCCCAAGCCAACGTGATTGCAGCAGGTGGTGAACCCGACCAGGCACCAATGATCTGGTCTGGAGGAATGGCCTGGATTGCTGACTTCCCTGACCCTTCCAACTTCTATGGTCCCATCTTGGGTTGTGCCGGTGCTGTTCAGGGTGGATGGAACTGGTCCTGGTATTGTAATGAAGCGCTGGATGCTCGAGCCGCTGAGGCGGATTCGATGACAGATCCCTCCAAGACCGCGGAACGAGAAGCTGCCTGGCGACAAATCTACGTTGATATCATGGATGATGCGCCGTGGGTCCCTGTCTTCAATGAACAACGCTTCACCTTCCGCTCTGAAAAGATCGATGGTGATGGGACGCTCTTTGTAGATCCGGTTCACATCCCCGTCAACTACGACTACATCTTCTCAACACAAGCTAAGTAAATTCTCATGTGCCAGAATCGTGATCACACCATTCATGGCGCCAATCATCACTTCGGGTGGGACAACTCGTTCTCACCCGCTGTTATGGTGGCTCCTGGGGATCGACTGCACTTGGAATGTCTGGACAGCTCAGCAGGGCAGTTCACTCCCCAAAGCACGACAGCTGATGTCCCCAATCTTGATTTTGGGAAGGTAAATCCTGTTACCGGCCCAATTTATGTTGATGGTGCAGAACCTGGGGATGTGCTCAAACTTGAGATTGAAGGCTTTCATCCTTCAGGCTTCGGTTGGACAGCCAATATTCCGGGCTTTGGCTTGTTAGCTGACCAGTTCAAGGAACCTTTCCTGAAGGTCTGGAAGTATGATCCCAAGGAAATGGCTCCTGCGGTTTATTCCGATATTGCCAGCATCCCTCTCAAACCCTTTGCAGGTACTATTGGGTTAGCCCCAGCCGAGGATGGACTGCACTCAGTCGTCCCTCCACGACGGATGGGTGGCAACATGGACATCCGTGACTTGACCAGCGGAACAACGCTCTACCTGCCGGTGGAGTTCAAAGGTGCGCTGCTGTCGATTGGGGATACTCATGCTGCCCAAGGCGATGGTGAAGTCTGCGGAACAGCCATTGAGAGTCCAATGAATGTGGATTTTCGTGTGGACCTGATCAAGCAGACTCCATTGGCGAACCCGCGTTTCACTACACCAGGGCCAGTCACTCGACATCTGGATTCCAAGGGTTATGAAGTAACTACTGGGATCGGACCAGACTTGATGTCCAGTGCCGGGAACGCTGTCTCCAGCATGATTGACTTGCTCTCTGCGACCCATGGACTAAGTGCGGTGGAGGTATATCTACTCTGCTCAGTTTGTGGTGATCTGCGGATTTCTGAGATCGTAGACATGCCCAACTGGGTAGTATCCTTTTACTTCCCCAGGGTGGTCTTCGAGTGACTTCCCCTCAAGTTTCTGACTCTTCTCAAGTTCCAGATCCTGGAGGGAGTCTCCTCTCCATCCAGGATCTGCATGTTCAGGTCGCTACCCCGACTGGAGCAAAAACAATCCTTGACGGACTCTCTTTTGAGTTGGGCCGTAGGGAAACACTCTGCCTGGCTGGGGAAAGCGGATCTGGTAAATCCATGACGGCCCTAGCGATCATGGGATTGTTACCAAAACCGATGGCCCGGATCTCCAGGGGATCCATTCAACTGGGTAATCTTGAGCTAACTCGCCTCTCTGAACGTCAGTATCGGAAAATCAGGGCTGCCCGGATCTCGATGATTTTCCAAGAGCCGATGACCTCTCTCAATCCAATCAGTACGGTTCAAAAACAACTTTGTGAAACCTTGTTGGAGCACGGGCAGTGCAGCCGGCAGGAAGCCCCAGATCGAGCCCTGGCCCTGCTCAAAGATGTTCGCCTGACAGAACCGGAACAGCGCCTTCAGCAATATCCTCACGAGCTCTCCGGGGGTATGCGCCAGCGAGTGATGATCGCCATGGCCCTAGCCTGTGATCCAGAGATCCTAATTGCCGATGAACCAACTACGGCGCTTGATGTAACGGTACAGGCTGAAATTCTTGAGTTGATGCGCAGCCTTCAGAAAGAGCACAACACCGGGTTGCTGATGATCACTCATGATATGGGAGTGGTTGCCGAGATGGCAGATCGTGTGTTGGTGATGAAGGAAGGGCAAGAAGTGGAGACTGCTGCAGTTCGACAACTGTTCAGCAAGCCAGTCCACCCCTACTCACAAGCTTTGTTGAAGGCTGTTCCGCGTCTCGGTTCCTCAGAGCCCAAGGAACCTCTGCCGACTACCCTTGAGAGTGTTGTGCAAATCAAGGATCTCAAGGTTCATTTCTATATTCGAGGAGGAGTGTTTAATCGCCCGGTGGCTCGAATTCATGCTGTTGAAAATGTTTCGCTTTCCATCCGGGCCGGTTCAACCCTTGCGCTTGTTGGGGAATCTGGTTGTGGCAAGTCTACTATTGGCAAGGCGATGATGGGACTGGTGCCCTGGTCTGGAAAGATCCAGCTAAACGGTGACTCGATTGCTGGACTCAGTCGTCCTCAGATGCAAAGAGTGCTACGGAACATCCAGATGATCTTTCAAGATCCAGGAGCCTCGCTAGATCCAAGGATGAAAGTTGGAGATCAGGTGGGAGAACCAATGGTAGTACACGGGATTGCCCGTGGGACAGAGCTGAAAGATCGAGTGGCTTATCTTTTTCAAAGGGTTGGACTCTCCAGAGATGCTATAGAACGTTATCCGCATGAGTTTTCTGGTGGCCAACGTCAACGTATCTGTATCGCTAGAGCCTTGTCTCTCTCTCCCAAAGTGATCATTGCCGATGAGTGTGTTTCTGCCCTTGATGTTTCGATTCAGGCTCAAGTTCTTGAACTGCTCAAGGAACTTCAGCAGGAGGATGACCTTGCTTATCTATTTATCAGTCATGACATGGCTGTGATCGAGCAAATGGCCGATGAGGTCGCCGTGATGCGTCTTGGGCAAATCGTGGAGCATGGATACCGTGATGCTGTACTTCGGGATCCACAACATTACTACACACAAAGGTTGCTATCGGCAGTGCCCATTCCTGACCCGGAGGTTGAGCGTGCCCAACCTCGTAGAGAAACTTCAGCAGAACCGGAATCCCCAATTTTCAAACTTCACGAACAGCCTACCCCACTTCATCTTCAAGAAATTGCGCCAGGGCATTTGGTAGCGTCTTGAAGGCAGATCAGTAATTTCTTAGTCATCACAGCCAGTTGGATCTTGTCAGACCAAGAAATCGGTTGACAGAAGCCAAAAATTCAATAAGTTCCCCACAGACCAATTCGCTTGTTCGAATCATATCTCAGGATGAGTGGTTGCAGAGAGCGTGATTCCCAATGGACTGTTGAATCATTGCTTATGTCGGGCGTTCGCATGCCCATAACTTTCGATTCATCTCGAACAGAGGAATGAACATGACCCAAGAGAATGTTTTTCAGGAATTTGGACGAAAAAGTTTTCGAACTTTAAAAAATTGCCTGTTAGGGACCACCCTGGCCTGTCTGACTGCTTCCCCCGTTTTGGCCTCCGACACTCGAGTGGCACTGGTGCCTGGTGGACCACATCCGTACTTTGCAGCATGGGAAAAAGCTGGACAGGACGCCAAGCGTGACTTCGGTCTCTCAGGTGCAGACTATCGTGTTCCACAGAAATGGGAGCTCAGCCAACAGAATCAGTTGCTGGAAAGCCTGCTGACCCAGGGCTACAACGGGTTCCTGATCTTCCCTGGGGATCCCGTGGGTACGAACTCAATTGCGAGCGAATTGACCGCGGAAGGAACACCCGTCATTGCCTTGGCTGGTTGTCTGAAGCAACCTACCCCTGCAGTGTTTTGCTTGGGAACAGATACCGGTAATTCAGCGTACCTAGGCACCAAGGAGTTGATTAAGACCCTTGGTGGAAAAGGCAAAATCGCTCACTTTACGGGGTTTTTAGTAGATCCCAACACTCAACTGCGAATCGATGCGGTGCAGAAGGCTGCCAATGAAACCGGTGGAGCGGTGGAAGTCATTCAAGTGATTGCGGATATTGACGCTCCAGAGCCAGCCGAAGAGAAAATCAATGCCTTCCTCGCGGCACAAGCGGACAAGGTTGATGGGATCGTAACGACTGCCTGGGTTCCTGCGGTCGTGGCTGCCAATTCATTGCGGAAGATTGGAGATAAGCGCATCAAGATGGTGGGTATTGATCATGATGAGGTTGTACTCAAGGCAATCAAGGACGGCTACGTACACGGCACCATGTTGCAGAACCCATATGGTCAGGGCTACATCGGTTCCTTTGCAATGAACAAGCTACGAAGTGGCTGTAAGGTCAACCAGAATGCCCCCTTCAAATCGACAGCATTGACCAATCAGTTTATTGACAGTGGAACGGCTTTCGTCGGTCGTGACAAGGTCGATACCTACATCGGGGCGATGGAAGCGGTCACTAAGGACTTGATGGCTTCCTTTGAATCAACCTACCTAGTCTGTAACTGAGTTTTCCTTGGAGGTGATGAGCCTCCTTGGGACTCTCTGAAGAGAATCCTGAATGGCATCAGCGCAAGAATCATCACTCTCAACGAACAGCCGTGACCGCTCATCAATAAGGAATTTTTTCTTTTCCAATGAGTTTGGTCTGTTGTTCCTGATACTCGTGTTTGCCACGATCTTTGCGCTGCTGACCACTGGCTTTACCTCTCGCTTCAACCTGTATGCACTGGGTCGCAACATCTCCATTGATGTAGTGATTGGCTTTTCGATGATGGTGGTGATTGTTACAGGAGGGCTGAATCTCTCCGTAGGCTCAATCGGTGTGTCGGCGGTAATGTTTGGTGGCTGGCTGATTGAAGGGATGGGGAGCAATCTCCCGATTGCTTTGATTCTACTGCTGTTGGGTGGTGGATTGCTGGGAGCAGTCAACGGAGTAATGGTCGTACGGACAGGGGTTCATAGCTTCATCATCACCTTGGCCACGATGAGTGTTTACTTTGGCTTGATGATCTGGCTGACGCAGGCAGAAGCTTTTCGTAATCTGCCACCCGAGGTTGCCACCTTTGGCCGGACTAAAATTTATGGCTATCTCTCTCCGCTGCTGTTGATCAGCTTGGGAGTCGCCATTATGTTGGCTGTCCTCTATCGCTACACCAGCTTGGGCCGTAACATGCTGGCAGCTGGTGCCAATCCGACTGCTGCTGAACTCTCCGGAGTCAACGTCAAACGTACCTTCATCTTGTGCCACGCCCTTTCTGGTCTGTTGGCCGCGTTGGCAGCCACGATGCTGACCTGTCGCACCGGGGCGGCGATTCCTTCAATGACAGGGCATATCGGTCAGGACTGGCTATTGCCTGCGTTTCTGGCACCGGTTCTCGGAGGTACCCTGTTGAGTGGAGGAAAGGTCTCAGTGTTGGGCACCTTTTTCGGAGCTGTCCTAGTCAGCTTACTCACCAACGGTCTATTGTTACTGCAAGTCAGTGAGTTCTGGGTGCAAGCCGTACTGGGGGCTTTATTACTCAGCGCTGTTCTTCTGGAGAAGCTGCGAAATGTTGTTCTGCTTCAAAACCGCTTCATTTAGGGCATTCTGATGCCACTCCAAAAACTTCTGAAGGCTGAGTGGTCGGGACTGTTGTTGGTTGTGACCCTGGCTATCATACTGATTGGTTACCTCAAGCCTAGTTTTCTGACTCCCTTCAACATACAGATTTTGCTCGCTGCGATCTCTGTCAACATGGTGATTGCCTTGGCGCAAATGCTGATTGTGGGGATCGGCCAGATGAACCTCTCGGTGGGTGCAATCGGCGGACTCGTAGCCATCTCTTTTGCTGGATTGATGGACGTTTTCCAGTTGCCGATTCCACTTGCGGTACTCGTGGGTTTGCTAATTGGCTTGGCAGCAGGTTTGTTTAATGGAGTGATCATCGCCTTCACTGGTATCTCTGCATTTATCATCACCTTGGCGAGCCTCTCTGTTTTCAAGGGAATCAACCTCGGTATTACGGAAGCACAACCATTTTATGGAGTAGCAGAGTCAGTAAAATCTTTTGGAAATAGTAGCTTTATTGGAACTTTACCCCTGTTGATTTTGCCTGCTTTGCTAGCTCTCATTGGTGTTTGGTTTCTGTTAAACAGGATGCGGTTTGGACGCCATGTTTTGGCGGTTGGTGCAAGTCCAACTGCAGCCGGTCTGGTGGGGATTTCCGTACGAAACATCGTGATTGGCACCCATGCCTTGTCGGGCCTGCTAGCTGCCGTTGCTGGAATGATGGTCGTAGCTCGGTTACAGATTGGACAACCAACGATTGGCGATGATTGGTTGATCCTCTCCTTTGCCGCACCGGTGATTGGCGGGGCTGTGCTAGCTGGGGGGCATGTCAACGTGATTGGCACTCTGTTGGGCGTAACCACCATCGCCATCATCACCCAAGCTTTAGTCCTTTTTGAAATTGATCCCTTCATCGTACAAATCTTTCTGGGCCTCTTGATCCTTTGGGCGGTTGGGATCAATCGACTGCGTGATCTGCGCCTCACTCTCTTTTCAAAACCAGCCTGATGTCTCAGCAGATCACCCTGAAGGCCTCTGGTATTTCCAAGAGCTTCCCTGGTGTACAGGCTCTACAGAATGTAGAAATTGAGCTGCATGCTGGTTCAATTCACGCCCTGCTCGGAGAAAATGGAGCAGGCAAGTCCACGCTGATCAAGATCTTAACGGGTGTGTATCAACCTGATGAAGGGAGTGTAAAACTGCTTGGACAAGCTGTGAGCTTCTCAGATACTAAGGAAGCCCGTCGGCAAGGAATTGCTGTGGTACACCAGGAGCGTCACTTGATCCCGCGTTTCTCGGTTGGAGAAAATCTCTTTCTTGATCGCTTAGGAGAAAAAGCCTGGAGCTGGGTGGATTATCCCAAACTGCATGAGGAGGCCAAACCCTGGCTTGCGGCTGTGGGACTGGACCTGGATCCCCAAACTCCAGTAAAACAGCTTTCTGTTGCCAAGATGCAGCTCGTGGAAATCGCACAGGCGATTTCACAGAAATCACGTGTCCTGCTCATGGATGAGCCGACGGCTTCCTTGACCCCCCATGAGACAGAGAAGCTCTTCTCCCTATTGCAGAAGCTCAAGGAGGATGGGGTGACAATTGTTTTTGTGAGCCACAAGCTTGAAGAGGTACTGCAAATTTGTGATTACCTGACCGTTTTGCGAGATGGTCAGAACACTTGTACTAGTCAGCCAATTGCTCAGTACGACCGACAGGATCTGGTCCAACTGATGATTGGGCGAAAGGAACAGATTCCTGCCTGGCAAACCCGTGAAGTCAATCGACAAAGTCCAAAATTGGAGCTACGTCAAGTCAGTACAGAAGCGGGACATCAAGATCTGAATCTTCAACTGTATCTGGGGGAGATTCTTGGATTTTATGGATTGATTGGGGCGGGACGCAGCGAGTTGGCGAAGTCATTGATTGGCTATTTCCGAATGACCAAGGGAGAGTACCTGCTGGACGGCAAGGCAATTCATGTCTCTGGGGTGTCTGTTGCAAGGGATCGCTACGCGATTGGCTATCTGAGCGAGGATCGAAAGTCAGAGGGTTTGATCCTACAGCATGACGTGTTGCAGAATTCAGGCATCACCGTCTGGAGAAAGATCTGCTCCAAGTTGGGTTGGCTCTCCGATCAGCAGGTCACCAACCGAGTCTCTCCTTCGATTGACAAGCTGGAGGTCAAGACACCTTCGTTGGCACAGATGGTGGGGAATTTGTCCGGAGGCAATCAGCAGAAGATCTCCGTAGCCAAGTGGTTGGCTGCTCAAGTGGAGATCCTGATTGTTGATGAACCGTCTGTTGGAATCGACATCAAGACCAAGGCCTACCTACATGAGTTGATTCGGGAACTGGCGGATCAGGGGACTTCTATTCTCTTAATTACCTCCGATATGCCGGAAATCATCACCCTTGCAGACCGTATCATTGTAATGGATGACTTTGCGATCAAGGGAGACCTACCGAACAACCGAAACTATGAGGAGATGAGCACCGGAATTATGAATTTGATTCATAGTTGAAATTTCTGAAGGGCTAGCCGGCATAAAGGATCATCGGGTTCTATTTCCTCACCCCGAAATCTTCCTAACAAATTATTTCCTTCCTTCCCATTATTGACTGTCTTGCTTTCTCCTCGATAGCTGCGAGAGAATTCCATTATTCATCACTACTCAAAATCAAGGTCTCCCCGTTCAGTGAATTTGTAAAAGTTCAGCGCTTCTCCAAGGCCCCAGTAGAAATATAGCTTATGAATTCCATTACTAAATCCCACTACGACCAGATTCTAGAAAAAGCAACAGCTATTCAGCACAAGTGTAGAGAAATCCCAGCTCCAAGAAGAGGAGAATTGTTGAGAGTCTTTGGCAATCAATTGCGCGAATCTCAAGAAGGCATTGCCCAATGCATCATGACGGATGCCAAGAAAATCCGGGCGGAAGCTTTGGGAGAAGTGCAGGAGGCAATCGACATGTGTGACTTCGCAGTGGGGCTTTCGCGGCAACTCTATGGGCTGACGATTGCCAGTGAGCGTCCAGAACACAAGCTACAGGAAGCCTATCATCCGTTGGGGATCATTGGAGTGATCACCGCGTTCAACTTCCCCTGTGCCGTCTGGGCCTGGAACCATTGTCTCTCCATCGTTTGTGGGAACAGCGTGGTCTGGAAAGCTTCTCCCAAGGCGTTGCATGTCACTGCCGCTTGTAAGCAGGCCTGGGATCAGGCGGTACAAAACTGTATGCCGGGGGAAGGGTTTGAGGATCTTTTGCAATTGGTCGAAGGGCATAAAGAGCAAGCGGAGTGGATGGCTGATGACGCACGGATTAGTCTGCTCAGCGCGACAGGTTCCACCGAAATGGGAAAAACTCTGGCTCCGCGGGTTGCCGCAAGACTGGGGAAGGCGCTTTACGAACTCGGTGGAAACAACGGGATGATTGTTAGCAAGCACGGTAACTTGGATCTTGCGGTTCGAGGGATTGTATTCGGGGCAGTTGGGACTGCTGGTCAACGCTGCACAACTTTACGTCGCCTAATTGTGCAGGAGCAGGTTT
>OZSS01001536.1_pt1 | contig 10621 bp, 8 predicted proteins | sample 1779911 | NCBI WGS metagenome assembly OZSS01 (sample SAMEA2603589, study PRJEB24840) | metagenome | biome: Water; feature: Photic zone; material: Seawater sample | place: Mediterranean Sea | collected 2013-11-12 | depth 10 m | reverse complement strand
GCACTTACTAAACCGAGTGCAACAACTGCTAAGGCCACATGAATACTATATTTTATATAGATTTTGATAAAATTTTTCAGGAATATTTTTTCCCACATTTTTGCCCCATTACGAGAGGTCAAGATACAATTCTTAAAAAATAATTGAACCAACGCCCTTGCTTTGGGTAAAAACCTATTTCAGCATCATTTAATTTTGTAAAAAAGTAAACTCTATATGCAAACTGACGCCTTTGAAAATCGCCACATTGGCCCCAACAAGCAAGAGCAAAAAAAAATATTAAAAACCATTGGGGTAGACTCTATGTCTCATCTTCTTGAGCTTACATTACCACCTTCTATTCGTTTACCTCATCCCCTTAATCTTCCTAAGGGAATTAGTGAACATGCTTTTGCTCAAGAAATGCAAATGCTAAGTGAAAAAAATGAGTTATACGACACCTATATTGGATTAGGGTATAACCCAACTATTACCCCTGCAGTAATACAACGTAATATTTTTGAAAACCCAGGATGGTACACTGCTTATACCCCTTATCAAGCTGAAATTGCACAAGGGCGTTTAGAAGCATTATTTAATTTTCAAAGTATGGTGAGTGATTTGACTGGAATGCCATTAGCAAATGCTTCTTTACTAGATGAGGGCACCGCAGCAGCAGAAGCTATGACCTTGCTTTGGAATAGCCGTTCAAGAAAACAAGTCAAATCTAACGTTGACCGTTTTTTTGTTGATGAAAATATTTTACCTCAAACAATGGCTATACTCCAAACTCGAGCAAAACCTTTAGGTATATTATTAAAAGTGGGTAATCCACACCAACCACCTTATGATAGTCATTATTTTGGGGCCATTTTTCAGTATCCCGGTAAAAAAGGCTCCATTCCTCCACTGCCCGATTTTATTGCTTCAGCTAAGCAAAAGGAAATTGCCACTGTAGTGGCTGCTGATTTATTAAGTCTCACTTTACTCGAGGCTCCAGGAAGATATGGTGCTGATGTTGTGGTGGGTACTACCCAACGGTTTGGTATTCCTCTAGGTTATGGAGGTCCTCATGCCGCTTTTTTTGCAACTAAATCAAAATATAAAAGACAAGTTCCTGGTCGAATTATTGGTCAGACCAAAGACCTTGATGGAAAAATTGGTTTACGTATGGCCTTGCAAACACGTGAGCAACACATCAAAAGAGATCGTGCTACCTCAAATATTTGTACTGCACAGGTATTGCTTGCTGTTATGGCTGGAATGTATGCTGTTTATCACGGCCCAAAAGGGTTGAAAAGTATAGCCAAACGGATTCATCGTAATGCACAAAAGCTTTCTCAACAATTACAGGCTCTTGGCTTTCCTCAAGAAAATGATTATTTTTTTGATACCCTATGCGTTAAAGTTAAAGGGAGTGCATTGAGGCCCATTGCTGAGAAACATAAAATAAATTTTTGTTATATAGATGAAGATACTATCGGTATTGCTTTAAACGAGACGATCGATGAGATTCAGCTTCAAAAAATAGTTGCGGTTTTTGAAATGTTCAGTTCTCATGAATTAGGAGTATCTCAGCTTGAGTCACCTCAAATCAATGCTTTGCCCCCAACTCAAATGCGTACTTCCTCTTTTTTGACTCATGAGGTTTTTAATTCTTATCAATCAGAAACGGCCCTAATGCGCTATATCAAATCACTTGAACAAAAAGATTTGTCATTAAATTTTTCTATGATTCCCTTAGGTTCTTGTACCATGAAACTCAATGCCGCAGCTACCCTGCTACCTTTGAGTCATCCCCGATGGAATCAATTGCATCCATTCGTTCCTCAAGAGCAAGCCAAAGGTTACCAAGAAGTATTGAATAAATTGTGTGAACAATTAAATGTCATTACAGGTTTTGCAGCAACCTCACTCCAGCCTAATTCAGGTGCGCAAGGAGAATATGCTGGCCTCATGGTCATTAAGGCTTATCATGAGGCGAATCAGGAGGGACACAGAAATATATGTTTAATACCAGCTTCTGCACACGGCACAAATCCAGCTTCAGCTGTAATGGCTGGAATGGAAGTTGTAGTGGTTCAAACAGACAAGCATGGAAATATTGACTGGAAAGATCTTCAAGATAAAGCAAAAGAACACCAAGAGCAACTGGCTGCTTTGATGATTACCTACCCCTCCACCCATGGAGTATTCGAATCTAAAATTCAAGACATAACTTCGGTTATTCATCGTTACGGAGGGCAAGTTTATATGGATGGTGCAAATATGAATGCACAAGTGGGCTTGACGAGTCCTGCACAAATTGGTGCAGATGTATGTCATTTAAATCTCCACAAAACCTTTGCTATCCCTCATGGAGGAGGTGGCCCCGGTGTAGGACCTATTTGTGTTGCAGCACATTTGGCTCCTTTTTTACCAAGGCATCCATTGGCAAATACTGGAGGAAATATGGCCAATGACACCATTGCTGCAGCCCCATTTGGTTCTGCATTAGTATGTTTGATATCATATGGCTATATACGAATGCTTGGTGGCAAAGGGCTTCAACGAGCATCATCAATTGCCATTCTCAATGCTAATTATATTCAAAAACGTCTTGAAGGCGCCTATGAAATTCTCTATAAAGGAGAACAAGGAAGAGCAGCGCACGAATTGATTATTGATTGTAGACCATTTAAAACTCAAAATATCGAAGTAGTCGATATTGCTAAGCGCCTCACAGACTACGGCTTTCATGCACCAACAGTATCCTTTCCAGTGGCAGGCACTATGATGATTGAACCCACAGAAAGCGAAAGCTTAGAAGCCATTGATCAATTTTGTGACGCTATGATTTCAATTCGAATGGAAATTGCTTCTGACGATCAATCTGAACAACAGCTACTTCAAAATGCACCTCACACCTTAGAGCAAATTACACAAGATAGTTGGCCTTATTCTTATTCTCGTCAAAAAGCTGCTTTTCCATTAGATTTTGTTAAGGATTATAAATTTTGGCCAAGCATAAGAAGACTAGATGAAGCCTATGGGGATCGTAATTTGATCTGTAGTTGTACCCCTATTGAGGAGTATGTAAAAGATTAATTGTTAAGTAGTTATATGCTTTGTTTTACACTGACCTTGCTATAATTTTTTCTTTGAACTTCGTTGGCTTTTTTTTCTGTGCGTCAAAATGGAAGGGTATATAAATACTTTTACCAATGTTATGCAGATTAAAATAACAGGAACTGGAAGTGCCCACCCCTCACAAGAACAAAGCAACGAGGCTTTTTTAGAACACAATTTTTATGATCTTACTGGGAGTCCCATTGCAACTAGCAATGAAGAAATTATTTCTAAATTCAAAGCAATTACTGGAATTGAAAAGAGACGCTATATTTCTTCAGAAAAATCGTCTGCTGATATTGCTGTTGAGGCTGGACAAAAAGCCTTGGAAGATGCGCAAATTAATCCTGAATCTCTTGATTATATAATTGTAGCCCACAATGTTGGTGACATTGCTTCTGATAGTCATCAAGTGAATACACTCCCTTGCGTTGCTGCAAAAGTCAAAGCAGGGCTAGAAATTGTAAATCCCAATTGCGTGGCTTACGATTTGATTTTTGGATGCCCAGGGTGGATCGAAGGGCTAATCCAAGCACAAGCCTTCCTAAAAGCAGGTATGGCAAAAAAATGTTTAGTGATCGGGACTGAAACCCTCTCCAGAGTTCTTGACCCCAATGATAGAGATTCTATGATATATGCTGATGGTGCTGGTGCTGCTGTTGTTGAACAAAGTTCAGCATCAGGAGGCATATTAGGTCATAAAACAGTCACCTATACTCATCAGGGTGAAAGCGACTACATCTACTATGGCACTTCAAATAAGGCGGGCGGAAAAACACAATATATAAAAATGTTTGGGCGAAAAGTTTATGAATTTGCATTGAGTAATGTTCCTGATGCCATTGCCCAAACCCTAAAAGAAGCCTCTATTTCAATCGCTGACGTGAAGAAGATTTTTATTCACCAAGCCAATGAAAAAATGGATGAAGCAATTGTAAAACGTCTTTATCGCATTTTTAAAGAAAAAATGCCAAATGATGTTTTACCTATGAACATTGCTACTTATGGCAATAGCTCTGTTGCCACTGTGCCCACACTTTTTGATTTAGTTCGAAAAGAAAACTATATGGGACATCAAGTTTCTTCTGGTGATATTGTCGTTTTTGCATCGGTTGGTGCGGGTATGAATATTAATGCTGTTGTCTATCAAATTTAATTTGATAGTTCACTTTTCTCCTTCTTTTTATGACTTAGAAAATGACTACCTTTGAGGGTAAATGAATTTAATTTTACCCATAGGTCGCTATTTTATAATGCTCCAAAAGGTTTTTGGAAAATTCACCAAATGGGCTGTTTTGAAAGATCTTATTTTAAAAGACATTGAAAGTTTGATCATCAGTTCTTTAGGCATTGTCTCTTTCATTTCTTTTTTTGTGGGGGGAGTGGTTTCAATCCAAACAGCTTTAAATTTAGAAAATCCTTTACTTCCCAAAAATCTAATTGGTTTTGCCACTCGGCAATCTGTCATCTTAGAGTTTGCTCCTACTTTCATTTCAGTGATTGTAGCAGGAAAAGTGGGCTCTTTCATAACCTCTAGTATTGGTACTATGCGAGTTACAGAACAGATTGACGCGCTAGAGGTAATGGGAATAAACACTTATAATTATCTGATTTTTCCAAAAATTGTGGCATTAAGCCTATACCCTTTTGTGATTACGATATCCATGGCCTTAGGAATAGTTGGTGGTTATGTGGCTTGTGTTTATGGTGGATTTTCCTCAAGCAATGACTATATCGAAGGCATTCAGTTAGATTTTATTCCCTTTCATGTAGGATATGCTTATATCAAAACTGTGGTTTTCTCTTTTGCACTATCAACCATTCCATCGTATCATGGCTATTTTATGCAGGGCGGTGCATTAGATGTTGGAAAAGCAAGTACGGTTTCTTTTGTCTGGACAAGCGTCACTATTATTATATTAAACTATTTGATCACCCAACTGCTTTTAACCTAAATGATTGTAATAGATAACATTTTTAAATCATTCGATGACCTCACAGTTTTAAATGGTATTTCAACTCAATTTGAAAAGGGTAAAACGAATCTGATTATTGGCCAAAGTGGCTCAGGAAAAACAGTTTTTTTAAAATGCATGTTGGGACTTCTTCAAATTGATTCAGGAAGTATTTTGTTTGATGGCCAATTGCTGAAAACTATGGATACAAAGCAACGTATTCAATTGCGTCAAGAAATGGGAATGGTTTTTCAAGGCAGCGCTCTGTTTGATTCGATGACAGTTCTTGAAAATATTCTTTTTCCAATGAGAATGTTCACTCAAAAAACTGAAAATGAAATGCTTGATCGAGCAAATGAAGTTATCAAACGTGTCAACCTTATCAATGCCAACGATAAAATGCCTGACGAAATTTCTGGTGGGATGAAAAAAAGAGTCGCCATTGGGCGGGCTATAGTAATGAACCCTAAATATTTATTTTGTGACGAACCTAATTCTGGCTTAGATCCAAATACGGCAATTTTAATTGACGAATTAATTCAAGAAATAACCCATGAATACAATATAACTACGGTCATCAATACACATGACATGAATTCTGTACTCCAAATTGGAGAAAAAATTATATTTCTTAAGGAGGGTTATAAGGCTTGGGAGGGCACTAAATCTGAAATTTTCGAGACCGATAATGAGGCGGTAACTCACTTTGTGTATTCTTCTGATTTACTCAAAAAAGTGAGGGAAGTCCAATTGAATAAAGAGCGTTAGTTTTTTAAATATACTTCAGCTACGGGACTGAAAAGATATTCCTTTCGAGTGCTAAGTTCCTGGCACAAAATACGCTTTATTCGTTTTTTTCCTCTCAAAAAAACACGCCCATCTTCCAATCGAAACAAACTACCTTCCTGGACCTCTAGAACCGTAATAGTCTCTTTTGGAGGATCAAAGGCTCGCAACGTTTGAACTAAAACCAAATCACTAGAAGCACTCGCTTTTGGATTTTTTAAATGTCTTGCTAATTGAGATAAAACTGGTTCAGGAAAAATTTTTGGAGTTAAAAAAGGCAGCATCAAATCTCTAAAACTTTGCTTCCATTCTTTTCCATGGGGTTTTATATGCCTCCCAAAAGTTTTAAAAGCAAACCAATGTGCCATTTCGTGGATTAAGGTAATAAGAAACTGATAGGGATTTTCAGTGGCATTGAGGGTAATTAGAGTTTCCCCTTTAGAATTAATTCTAAAATCACCATGCTTCGTTTTACGTTTGCGCGTAATTTTTATTTCAATTTTAGACTGTTCTAAAAGTTGCACAGTTTTTTCTTTAGCTTCTTCCGGTATAAACTTCACAACATTTTGAATGGTAAACTTCATACAATTAGGGAGTAGAATTAGCTACAGGAATTATTTTACCGTTAAAAAAGTGTTGCCCTTCAAGAGCAAATTTTAAAATATAAGACGCCATATCAGCAGAGGTGTGTGGTGCTTCAAAGCCCGGAAAAGCTTCTGACAACATTTCGGTTTGTACTGCCCCTAAAGCTAGACCGTTGAAAGCTGGGCCAGTGGACTTGTATTCTTCAGCCAATAATTCTGTTAATATATTTACTGCAGCTTTACTACTGGAATAAGCTGCCAGCCCTGGGAACTTAGCCGTTTTTTCTATTCCTCCCATGCTGCTGATATTTACCACATGTCCCTTAGGGTGGATTGATGGCAAGAGTAATCTTGTCAAGTTAGCTAACCCAAATACATTCACCCGATAGACTGCCTCAAAATCCTCAGGTTCTGTATCTCTAAAAGATTTGTTTACTAAGGCTCCTGCATTGTTAATTAATGCATCTACTTTTACTTGTTTGTTATGAAGTTGTTTGGTCCATTTTGATACTGCTTCATGATTTGTTATGTCTATCGCTTCTGGCTTTACTAAAACCGTTTGGTCAAGTGTTCTCAAGTTTCTTGAAAGAGCATATACTCTATGGCCTTCTTCAGCAGCTGCTTGCACAAGCGCATGCCCTATTCCTCTACTGGCTCCTGTAATGACAAGTATTTTTGACACCTAAATACAATTAATGTTGACCCACAAAATTAAAGCAATAGTTTTATGGGGTTTTCTACATATTCTTTTAGGGTTTGCAGAAATAGTGATCCTGTGGCACCGTCAACCACTCGATGATCACAAGCCAAGGTAAGTTTCATCGTATTACCCACAACAATAGCTCCTTCTTTCACCACAGGCTTTTGAACAATGGCACCAACAGATAAAATGGCCCCATTTGGTTGATTTATTATGGAAGTAAATTCTTGAATGCCAAACATTCCTAAATTGGAGATTGTAAACGTGCTTCCATCCATTTCATCAGGCTTCAATTTTTTATCTCGAGCACGAAGGGCGTAATCTTTAACTGAAGCCCCTATTTGGGTGAGTGACTGCTCATCTGTAAATTTAACTACTGGCACTACTAGGCCATCTTCAACAGCCACAGCAACACCAACATGAACATGGTGAAATTGTGTGATTTGATGCTCTTCCCACTTTGCATTTACTTGTGGGTGGTGTTTCAAAGCTATAGCAACTGCCTTGACCACAATATCATTGAAAGATATTTTAGTATCAGGGAGACTATTGTATTGATTTCTAAATGAAATGGCGTTATCCATATCAAATTCAACACCTAAGTAATAGTGTGGAGCTGAAAATTTAGATTCTGCAAGCCGTTTAGCAATAGTTTTGCGCATTTGGGAATTTGCAATTTCAGTCACAGATTCTGTACCACTGGGCACAAAAGGCTGTGTTTGTATACTATCAGTGGGTCGATAATTATCAATATCCCTTTTTATTATTCTTCCTTGTTCTCCTGTACCTTGGATTAGACTTAAATTGAATCCTTTTTCAGCTGCAAGTTTTTTAGCTAAAGGGGAGGCTATCACCCTACCACTAGTTGTAGAAGCAAAGGATACAATAGGTTTTGACATTTCCGTTTTAGATGTAACCGAAGGTTTTTCTACAGGTGGTGGAGCAGATACTGCAATAGCCTTGGGAGCGGTTACTTCTGCAACTATATTGGGTAACTCATTTTTTGATTTGAATGCTGTCAAAACCTGGTCTACAGGAGTACCAGGCTCACCTATAACTGCAAGAATACTATCTACAGGAGCTGATTCCCCTTCATTTATACCCACATACAACAGAGTCCCTGTATAGAAAGACTCAAATTCCATAGTCGCTTTATCTGTTTCTATTTCAGCAAGAATATCTCCTTCTTTTATAGAATCGCCTACTTTTTTGAGCCACATAGCCACTGTACCTTCTTCCATTGTATCGCTCAAACGTGGCATTGTAATCACCTGAGCCCCCTCTGGCATGGTCACATCAGCAGAAGGTTTTGTAGTTTCATCATCCTTTTTATTTTCTTCTGATTCCCCCTCGGTAGATCCCTCTTCTATGCCTGCTCCATTCAGTATGTCAGTAATATCTTCTCCTTTTTCTCCAATAACGGCTAAAAGAGAATCAACAGGCGCGGTGCCTCCTGTTTCAATTCCAATATGAAGTAGAACACCTTCGTTGAATGATTCAAATTCCATTGTTGCCTTATCGGTTTCAATTTCAGCTAAAATATCTCCTTCTTTGACGTTATCACCCACCTTCTTGAACCATTGGGCAACTGTTCCTTCTTCCATGGTGTCGCTTAATCGCGGCATATTCACTTTTATTGCCATATTCTATAATTTATGCTTAAGGAATGGATAGTCTGTTTGTTCATAAACAGCATCATACATGACTTGCTTTTCAGGATAGGGAGATTCTTCTGCAAATTTTTCACAGGCAGCTACTCTTTCTTTCACCCCTAGATCAATTGCATCAATTTCATTTTGAGTAGCATATTTTTTACTCAATAATATCTCTTTTACTTTGGTTATAGGATCAATTTTTTTGTATTGCTCAACTTCTTCTTTTGTTCTGTAGTGTTGCGCATCCGACATTGAGTGACCTCTATAACGATACGTTTTTAGTTCTAAAAATGAGGGGCCACCGCCACTTCTGGCTCTTTTAATAGCCTTATCAAGTGTTTTAGCAACTGCTTCTGGATCCATACCATCCACAGGTTCGCAGGGCATGTCATACCCTAACCCTAGTTTCCATATTTCAGTATGAGAGGCTGTTCGTTCTACAGAGGTTCCCATCGCATAACCGTTATTTTCGACTCCAAATACCACAGGCAATTGCCAAAGTGTGGCTAGGTTGAGTGTTTCGTGTAATGATCCTTGACGAACTGCGCCATCTCCTAAAAAACAAAGAGTCACATTGTCTCTTTTAAAATATTTATCACCAAAGGCCATTCCTGCTCCTAATGGTATTTGACCTCCCACAATACCATGACCTCCATGGAATAGATGTTCTTTAGAAAAAATATGCATCGATCCTCCTAATCCCATTGAAGTACCTGTCGCTTTTCCATAGAGTTCTGCCATCACACGTTTAGGGTCAACTCCCATTCCGATGGGTTGCACATGGTTCCTGTAAGCTGTAATCATTCTGTCCTTTCCTATTTCCATTGCATGGAGTGCTCCTGCTAAAACAGCCTCTTGACCATTATATAAATGTAGAAAACCACGAACTTTTTGCTGTATATAGACGGCCGCTAATTTGTCCTCAAATTTGCGCCAAAAGAGCATATTCTCATACCAATTTCGATACGTTTGTTTGGTGATTTTTTTCATTAAATATTATCTTTTGGTTTCGTCAGATTGTCTTACAAAATTACTGATTAAAAAGATATAGGTAAAATAATCATCAAAATTAATTCAACTCATTAGGTTGAGTCAATTCTTGATCATCTTTATTTACTGTGACGTTTCCTAATAACAGTGTCAATGAAAATCTCAACGTGTTGTCTAACGGACTTCTGACATTTGATGTTGAAAATAAATAAGAGATATCTACATCAAACGCACTAAGACTAAAGCCAGTTCCCATTGTTAAATATCGCCTTGATCCCTTTTGAATACTTTCGTGAAAATAACCAGTTCGTAAGGCAAAAACTGATTCTAAACGGTATTCAAAACCAATTGCATATGTAATTTCCTGAAGTTCTTCAGTTATGCCACCTTGAGCATCGTTAAATGAAGTAATAATCCCATTTAAAAAGTCAATATCTGGTTGTCGATAACCCAGATAGTTTCCAGACTCGTCATAGGATGGAATTGGACTTGGTACAAGTAGCTTATTAAATTCTGTATAAATCCCAAAAGTATTAGAAGCATCAAACAGAAAGTCAACACCAAAGCCTAGTTTTAAATTTGTAGGAATAAAACTCTTATCTCCTCCAACGTCATAGCTTAAACGAGGACCTACATTGGAAATATTGAAACCAGATCGAAATAACATACTTTGGCTTCCCCAATCAAAGGGATCGCTTCTGTAAAAACCAGAAATATCAATCCCCAGCGAGCTAGCTGCATTTGAATCTCCTTCATTTCTTGTTTTTAGATCAGACCGAATATATCTTCCTGCCACAGACATGCCAAATTTTTCACTCAATTTTAAAGCATAAGAAACATCAAATGTCAATTCATAGGGTCTTT
>OZSS01001533.1_pt1 | contig 10623 bp, 2 predicted proteins | sample 1779911 | NCBI WGS metagenome assembly OZSS01 (sample SAMEA2603589, study PRJEB24840) | metagenome | biome: Water; feature: Photic zone; material: Seawater sample | place: Mediterranean Sea | collected 2013-11-12 | depth 10 m | reverse complement strand
TGGATGAGGTGAAGGAGGAGGAGGACGAGGAGGAGGAGGACGAGGAGAAGAAGGCGAAGAAGGGGAAGAAGAAGAAGAACAAAGCGCCTCGGATGGGCTGGCTGGCGGCGGTGGTCGACGAGGACTACGGCGATGGGTATTACGACGTGGAGCTGGTGAAGGAGGCGGTGGACGAGGACGACCAGGCCGAGAAGGAGCTGATGCGAGTGCTCAACGACGAGGAAGACATGCCAGACGAGGAGGCGGAGGCGGCGGAGGAGAAGGAGATGATGTATCGAGTGCCGCGGCACATGCTCTCGCTCCCCGTCGGCGCCACGGTGCAGTATCGGAGCCTGGGCGACACGCGCAAGCTCAAGGGGAAGGTGGTCGAGCCCGCGTACCACTGGGTGTACGAGCTCGGCTACGAGCACACGGAGAAGGAGCTGCACAAGCCGATCGGCGAGATCGGCCTGGCGGTGGGCACGCGGGTGGCGGTGCGGCCAGCCGTCGACCCGAAGGCCGAGGCAGCCGCTGCACGCGCGAGGATGGACCCACGGGCACAGCTGAAGGCGGCGGCGAGAGAGCGGCGAGAGGAGGAGGAAGGGGGGCATGTGGAGGAGGTGGACCCGATATCGGGGTGGAGGCAAGGGATGCTGGAGAGACACGATGAGAAGACGCACACGTACACGGTGCTGTACGATGAGTACGATACGGATGAGGAGGGCAAAGGCAAAGGCAAAGGCAAAGGCAAGGGCAAGGGGAAGGGGAAGGAGGCGACGGGAGAGGGCGAGAATGGGGGGGCTAAGGCGCAGAATGGGAAGGACGAGGACGACGAGGACGAGGACGATCACTCTGACGAGGAGGATGAGCACGGCTTCCTGAAGAAGAAGAAGGTGGCGAAGGGAGCGAAGAGGGAGAAGGGGGTCCCCTTGAATCGCATATGCCCGTACGCGCCCAAGCACAGGCCCAAGGCCGAGGGCGAGGGCGAGGGCGAGGGCGATGACGGCGGGAGCGGGAGCGGGAGCGAGAGCGATGACGAGGAGGGCGGCGGGGAGAAGAGACCGATGGTGTATGTGCGCGCGCATGACGGGGTGTATGTCAAGGGTGCGGTGTCGCGTATTTACGAGGCCGAGGAGGGGGCGGAGGAGGCGCAGGTGGCAGTTGGCTCTGGCGCGACATCTGGTGCGACATCTGGAGCGACGTCTGGAGTGACGGAATGGCTGGTGGATGTGGAGTACGAGGAGCCCGAGGTGGACCAGCAGCTGCTCCGACCGGCCGTGACGATAGGCTGCCCGGTGGTGGCGCGGTTCATGACGCGTGACCGTAAGGTGGGGCTGGTGACGGAGATCAACCACCCGAACGAGCCGTCGAAGACGATGAAGGACGGGTCGGTGAAACTCCTCCCGTGTCGGGCCACGTACAACATTCGGTTCAGCGAGTCGGGCTCGTTGTACAAGGAGATACGAAGGAATGCAATGTGGCCGGTGAAGGGGCGCGTGCCGGCGTGGGAGGTGAAGGAAGGCATGACGGTGGAGGTGCGTAAGGATGATGGGCGGCACTGGTATCTAGGCACGGTGATGGAGGTGGATCGGCCGGCTACCCCGAGGAAGAGGGGCACGGGCACGCCACGAGGCACGCCACGAGGAGGCTCCGTCTCGGGCACACCCCGCGGATCCACCTCGGGCACGCCACGAGGCACCCCGCGAGGGACGCCACGAGGGACGCCATCAGGCGCCGGCGCGCCCCGCGGCTCGCTCGCAAGCACAGGCACAGGCGGAGGCAAAGACGGAGGCAAAGACGGAGGCGGGGGCGGGGGCAAAGGCAAAGGCACGGGCCCTGGGCGGACGCCGGGGAGGTCGTCGCTGGGGAAGGAGCAGGCGGTACCGGTACCTGCAGCGGAGGCAGCGGTAGGAGCATCAGAGCCGGTGAGCATGAGCTCGCTGCCGACGTTGGCCGAGGAGGGCGAGGAGGAGGAGGACGACGAGGAGGCCGAGCCTACATTCACGATCGATTATCCTGACGGGACGCTCGAGGTGAATGTGCCTCTGAAACGGATCCGGGAGCCACTGAAGGTGGGGAGCGAGGTGCTTGCACTCAAGACGGGGAACCAGAAGTGGAAGGAAGGGCGCGTGCTCAGCCACGACCCGCCCGGCAGCCACCGGCCCGTGTACATCGTCGAGTATTACCCGGCACCAGGCACCGAGCTGCCGGCGACGCGCGTGCACGGGGCGAGTGTGACGCCGATCATGGACGTGCGCGCGTGGAGCGAGGCGGAGGAGCACGCGAGCAAGCACTGGCACGATCTGCAGGCGAAGGGGTACGAGCGGCTCGAGGGGGATATCAATGCGGGGCTGGGTGAGGGCCATGCGAAAGTGCACCTGTGCGTGCGACGATCGCACGGAGTGATGCCGCACACCGACGGGAAGGGCAAGGGCAAGGGCAAGGCGAAGGGCAAGGACAAGGACAGCGGGAAGATCAAGGGGAAATACGACGACTGGAAGAAGCCAAACCCGCACGTGCCCGTGTGCGAGGTGCTGCTGCTCGTCGGGCCGAACGCGTGCGACGAGCACGAGCTGTGGCGGCCTGGCGATGACGAGAAGGCGGCAGAGGCGGAGAGGATGGCCGCCACACACAAATCGTCGCGGAGGGGGCGGCGCTCGCAACAGGAGCTTGCCGGTGCCGGTGCTGGTACAGCGAGGGCATCGGTGTCCTCCGTCTCGGGCACACCCCGGGGCTCTACCTCGGGCACGCCACGAGGCACCCCACGAGGGACGCCACGAGGCACGCCACGAGGGCCCGAGACGGGGGAGGGGGCAGACGGGGGGGCAGCAGCAGCAGAGGAGGAGGAGGAGGAGGAGGGACCGCCGCCGCTCGCGGAGTGGAGCCGGCGGGAGAAGGATTTGATCATACAGGGATACGAGAGGCGAGTGGTGTCACACACCCGCGCCAAGACAGGCGACGCGGTGGCGCTGTGGATCCGGCGGTGCTCGAAGGTGCACGACGAGCCGCTCACGGAGCTGAAGCTGATGGTCGGTGAGAAGCCGGTGGCGGTGGCAGGCGGGCACATGGAGCGAGCAGCGGCGGAGAGGGAGGCGGGCGTGCTGAAGGAGCTGCATGAGCATGGCCTGCACCGGCTGGAGACGGATGTGAACGAGAAGGCGAGGGCGATGTACGAGGGCAGGAAGGAGCGCGAGGAGCAGAGACGGCGCGACCTGGCTGAGTGCGGCTCGCTGACGGAGCAGCAGGAGGCGGAGGAGGCCGAGGAGCTCGAGGAGATGGTGGCGGGCTTCGCACCGCGCTCGGTCCACCTGGTGTGGGCGCGGAACAGCGTCGAGGTGACGCTGGCGCCGGGGCACGAGGTCGACTCGTACTTCCAGAACGGCCACTTCTCACGCCGGGGGCGGGTGCTCGACATCGCCGAGGACGAGGCGAGGGCGTACGGCAAGGGCAAGGGCGGGGGCGGCGACCTGACGCTGCGGCGCGGGCACGCGGGCGGCGGCGGCGCGTTCTACGAAGTGGCCTACCACGGGCTCGAGGTGGAGAAGGGGGTGGCCTCGCACAAGATCACGCCGGTGTACGCGCCCGACGCAAGGGTGGAGGCGCGGTACGCGTGCGGCAACCAGTGGTTCGACGCGCGCGTGCACTCGGTGGTGGAGACGGCGGACGCGCAGTGCCTCTACGCGCTCGACTACGTGTGCGACCCTGCGGGGATGGCGATGGACCGGCCGGCGGGGCTGTCGACGTTCCCGACGCTCTTCGAGTTCCGATACCCGCGCGAGACGCGGATGCGGGTGAACACGCGCGGGCTCGGCTGGGAGCCCGCGGTGCTGACACGGATGGCGGGGACGGCGACGGCGCAGCTGGTCACCGACGTGCACCTGCAGCAGAGCGTGAAGGTGACGGACCGCGCCGACCCCGCGCTGGCGGCGGCGAAGGCGGAGGCGCAGTTCGAGCGGCTGCGGACGGAGCCGATGGCCCAGCTGGAGATGGAGGCGGACCAGCTGAAGCCGCTGGTGAATGCTGCGAAGGCGAAGGTCGAGTCGATGCGGAGCGTGTTCAAGCGGGCGATGAAGAACACCAAGCCCGGGGCGAACGGCGTGCACGACATGCTCGACGGGATCTTCGACCGGGTGGTGAAGGCGGAGGAGCAGGCGGTCGAGCTCGAGGTGCAGATGGCTCGCGTGGAGGTGCAGATCGCCAAGAAGGAGGAGGAGGAGCGGCAGGCGCCGGGGCATGAGAACCCCGCGCAGCTGGTGAAGCTATCGGTCGACAACCACTGCTTCGAGGTGATCAGCCTCGAGGAGCAGCTGAAGCAGGCGGCCCTGTACGCCGAGCACTGCGAGCGCGAGTACGGTACGATCGAGGACCCGCTCAGCGGCGAGGCGGTCGACGTGCTGACGATGTGCTGGAGCTTGCGGCTGACGAAGAAGCCAGGGGAGCCCGACCCGATCGACGAGTACGAGGAGGCCGCAGAGGAGGAGGAGGAGGAGGAGGGAGGGGGAGCGGGAGAGGGCGCGGGCAGCGGGGCGGATTCGGCCAAGGGCACGGGCAAGGAGAAGGAGAAGGCGAAGGAGGGGCGGGGGGTGGCGCTGGAGGACGTGGAGGAGTTCCTCTCGATGGTGGCGAAGATGGGGCCCGGGCAGGCGGTGCTGATCACCGCGCCGGTGATGTGGGGCAAGAGCACGCTCCTGAAGCGGATCATGGTGCAGGCCCTCCGGCAGCGGGAGCCGCCGACGACCGCGCTCGGGGCTGCGACGAACCGCTTCGGGGTCGGGCTCAAGAGCGTGGTGCCGGTCATGCTCCCCGTCCCCCACCTGGTGCGCCAGCTAGAGACGTGCGCCGTGATGCAGCAGGCGATGCTCCGGGGCGACATGCTCGACGCGTACCTCCAGTCCACCTACTCGGCCGACTCGCACCGCTACCGCTTCCTGCAGCAGGCGCGTCTGGAGGGGCGGATGGTCGTGCTCGTCGACGGCATGGAGAAGTGTGGCGCGCAGCGCGCGTGGATCGAGCCATTCGTCACCACCGACCTCGTCCGCCGCGTCCGTGTCATCGCCACCGGCCGCCCCGACGCCGCGGGCTTCGACCGGCGAGCCTTCAGCAGCGCCTTCGCGCACGTGCAGATCCGACCGCTGACAGACGCGCAGATGATGCACTCGATCGCAGGCTGGTGCGCGCGCGTGGGCGTGACGACGGAGGAGCGGGCGGCGGACCCCCCACCGAAGATCACGTCGAATCGACGGGTCGCCGTCGGACGGAAGAGCGCGGCGCAGAAGCTGCAGGAGCTGATGGTGCAGGAGGTGGAGAGCGACAAGGACGTGAAGGCGATCTGCCGCAAGCCGCTGATGCTCAACATGATGGTCTCCGCGGCCAAGGCCACCCAAGGCCGGCTCCGCTTCTCGAAGGACCGGTGCGAGCTGCTCACCACCATCGTCGCGTGCATACTCAGCCGTGTCGACCGGCAGCTCCACGCGCGGTGGCACGGGGCGGGCCAGCGGATGGCGCACCAGACGATCAGGCGGAGGGCGAGCATGCTGCCGATGGGCAAGAAGTCGATCAAGAAGAAGCACAAGGGAGGCGGCAACAACGGCGGGAACGGCAACGGCATGGGCGGCGGCGGTGGCGGCAGCGGCAGCGACTACCTGTCGAAGGAGTACGAGGTGAACTGGAACGCGTTCATGGGGAGGAACGGCGGCAAGTCGATGCTCGGGCAGTCGCTGAGCTCGTCGACTCGGATCGATGAGGCCATGATGATGTCGCTCGGCCTCGGCTACATGATACCCAACTACCGCGACCCGTCGCTCAACGGCAACTACACCGGCCCCTCCCTGCGCAACAAGCACCTCCTCCCGCCCGGCCCGCCCGACCCGTCCATCGTCGCGGCGGGGCCCCGGGGCGTGGCCAAGGCGCGCATCTGGCGCAAGGGCAACGAGGGGGCGCCGGCGCCGGGCGTGGCGGTGCAGTGCGGCGACGGGTGCAGCGTCACGACCTTCACCTCGCTGCCCTTCGACGCGCCCCAGCCGTACTTCCAGCGCCCCTCGCCCACCTTCGGCTCCGTCTCCCTCGCCGCCCACGAGCTCCTGCGCAAGCTCGCCTTCGCGATGCAGTGCGGCCGGAGGCGCGCCGTCAGCACGGCGTGGATCCGCCGGGAGCTGCTCATGCCGCAGCCGCACCTGCTGCCGATCTGGTGGCAGCTGCACCAGGTGATCGCCGAAGAGCGCGTGCAGCTGATCGCCTGTCGGATGGAGGACGCGGAGCCGTGGTATGAGTTCGCCCACCCGCTGCTCCAAGAGTACTTCGCCTCGTGCGAGCTGCTCGCGATCCTCCACCGGTGGCGGGGCTCGACCAAGACGGCGATCCTCGCGCGCACCCTCCAGCAGCTCTGCGACATGATCGCGCCGAGGGGCTTCGAGGACATGCTCGCCGACACCTGGTGGCACTCCACGCTCTTCATGAGCTGCGAGCAGGCGAACTACCACGGCCCCGGCAACACCTTCGCCCGCTTCATGGAGCTCTTCTTGCCCGTCGACCCGCACACGCTCAACCAAACCCTCACGCAGCCCGACCTGACGGGCCACCCACTGCGCCTGGTCTTCTGCCTCCTCGAGTTCCACCCGGAGTGCCACACCCAGCTCGTCTTCCAAGGCACGAAGCTCGGCGCCATCCCCAACGACATCTCCAAGCTCGAGCTCCTCACGGTCCTCCGCCTCTCCAACAACCAGCTGGGCGCCCTCCCCGACTGCATCGGTGCGCTCAAGCAGCTCGTCGAGCTGCGCGTCCACAACAACGCCCTGACCAAGCTCCCGGACTCGATCGGCGGGCTCGGCGCCCTGCGCGAGCTCGGCGTCGCCAACAACGGCCTCCACTCGCTACCCGACTCGCTCGGTGGCCTCACGTCCCTCACCTCGCTCGATGTCGAGATGAACAACCTGCAGGCCCTCCCCGACTGCATCGGCTCTCTCAGCAGCCTCGTCAGCCTCCGTGCCGCCAGCAACCGCATCAGCACCGTGCCCGCCGCGATCGGCAAGGCCACGAGCCTGTGCACGCTCACACTGAGCCAGAATCAGATCGAGTCGATCGACGACGAGCTTGCCTGCCTCTCGCAGCTCACCGAGCTCACTCTCGCTCACAACCAGCTGACGTGCTTCCAAGCAGAGCTGATTCGCGGCTTCGAGAGGGAGGTGGAGGGAGAGGGCGACGACGAGGGGCAAGTGGTCCAGATGACAGAGGCAGAGGCCGAGTTGGCTGCACTCATGGCGCAGGAGCAGGAGGCGGCACCAGCACCGGCACCGGCACTGGCACCGGCCGGCTCTGGAGGAGGGGGGCTTGCAGTAGCGGCGGCAGCGGCGAAGGCAATGGCGCAGACGCAGGCGCAGGCAGGGCCGGAGGCGGCCGATGGCGATGGCGATGGCGATGGCGATGGCGAGGGCGAGGCAGTGGTTGAGATGCCCGTGGCCTGTGGGATGCGCTCGTTGACGAGCCTCGATCTGAGCCACAACCAGCTGCCGTCGGTGCCCGTGGCGGAGCTTGCTGAGCTCGAGGAGCTTCAATTCATCGACCTGACGAGGAACTCGATGCACCGGGAGCAGGTGATCGCCGTCAACGAGGGCCTGCCCAACTGTGAGGTCACCTTCGAGGCCGAGCGCGCCAAGAAGGTCGGTCTGGTGGCGCTCAAGTACGCGATGGCGGGCGCCATCCAGGCCCTCGTCGCGCCCGAAATCGAGTTCTAAGCTCCTATATGACATGGCGGTGGTAGTCGCCACTGGCAGTGGCAGTACCGCGAGTACGAAGCTTGATGTACTATGTCTCTATCTATACTAACCGCGGACCCGCGGCCCCGCGGCGGACCGCGGCCCCGGCCGGGCTATCATCTGCTGTACATGATTGCCATTATCATCTGCTGTACATGCTGATAGTATATACATGTCCTGTGTGGCATGATGCGCCGAGCGCAGCAGGGGCGCCACAGCGGTTAGATTTGGGCTGCCCCCCCATTTCTAGCTGATGCGGGCGAAATTATCCTTGGGTTAGGCCTCATATCTGTGCGGCGTGGCTCCGCGTGATTTGTGACTCGCCCGGGGGCGGAAAAGAGTAGTAGTAGCCGTGCCTTGCCCTCCTCATGAGCAGCTTCTGCCGGCCTATCGAGGGCGATCCTCGGGCCATCGACGCACAAAACTCTATGGTAGTGGTAATTGAGGAAGGTATCACCCTATGTGGCATTGATCTTGCAACAACGTAGAGTTCGAGCCGATATTAATGGACCTGGTTGCGAAAGAACGTCTGCTGTGCACGATCTTGGCGTCTGGGGAACAACGTTTTCACTGATAGCAGGTACAGATCTGACAAGCCTTGCGTGTAGATACATCTCGCCTTTTCCCCCTGTGTACGTTCACCCAACGCCATGCGATAGCAGCTGTCAGGAGAAGGACGCGATCGGCATCCGAGCTCGGGGACGAACTTTCAAGGTCATTGTTGCCCTGGACCCTCTATCAAGGATCATTCTGTTACTTTGCGCTATGGACGGCTTCTACATTGCGACGCGATCGCAGAAGAAGGCAAAACGGTTGCTGCAACCCTTCCGACAGACTCAGGTGTACCAAGATGCGCTATTTCGGGATGAGATGGTGCTCCTGCGGCATAGGCGTAGCACTGAGCTTTATTTTACTAAACAATAGCTATCCATCCTTTCGTTCGCTGAGCTTTTACGGCAAATCTTGCGTTTGCTTCGCCTATCCATCAGCGCGCTGCCGCTGCCCTGCAATGGCCAGCCAGCTGCTTTCTAGAGGAAGGGGGGCGAATTTTCGCCCGGACACGCCGCCCCTGGCCCCAGTAGCCCCCCCACTGGGGCTCTGGGGCCGCCAGCGGCACCGCACAAAAATGGGGGGCTAGCCGAAATCTGGCCGCTGTGGTCGCTCTTGGAATTAGTGGCGCTATCTACTGGGGACGTACTAGATCAAAGACCAAGGGTATATGGACACTGGAACTGAGTTCCCATCGTCCCCATCACCCCTTTGGTGTATGCACGCCCCCGTGCCCCCCAGGCCTGGCGTGCGCTTGATCTCGCTTGATCTCGTGTTTTTAGCTAATTAACTAGATTTGCGCGATGGGCTGCAGCTGCTCAAGGCCAGGGCTTTATCAGCCTGCTTTTTGAGCGCCTTGGCCGGCGACCTCCTGTCGCCCCCCCACTTACCCTTCTTCTTGAGTGGGCTCCTAGATGGGCTGTCCTTGGGGTCCACGAAGATGCTTGCCTCTTCTTTTGCCTGCTCCAACTCCTTCACGCGCGTGAGAAGATCCCCGGTCTCCACCAGAAGCTGCCTGATCTCGAGCGCGTGCCGCTGCTCCATCTCCGCCTTCTCGACGAGCCAGTCCAGTCGGCTTTGCTTGAGCTGCGTGGTGGCGTTGTCTGCTATGTCCGCCATCTGGGTTGCCCGTTAAGCCATATCCTCATAGCGCTCACCTGCTGCTTTGAGGGAAGCATCCGTTCGTTCCTGTTCTTCTTCCTGGATCTCGAGGGCGTGCTTGAGGTGATCTATATGTAGATTCGCCGATATAACCGCGACGATGTGCTTCTTGCAGTCCTCGCAAGCGACTTCGCCTTTCGCATCGACTTGGGCTTTGACCAGCGCACAGCCAAGCGCTTGGCATGCTGGCTTCCCCGTCCACCAGCAGAGCAGCCAGCTCGCCATCGCCATGTGAGATAGATGGCCGACCTGCCCATCGTTGCGCTATGAGCAGCGAGTTGGCTTGCAAGCCGGCGACAAGCTGCTTTGCTGTCGCCCCCAAAAAAACGGCGAAGCCAAGCAAGGGAGCCTGCCCGCGGCGGAAGCCCCAGCGGCCCAAGAGAGGGGGTTAAGCGCGCCCGCCCGCTCCCGATTTCCGTTGCCGGTCGCAGTGCGCAGTGCGGCTCGCGCAGCTCTACTACAGCAGCAGTAGGGCAAGGCGCAGCAGCGGGGAAAGCCAGGGCATGGATCACAACCCGCCCCGAACGCCGTTACCTTAGGCCTAGCGAGCAACACCCCCCGGAGGAGGCCCCTGAATTTTCTTCTCTCTTTGCCTACTGTAGGGGTATATAGACACAGGCGCTCCCGGCTTTGGCCTGGTTTTGTGGATGCCCTCCCCCCTATGCGAGTTTTCTAGGCTTTAGAGTTGTTCCCAACAACAAGTATGAAGCTCTTCCTGCAAAATCCCTGCTTGCGTGGCTCCTGGCGTCGATGCTCAATCGCGGCGGCCGCTTCCAACTTGGTAGGGCGCCCCCGCTCGCCTAGTCCCTGCGGAACGCGCCGAGTTCAGCAGCCGAGGGGGTAAGCTGAGTAGGTCGTTGACATCTTCTCTGTCACCTACTTGCTGGTGGAGCAGCCTCTCTGCGCTGGATACAGAGGTTCGTGGTGCAGTAGCTGACTTCGAAGATGATGTAGTTCGCTATGAAGATGCGGACCCCCCTCAACCCCGGACGACAACAAGACCATGTGCCGACGGGATCAGGTGTCTTCAACCAGGAGATGGCCAACTCCTGTAAACGGTCATGCAGGAGGGGGTATTCATGAGCGCAGTTCAAGGAGATTCTGCTGCCTGCCGATGTCGACCTGCCGTGAGGAGGGAAACGAACAACGCGCGGGTCGCTGCCACATGACCCCCCCCCGGGAG
>OZSS01001531.1_pt1 | contig 10627 bp, 16 predicted proteins | sample 1779911 | NCBI WGS metagenome assembly OZSS01 (sample SAMEA2603589, study PRJEB24840) | metagenome | biome: Water; feature: Photic zone; material: Seawater sample | place: Mediterranean Sea | collected 2013-11-12 | depth 10 m | reverse complement strand
GGTACCTGACAGAAAGCTCTTGGCAGATTATGATAACATTTCAGCTTTCTGTTTGGTACCTGATGGACAAATGCTTTGAGGACTATTGGCAATGATTCCGCTTTCCATTAAATCCAATTAACATGTCACCTTTCCGTCGGGTACCCGACGGGAAGCTCTTAGCAAATTATGATAACATGTCAGCTTTCTGTCAGGTACCAGGTGGGCAAATGCTCTGAGACTATTGATAATGATTTCGCTTTCCATTAAATCCAATTCATGTGTCACCTTTCCGTCGGGTACCCGACGGAAAGCTCCTAGCAAATTATGATGACATTTCAGCTTTCCGTCGGGTACCTGATGGTAAAATGCTTCGAAACTATTGACAATGATTTCGTTTTCCATTAAATCAATTCACATGTCACCTTTCCGTCGGGTACTCGACGGAAAGCTCTTAGCAGATCATGATAACATGTCAGCTTCCCATTGGGTACCTGATGGGCGAATTCTTTGCGACTATCGATAATGATATCGCTTTCCATTAACTCCAATTAACATGTCACCTTTGCGCCAGGTACCTGGCAGAAAGCTCTTAGCAGATTATGATAACATTTCAGCTTTCTGTCGGGTACCTGACACACAAATGCTTTGAAACTGATGACAATGATTTCGCTTTCCATTAAATCCAATTCACGTGTCACCTTTCCGTCAGGTACCTGACAGAAAGCTCTTGGCAGATTATGATAACATTTCAGCTTTCTGTTTGGTACCTGATGGACAAATGCTTTCAAACTATTGACAATGAATTCGCTTTCCATTAAATTTAATTAACATGTCTGGGTACCTGATGGGCAACTCTTAGCAGGTTCTGATAACATTTCAGTTTCCTGTTGGGTACCTGATGGACAAAGACATTGAGACGTTTGACCACAGTTCCGCCTTCAATTACATGCCATTGGCATTCCAGCTTTCTGTCAAGCACCTGGTAGAAAGTATGGTAAGATCATTGGCCATTGGCCATGCCATGCAATGAGACTATTGACCATGACAATGACAAGTGCAATGGGATTTGCTTTCCTGCACATGTCCCAACACATGGTGTCATCCCACCCAACTGCTACTCAAGTGAAAACATCTTTACAAAACATGTGTTGGACCACAATGACATGTGTTTGGTGAACTTTCACATTGACAAATACTCATGGATTTGAAATCGAATCAAAATCTAGATGTGCGTTTCTATTGACTCCTTGGTTGGCATGAAAGTAATGCCCGACAATCTATTGACCTTTTCTGCTTGGCACCCGGTGGACAATTGACATGTCATCATGGTGTGTAAAACCGTTCTGTCAAACCCCAAAATAAAACTGAAACATGGCTGTTGGTTTCCTAATCCCTGTCCATGGGGCACCTGGTGGAAACCGAAGTATCGATTCTTAGCATCATGCAAACATCTGCTACATCCAAGTTTAAATACATATTTCGTAGAATTGTCAAATCATCCCTGCCCCGCTCTCCTGAAATACTCCTTGAAATTAACCTCCTCTGAAATGCCGCTGACTATTGCGTTGAGCAAACGCAAAATCGCAGTAACTCACCCTCATTGGTTTGAACCTTTGGATCTCGAATTATAATATGTTTGGCTGCCAGCTTGTCACTGATTGCCATTACAATTCTGAAGCTTGGTTCCAAACTGTTTGACTTACACTGGTTTTACTAATGCTGATTTGAGAGTTTGGAGTTGCAATAGCAATCTGAAGGGAGACCTGCTAGAATAGTCACATCAATTTGTTTTGAACCCTGTCCCAAACACACTAAAGGAACTCAGTGTGTGAGAAGAAACGCGAGATCTGCGCATATGGCAATTCTGGAATTCCTGCCTGCATGCTTATATGCCAAGCCAAAGCTTTTGTGTTGCAAAGAAGCTTCGAATGGTCATGGCCTGCATGGCGCATTGTAATTGCAATATCCCCTGACTCCAGCCACGTGTTCGTTGCTGGCGCACCATGGAGATGCTTCCCAGCAGGTGGCCTTGCACCTGTTACTTGGAAGAAAACTCGTGAATACGCTGGGCTGTCCATGCCAGGCGGTGCTGACACTAAGGTGCCATCACTGTTCACCAAACGTCGACGCTTTGCACTTGGCACCTTTGGTGTAACTGTTCTGTAGTACGGCTGTCCCAAAGAAACCTCCAGTCCGCAAAGGAATGACAATCGCTGAGGTATTGAATAGGTGTCAACAGGAGTTGTGATTAATACTACTGTGCAATCATTGTAATCAATTAACCAAAAAGAAGCACATTCATAACATGCAATCAAGACACCTCCGCACCGATTTCTTGAAGAAATGTCCTGGCTCAGACCCTCGGCACCAAGTAAGAGAACAATATGAAATGTCACCATGGGGGGCGTGTTGGACAAATAATTGGAATTAATTAATAAAACAAAAGCACCCCAATTTGTGTGACATGCGGAATTGGGATTTAAACATGGAAACTGCACAATAACAACGCAATTTGTGATTTTTGATATAAGGTTGAAGTAGCAAGAGGATACAAATCAAGTAATGTGTATGATCGTAATGGGGGGTTGTTAATCACAAATCCGAGCTAACCTCTCTGTACACGTGTCTTGAGACGGTCCTGCACAGACAGGAACTGCAATGTGTCCAGAAAAGGTAATTTCTTTGCAGGTGTCAACACCTTTTCGAACCAATGCGACTTGCTTTTCTCGCAACTTGCGTTTGTGTGTGTGCAACTTGCGAGCAACCTCATTCCGCCAAAACCTATCTCCTGGATTGTTGCTGCAAAAAATAAGATCAATTGCACGATCGAAATTCGGCCTGCCTCCTTGCGCCTTGTGGTTCAACAATTGTTGCCGCAATGGGTGCTTGTCCATCTGCCACAATGTGGCAATTTTCTGCGCATTCAGGACGGCACAGAAATGTCCAATCAATGCTGAATGCAAACGATTGTCTACAGCATATGACATAACCTCTGGTGCCCGTAGTGTCAATGAACTGTTTGCACCTGATGCTGTTTTGTATGCATGGCTTTTTGATAGCAAGGCATGCGCTGCCTCCTGGCACCTTTCCACGATTGAGAGTAGCAACCGCTCACATACCTTGCGACATAGCATAGGTGATTCCTGCAACGGCATACTTCCTGAAACAAAAGCTTCCAATTCTCGTCTGAACTGGCTGGTACCCACAAACCACCTCCATGTCAATCGGTGATGGCGAGTGGGGTGCTGAAGTGACTTTTGGAAAGTGTCCAACATTTGCGCACCATATTTCTGTGCCTGCTGAATGTTGACACAAGCGCAACGCAAAGAAACAGCACACCATGGCAGATCCATCCAGTAGCCAGTCCTGGTCGAGAGCTCCAACATGATGAATGATGTTGCAAGTTGGAAGTCATTGATGATGTGAGAAAGTTGCGAACCAGCATCTGCAGCAACTGACAGCAAATCATTGTAATTGTTTGAGGTGAGGCTGCTCAAGAATTCCTTCAACTTGCTTGTTGCGACTTGCCATGACCGCTTACCATGAAACCTACAAGTGTATTTGGGTCCATCAAGGGACCTCAACCTGCTGTCCAGCTCCTGGAGGCAATCTGAAGCAATCGCAATTTGAGCTGGGCCGAAGTGCTACCGCACATCATGGCATGGGCCACGCTCACACCATTTCCTCCCTTCATCAACCACGAAATGTAAGATGAATGTGAGCCTCAAGTATGCCAAAAAAAACATCATGCACGATTTTGGTACATCTCTGCAAGTCCAACTTGACTCGGTTGCCTCGCTTGTCTTGAGCATCACCCTCGTTGACATAAAACCCATCAGTCTTGCCTTGCTTGATTGAAGCCCTTTTCGCAATCTTTACTGAGTTCCATGATCCACGTATAGCATCCATCCGGTTAATTAGCCATGTGGCCACAGCAAATATACTGCCCCACCTCCATTGTATGTGTCGTGGGCAGACGTGTTCAAACAGATGCGTCGTAAACTCAAATGGAGAACCTCTGAGGCATTCTTCGCGGAACACTTCTAGAAGATCAGGTCGCATAAAAATGAGGAAGGGGTATTTCAAATGCATGACAAACTGTTGAAACCATATCAGTTTGGTGTCCATGTCTTCTTCGATGTGGTCCCACATATGGTTCATCCCAGCACATGTAAGTGCATTCGGCAGCATTGTGTCATTATCGCCACCATCATCATGAAATGGCTGACTCCTGCCAAAATGGTTTGTGGTGTCATCACATTGTCTGCCAATCCACGGAGGCAGATCTGATGCAGCTGATCCTCCCTCTGATCGAGGAATGGCCAACTCTGTACCACGGCCTGCACACCAACCAATGCAACGCCTGCTGTAAGCCTCAGTCTTTGTGGCTGTCCGTGTGTCAATGAACATGGCATGAGAGAGAGAGCCCGATCTTTAGCCTCAAGATATTCATTTCCAGAGACAGCAACTGGAATGTGGTGATACCTGAGAACTCGGGATTCGACGATGAATGCACATTCTGCTCTAGTCTGCAAAGTGTCTTGGAGAGCTGGCAAATCCACTGAGTTGACATCAGCCAGAAGCTCTTCCAAACGATTGGATGCGCTCATCAAATCTGTCTTGGCTGAAAACACATCTGCCAAATCAATGCCTTTACAATAGTCAACCGTGGATAAGAACCAGTTGGGTCTGTTCTGAACAGAACTATCGCCCCATATCACTGTGCTGACGTCATTGTGCTCATCTGTGACCTCATCTGCAAATACAAGCGCCAATACTGCATCGACTGAGATTTGCAGCCTGCGCAACACAGCAGATGACCATGCTGGCCGCTGACACTCTGCAACAGATGCTGCCAATGGTCGTGGGATGGGACTGTCCCTCAAGAATGAAAAAGGCCGCTCTAGATTTGGCTTCCTCCGGTCTCTGGCGAACCTGCAAGCGAACAAGAGGTTCAGCAATGCTTCGGCATTGTGCTTTGAGTTGGCACCCTTCTGTCGCTTCCCTAGGTAATGATCTGCAAAGTTGTCATCCTTTGCTTGTATGACACCATCCAGCGCTCGAGCTGCCTGCTGCAAACGGAATCCATATTGCACCAGGGCTACCGAACCGTCAGGCGAGTTTGCATGTCCTATTGACATGGACGACTGAAGCTTCAAATGAAACTGAAGACTGGCTCCCTAATATGATCTCAAACGCCAATGCAATCACATTGTGTGTGATAAGGAGGTGTGGGCTTCAAGATTCAATGGGTCAGTTACTGGATTCACTTCAGTGGGCTCATTGCGCAGAAGCTGAGGCAACCACAACCTGATTTGAGAAAACCAAACACAAATTAATCCGAAAGTTCCGCGCATCCACTATGCCCCCATATGCCTCCCATGCCTCACTGCATAAGCCTCACTCACAAGTTGCCTCCTACCTCCGATGCCTCCCATGCTTCACTGCTTGGCTGTGTCATGTCCATGTTGCCTCTCATGCCTCGCTGCTTGACTGTGCCACCCCCATGTTGCCCCACAGAACGTTACACTTACCTCAATCATGTCAATATGCACCACCAGTTGCCTCCCATGCCTTCCTGCTTGGCTGTGTCATTTCCATGTTGCCTCCTGCCTCCTATGCCTTGCTGCCTGATTGCGTCACTATGCCTCACTTCTTGGCCATATAAGTTTCATGTTGCCTCGTATGCCTCATTGCTTGAGTGTGTCACTCCCATGTTGCCTCACAGCACTCTACACTTACATTGGTCACCTCACGATGCCTCACGAGTTGCCTCCTATGCCTCCCATGCATTACTGCCTAAGTATGTCACTATGCCTTATGCGTCACTGCCTCATTGCAACTTTCATGTCGCATCCCATGCCTCACTGCCAGAGTGTACCACTTGGGATTCGCCTCCTGCCTCTGATGCCTTGCTGCCAGATGTCACCCCCATGATGCCTCACAATGCTCCGCACTCTACACCGACCTTGAAAACTGAAACTGGATCATTGCCAGCTGCTTGCCCCAAATTCCTCCGAATGTGACTCGCCATTAATTTGTAATTACGAACTGTGAGCTCCTGTGTTGAATCAGATACGAATCTGCTCAATTTCACGAAATTGATGAGGTTGTCGACCCATGCCTGTGGAGGCCTGGGAATGTAATCTTTGGTCAATGGTGTCACCCAATCCTCACGAACAAGCAACATTTCCAAACAGTTGCTACGCACAAGTCTCAGGATCGGATTTGGAAGCCAAAGAACAAGCACGTTAATTGAATCTGCCACGCCATGCGCTACATTGAAGGCATCCAAGATATCAATGATTCTGGTGCAGACTCGGCCTCTTACTGTGACAGGCTTGCAAAAGATAGATGTATGCGATTTCTGCGAGGGCATGAGCAGCTGTGGAGACAATGTCACTGGAGCTGAACCACCTCTTGTCTTCAATTTTGTGTAGACAACGTGCCCAGTATGTAATTCAATCACTGCTGAAATGCGCAAAGCATATGCGTCTTTGGGCTGCATGTAATACCTCCACAAGCATTGCTCCTCAAGATCAAGCTGGGTATGTAAAATTCCTGCGCTTGTACTTCCAACAACACTTCTGCGAATGCTGGAGACATAGCCTATGTGCGCAACAATGGCATATCATGACTTCAATCGCCCTATCTACAAAAGATGCGCCCCATGGGATCATCCTGCTTCACCTGCAATAAATTTACGTTATGGTCCTTGGAAACATGTTTGCGGAGCTGAATCGACAACCGGCAATGTTGACACTGTGCAATCTGCAGTATGCTGGCGTCTGTGCCTGGCATCTTTCTTCAAGTGCGCTCCTAATTCGTTGTCTGCGCCAATAGCCGCTAACCTGTTCACTAACCACTCTGAGACAAGCAATCTCAGGCGCTGCTTGTCCTGGTAGCCGCGAAGTCGAGCATCTCGATAACCGAGAAAGAAATGATTATGATTTAGAATGAATGCACTGAGTCTCAGTCTGAGACTTCCCACAGGTACCTTGGAAGCTTCAGTTGACAAGATGATGAGGCCCGCCAGGAAAATTGCCTTGTTTGCCGGGTCCGTTGCTAGATGTATCAGCAATGCCAACTGCAACAATGCAGGCAGCATGCAATGTCATGCCATTGCTGTTCCGCTATTTACGTCCACTTTGGCAAGCCGTCTTCACACCACAGGACAGAGAGCAACCGGAAGATGCAACACACAAACTTCTAGAGTTACAAGAGGGGGTATTTAAGATTAATGCATTTAAGATTAGTTCAGGGACCTTGGGACCCGGAGACTCTGGTTGAAACCTACATTTTGGGCAAGATGGGAGCTCACACACAATGTTCTTATGTATTTGGTGTCAATGTGGAGCTCTCAGAGGTCTAGATTTCCATGAATCTGGGGCCAGTTTGAAGCTCACAACTGGCTTTCTCATGAATTTGGTGTCAATGAGAAGCTCTCCAAGGTTTCGATTTCCATGGGTGTGGTGTCTGATTGAAGCTCAAATTGGTGTTGGGTGGAATTGTCTATTGGATTCAAGATTATTCCAAGATCAGATAGAAGCTCAGCTTGATTCGCAATGGAATTCACATTTCAATTTAAGATTATTTCAAGGATCCTGGGCGACCTGAAGCAATAATCTTAAACATCCCCCATGTACTCGTCTGCCTTTGCAGCCTGAAGCCTGAATGCTTATGAGCTGAGAACTGATACGATGGAAGAAAGCATGTGAGGATTTGACAGGATTGCAAAACACAATCGTCAATGGCAATGATAAAGATGAACTCGGAAGTGGCATGAACAATCCTCATGGTGATTGACTTGTCATGTGTGGCGCTGTCATCGTCAGCAAGCAATGCGTTGCCAGGTGATGCTGGAAGATCTGCAACAGGTGATGCCTCAAGCATTGGCGAGGATGGCTGGAACATTGGTGTTGGCCCTGGGCACATACCTGCAGCAGGCGATGCTTCAACAATTGGCGATGATGGCTCGAACATTGATGGAGTACCTGGGCTCAGATCTGCAAGAGGTGATAGCCGTGGAGTACCTGGCTCCAGATCTGGCTCCAGAGTAGCCGTGGAGTAGCCTGGGACTTCAACATCTTCTTCAAGCCAGCTAAATGCAAACTCACTGCCACTGGACTCAGCTGGGCTTGGGCCAAGCATCTCCTCAAAATCTTGCTCTGTGATTTCGATATGCTCCTTACATTTGACTTGCCCTGGCTGATCACTCACGAGTGGAAGCAATGATACATCCAAGTCGGCTTGATGCAGTGGAGAATCAACTGTGGCTTGAATATCCTCAATGGCAGTGGCCTCAGCCATGTCGAGGCAGATGGGATCCATATCTGACATCAATTTCTTCTTGGCAACTGCTTTTGCTTTGGGATCTTTGGGTTTTGACCGTTTGCTGAACATCTCTGTGGTACCATCGCTTGTACCAGATAGCAACTCCTGGTAATACGTTGAACCCTGGCAATGACGTATCATCTTGACCTTGCCTGCTGGTTGAAACAAATCGATATCAGCAAGAAGCAAGCACCTCATGTATAATAGATTTGGTGACAAGCCAATGATGTAAAACAGCTTCTGTCGAGTTCCAGGTGCCAATGCTGAAAAACAAACTAAGAATACTTTGGTGCAAATTATTAAAGGAGCGATGGTTAGCAATGATGATGCCGCTGGAAGTCAATATTCAAATAAGTAGTCCTGTCAAGGCTTCAGCAAGCTCACCGCGAGGTCCTCAGGTACATATGGAAGCAGCAGTGAAAGTTTGTGCAGATCCTTTGGTGCAGCATGGGCCACCCAATCTGCATCACTGAGGGCACACGTGCAATGCCAGATAGAAGCGCCTCTTATGTCAAGATCTGGTGGCGATGCCAAAGCTGATGTCACAGGTCCAAGCACGCAGCTAACTTCCAGACACTGCCGTGCTTTGATCGCTAGCTGCCAACGGCTGATATGGTCATCGTAGCTAAGGCAAATCACCCCCAGATTAACACAATGATATTATTCCCATGTGTAAAGCATAGCTGTGCACTTGCCTGACTTGTATGTGAAACCTTCAAAACTATCAGCTGCACAATAACACTTGTGGTGTCACTTACTGTGCGCCACAATTACGTTGACTGGCTTGGCTCGAAATTCCTGAAACTATGCAAACGCCAAACAAACACTACTCTTAGAAGAGAACACCTAAACTTGCATGAGCTGATCCCGCATTCACATGGACATGGGACTTAACAAGGTCATTGCTAGGGACCATTCATCGATTTATTGATTTCAATGATTCTGCAAATTTGACTCGCCTGGGGGGTTATCAATCTGGGGGCACAAGCTCCTGTGCAAGTAGCTCTTGGAGCTTAACAAACGATGCTGTGCCTGCTTGCTCAACAAGCAATGATTGTGATGATCCCTCCCAAGCGTACTATTGTAACGCATTGATCAAGAAATGCGTTATGCCACAATGAAACAACATGATTATGAGTGTGGGATTGCATGCAAGCAAAATATTAAACCAATTGCAAATGAATGTTGTACTTTTTTGTCAAATGATGCAATGTTAATTTCAATGCATCTGCTGTTAAAAGCTGCATGTGCTGTTGCTGAATGAGAATTGGCCTGAGCAAGTAAAACATTCGAAATTACATCTATGTGACACTCTCGGGAACACACATGGAAATTGAAATGCGTGAACACCCCAATAGGAACTTGATTGCTCGTGATCAAATTTTACATGGTTCGGGGTTTTGCTAATTTGCTGGTGGTATTGCATCCAATTGTGGCCCCTTCAGTTGTGCATGATTCAATGGTTACAAAAGTACGCCTTCATCAAACGCTTCAAGGTGAAATTGCGATTGGCAACCCCGCATGATGACGACGAGTAATTCAAGTCACGTGGGGAGTGTGCGCATGCAAATTGCTGATCAACTCTGGGACTTGCTCTGTGGATACTCGAAATAACTGAACACCATGCAGCTTGCCAAGAAGAACCGAGAAGTGCTACGTATCATGCAGGGTGCGGATTGCGCCTGTCTGTGGAGTACATAGGCCTGATGGAGAACACAATACAAGTAATAGCTAGCTGATGCACTCTCACCAAGACGTGTAACGCAAACAAGAGATTGCAACAAAAGCTAATCCTGGTGTTGGAACAATGGTTCTGTTACCCCCTTCACATTACGTTCATATTGCCCTGACTGACTCAGCACGATCTGGCAGACCATTATCTCCAAACAGTGTGTGTATTGGTCCAGATGTGTGCTCATTGCATTTGGTTTGTGGATTTAGCAGATCCTTCTGTGAATGCCAAAGCAATGATTATGTAACATCCAAACAAACAAAAGTTTCAGCTTTCTGTCAGGTACCTGATGGACAAATGCATTGAAACTATTGACAATGATTTCGCCCTCCACTAAATTCAATTCACATGTCACCTTTCCGTCGGGTACCGACGGAAAGCTCTTAGCAAATTATGGTAACATATCAGCTTTCTGTTTGGTACCTGATGGACAAATGCATTGAACCTATTGACAATGATTTCGCTTTGAATTAAACCCAATTCACACGTCACCTTTCCGCCGGGTACCCAGCGGAAAGCTCTTAGCAGATTATGATAACATTTCAGCTTTCTGTTTGGTACCTGATGGACAAATGCTTT
>OZSS01001528.1_pt1 | contig 10642 bp, 12 predicted proteins | sample 1779911 | NCBI WGS metagenome assembly OZSS01 (sample SAMEA2603589, study PRJEB24840) | metagenome | biome: Water; feature: Photic zone; material: Seawater sample | place: Mediterranean Sea | collected 2013-11-12 | depth 10 m | reverse complement strand
GGAGCAAGGATAGATCCAGCTAACTTTATTAACCAAAAGGACCAAACAGAACCAGGACGCTTTAGAAAGCTATTGCTGAATAAAAAAGAGGTAGAAAAAATTCTTTTTGCAATTTCTGCTAAAGGTCAAACATGTGTACCAGTAAAGCTTTTTTGGAAAGGCCGTCTTGCAAAATTAGAGATAGCATTAGCGAAGGGTAAAAAGAATATTGATAAGAAGCAAACTAAAAAGATTGCTGACATAGAAAGAGATCAAGAAAGAGCTTTAAAAAACTATAAATAAGCTTTATTATTGCCGGTTCGGGGGCGTATTAGGCTTTGACGTCTGACGCAGAACCCAACGCGCATATCGAGCATAAACATAACTCGAAAAAATTTGTTTAAAAATTTAGTTGCAGATAACTACAACTATAGATTGGCAGCTTAATGCCAACCTGCTATCATTTGTGACCTACAACGTTTGATAGTAGTCATTTTGTAGGAGTAGCTTTATAGATTGTCCAACTATAAAGTGAAATTTTTGGACTATGCTTAGTATGTCTTGATCATCAGGCTATACTAAAGATGAAATTAATTGATGAATCTATATATGTAGAAGCTCGGGGAAAGTGATGACGGACGTGGGTTCAAATCCCGCCGCCTCCACCAAGCAAAAGGAAAATATTAATGGCAAATTCAAAATCGGCTGATAAAAGAGCCAGGCAAAACAAAAAAAGGTTTGAACTTAAGCATGCCCAGAGATCTATGGTAAGAACTTCTGTTAAGGCTACAGCAAAAGCAGTTGAGGCAAAAGATAAGAAGACAGCTGAAGTATTCAAATCAGCACAATCAACTGTAGATAAAATGGCAAATAAAGGCGTTATTCACAAAAATAAAGCTGCCAGGATTAAAAGCAGATTAAATAAACAAGTTAAATCTGCTTAAATAACTCTTCACTGAGAATATCAAGACCATCTCCAGATACAGAAGAAATTGGATATATAGCGGTTGACGGATATTTAGTTTGAAATTCAAGAATTAGCTCTGATAAAGATTTTTGATCAATAAGATCGGTTTTGGTAATACATATCCATCTTTTCTGATGTGAAAAATCTAAATGAAAGTCTGCTAACTCTTTTTCGATTATATCAAAGGAATTTAACGCATTTTGAGTAGTTTGTGTTCCATCAACTAAATGCAGTAAAAATTTTGTTCTGTAAGCATGTTTCAAAAATTTAGTACCTAAACCCAAGCCTTGTGAAGCTCCTTCAATTATGCCAGGTAAATCAGCAATGGTTATTTTTTTCCTTTCATTTTCCATCACACCTAACTCTGGATCTAATGTAGTAAATGCATAATTGCCTATTTTTGATTTCGAATTGGTAATATTGCTTATTAAAGTTGATTTGCCTGCATTTGGTAAACCCAATAACCCAACATCAGCTATTAGTCTGAGCTCAAGAAGTATTTCCCTATTATCTGAATCTCCACCATTAGTTATTTTTCTGGGAGATTGATTGGTAGAAGATTTAAAGCGCGCATTACCTAGCCCTCCTTTTCCACCTTTTGCAATTACTATTTCAGTTGATTCAGGACTTATTTCACCAATTAGTTCTCCAGTTTCCAGCGCATGTATTATTGTCCCATTTGGTACCGGTATAGAAAGATTTTCACCCGACTCGCCTTTCATATTTTTTCCTGCTCCAGACTTTCCAGCTTTTGCTGCAAAAACTTTTTTACCTTTTAAATGATTTAAAGAATTTAGGTTATTATCTAAAGTGACTATTACATCTCCACCATTGCCTCCATCCCCACCGTCTGGACCGCCTCTAGGTATGTATTTTTCACGTCTGAAACTCAGGCAACCATTGCCACCTTTCCCAGATATTGCTTGAATTCTGGCTTCATCGAAAAAAGCCATGATATTTATTTGGTTGGGTTAATATTTACGAACTTTCTTTTATTTGCACCTTTAGTTTTGAACTCAACTTCTCCAGTTTTAAGTGCAAAAAGGGTGTCATCTCGACCTATTCCAACATTAAGGCCTGCATGAAATTTTGTGCCTCTTTGTCTTACTAAAATTTCACCGGCGTTCACTGTTTGACCACCAAATCTTTTGACTCCTAAAAAATTAGGATTCGAATCTCTACCGTTCTTACTTGAACCACCTGCTTTCTTATGAGCCATTTTTTATTTCTTCTATGTTTATTGTAGTTACTTTTCTTCTATGTCCAACAATTCTCTTGGAATCTTTTCTTCTTCTAAATTGTATTGCATAAACTTTATCTTTTTTGTTTTGACTTACTACTTTTCCAGATACATATGCTTTTTTTACGTGAGGTTGGCCAACGTGAGGTGTCTTTCCATCTGAAAGCAGAAGAACTTTGTCAAATTTAACTTTATCTCCTTTTTTGGCATCTGCAATGTAATCTACTTCGATTACAGTACCAACTTCAACTCTTTCTTGTTGATTTCCAGTGTCTATAATTGCGTACATTTCTTAAAATATAGTTATGTCTAATATTGAGGAACAAAATTTAACTGAATTTTTGCTGGAAGTAAAGGCAAAAATGGCTATTATCACAACATCTGAAAACATTGAAATTAATAATATAAATGAATATGTATTAAAAAATTCAGGCAAATTTATTAGATCAAAAATTATCTATCTCTATGGTTCAGAAATTGGTGTAAGGAACCAAAAATTAATTGAGCTTGCTTCAGCTGCTGAATTGATTCATTTATCAACACTTATTCATGACGATATCATTGATGAAGCTGATCTCAGAAGAGATATGCCAACAGTCGTAAAAAAATGGGGAGTAAAAAAAGCAATACTTTATGGAGATTTTCTGTATACAAAAACTTTTCACGGGTTAAATTCGTTTGATAATACGGCTATTGCTAACGTGCTTATTAATTGTGCTGAAGCTCTAATTGAAGGTGAATTCAATCAACTTAAAATCAAAGATAATTCTACTTTTTCAAAGCAAGATTATTTTGATGTAATTGAGAAAAAGACCGCAGTCTTATTTTCAGGAGTTCTTGTATGTTTAGGTATTGAAGCAAAGCTGTCTGAAAAACAGATTAGCGAGCTTGAACAGCTTGGCTTAGCATTTGGAAGAGCATTTCAAATTAATGACGATTTGAGTGATTTTAAAGATTCAAAAACAACTGGAAAAGCAGAATATAAAGATTTAATGGAAGGAAAATTAACTTTGCCAATGATTTTTTTACTTGAGAGCTTAGAAAAAGACAAACAAAAAGAAGTATTAAAGACCGTTGAAAATCGTAACTTTTTGCAACTCAAAGAAACTTTAGAAAATTCGGGATGTTTTGAAAAAGCACGTTATGAGAGGCAGGTAGCAATAAATCACTGCATTGAATACACAGAAAGATTTATTAAACTAGGAAAGTTGAATGAATTAAAAGTATTTTTAAATAGTTTATTAGTTGCATGAACAGAGTAGTAATTACAGGCATAGGAATTATTTCTTGCTTAGGAAATAATAAAAATGAGGTTTTAGCATCCTTATTAGATAGCAAATCTGGCTTAACTTTTAATGCTGAATACAAAGAAAATGGAATGAGGTGCCACATCTCAGGACAAGTAAATCCAAATCTTGATGTTATTGATAGAAAAATGCTTAGGTTCATGAGCGAAACTTCAGCGTATGCATTTATGTCTACAGAAGAGGCTCTGGCAGATTCAGGGCTAAGTGTTGAGGACATTAATAATGACATGACTGGCGTAATTGTTGGATCTGGGACAGGCTCAAGTAGAGAGCTTAAAAATGTGTTTGATACTGCAAGAGAGAAAGGTATCAAAAGAGTTGGACCTTATGCTGTAACGCGAACAATGGGTAACACCACGTCTGCTGCTATTTCCACTTTCTTTCAAACTAAAGGTGTTTCCTTTTCTATTGCATCTGCATGCTCAACAAGTCTTCATTGCATCTCATATGGTTTTGATTTGATTAAAAATGGGAGGCAAAAAACAGTTATTGCAGGCGGTTCTGAGGATGATCATTGGACGGGTGCAATGATGTTTGATGCTATGGGTGCATTAAGTACCAAATGCAATGATAAGCCTGAAAGATCATCAAGGCCCTATGATTTAAATAGAGATGGTTTCATCCCATCAGGTGGTGGTGGAATACTGATCTTAGAGGAATATGAGACTGCAAAAAAAAGAGGAGCACAAATTTATGGTGAAATAATTTCATGTCATGAAACCTCTGACGGATCTTCACTAGTCAGTCCATCTGGTGAAGGTGCTAGTAGATGCATGAAAGGATTAGAGCATTTAGATAAAGTCGATTACATAAATACACATGGCACCAGCACACCGGCTGGAGATATAACTGAACTTAAAGCAATAAAAGAAGTTTTTGGAGATAAAATTCCTCCAATCTCATCAACAAAGTCACTTACTGGTCATTCTCTTGGAGCAGCTGGTGTACATGAAGTAATTTATTCATTGCTTATGATGAAAGATAATTTTTTATGTGGAAGTCATAATATTGAAGAAATTGATCCTGAAGCCAATAACTTTCCAATTTTAAAAGAGAATGAAGACACAAAAATTAATTGTTTTCTGTCTAACTCATTTGGTTTTGGTGGAACTAATGGCTCTATAGTGATTAAAAAAGTTTAGAAAGGAATATCTTCCTCGAACTTATCATTGTCTTTTGCAGGAGCTGATGAGCCAGAATCTGTACTTGAAGTATTAACATCTCCTTTGGAATCAAGCATCGTCATTTCTCTGGCAATCACTTCAGTAGTATATCTTTTTTTGCCTTCTGAATCTTCCCAATCTCTGGTTTGTAATTTACCTTCAACAAAAATTTTCGATCCTTTTTTAAGATATTGTTCAGCTATTTCAGCCAGTCTTCCAAAAATTACAACTCTGTGCCATTCAACTTGTTCTTTTTGCTCTCCAGTAGTTTTGTCTTTCCATCTTTCAGATGTTGCAATCGAAAGATTTGCTACAGGGCTGCCTGCCTGGGTATATTTAATTTCTGGATCTGCACCAAGATTTCCAATAATTAGGACTTTATTTAGGCCGTTTGACATATATATATTCTATAATACTTTTTTCCATTTCATGTTATCAATTTGAAGTTTATTGAAATCAAAGGTGCAAAAGCACATAACTTAAAAAATATCTCTCTAAAAATACCGAGAGATAAGCTTACTGTTATCACTGGTTTATCGGGATCAGGCAAGTCGTCTTTAGCTTTTGATACCATTTATGCTGAGGGTCAAAGAAGATATGTAGAATCCCTGTCAACTTATGCCAGACAGTTCTTATCTGTTATGGATAAGGCAGATTTAGAGTCTATAGAAGGATTGTCTCCATCAATTTCTATTCAACAAAAATCAACATCTCATAATCCTAGATCAACTGTTGGCACCATTACTGAAGTGCATGATTACTTGAGACTGCTTTTTGCAAGAGTTGGTATTCCTAAATGCCCAGATCATGGGCTTGAATTAAATGCTAAGCCTGTTGTGGCTATGGTTGCAGACACAATTAAGAAGGAAATAGGTGAAAAGATTTCTGTATTTTCTCCAATAATAATGGATGGTAAAGGAGAACATATCGAGTTGCTAAGCCAATTGATGGCTGAAGGTTTCAGCAAAGTCAGAGTTGATAACCAAATATATGCCATAAATAAAGTTCCTCTCTTAGAAAAAAATAAAAAACACAATATCTCAGTTCTTGTAGATCAGTTATTAGTAGATAAATCTGATGACTGTAAACAAAGACTAACAGAATCTATCGAAACTGCTTTGCGATTTTCTCAAGGAAGTGTAGATATTGCATCAAATGAAAATGAATACAGGCTTTCTAATAAGCATTCATGCCCAAAATGTAATTTTTCTGTTCAAGAACTTGAGCCAAAAATATTCTCTTTCAATAATCCAAGTGGAGCATGTGAAGAATGCGATGGACTTGGAGTAAATAGTTATTTTGATGAAGATAAAATAATCAAGTATAAGAATCTAAGTATCTCACAAGGATGTATAGAGCCATGGAATACACCTTATTATCAGAGCAAACTAATTGGATTGTTAGAACATCTCAATGAGGACATTAATAAATCTTGGGATAATTTAAAAAATGATACAAAAAAAACGATTATGTGGGGTTCAAATAAAGACATATCTTTTAAAGATTTATCTTCTGGAAAAATAGTTACAGAAAAATTTGAAGGTGTTATTCCTTCATTAAAAAGACAATATGAGCGAACAGATTCTTACTTTATTCGAGAAAAAATTAGCTCGTATATCTCCGAAAAAACTTGTGAAACTTGCAATGGAGAGAGACTTAATGCAATTTCAAGAAATGTTTTTGTTGATGGGATGAGTTTGCCTGAAATAAGTGGCTTAAAAATAAATGACGCAAACGATATTATTAAAAATCTTAATTTAGAGGGCAATAAATTTGAAATTGCTGAAAAAATTAGCAGAGAGATAACTACTAGATTGTCTTTTTTAATAGATGTTGGTTTAGATTATTTAAATCTTTCTAGAGGTGCAAATACATTATCTGGGGGTGAAGCACAAAGGATTCGTTTGGCAAGCCAAATTGGGTCAGGTCTTGTAGGGGTAATATATGTTTTAGATGAACCATCAATAGGATTGCATCAGAGAGATAATCAAAAATTAATAAGCACTTTGATTAAACTTAGAGATTTAGGTAATACAGTAATTGTTGTTGAGCATGATGAAGAGATGATTCGATCAGCTGATCACATAATTGATCTTGGTGCAGGTGCTGGCATCCATGGAGGCTCAATTGTTGCAGAAGGAGACCTCAATAAAATTACTTCCTCAAAGAAATCCATAACTGCACAGTATCTTAGAAAAGAGAAGGAGATAAATTTAAAAACTATTGAAAGAAAAGATAGCAATAATTCTATTTATATTTCAGGAGCAAAGACTAATAATCTAAATGACATAAATATCGACATTCCATTAAATAAATTAGTAGCGATAACTGGGGTATCAGGTTCTGGTAAATCATCATTAATAAATCACACCTTAATACCTGGAGTTAATTCAAAATTAAATAGCTCAAAAGTTCCGGAAAAAACTGAATATAAAAAAATACTGGGAGAAGAAAATATAGATAAACTAATTTCAATAGACCAGAGCCCAATTGGCAAAACCCCAAGATCAAATCCCGCAACCTATACAGGATTATTTACTTACATTAGAGAGATTTTCGCAAATACTGCTGAATCTAGAACAAGAGGATATAAGCCTGGAAGATTTAGCTTTAATGTTGAAGGAGGCAGATGTGAAAACTGTAGAGGAGAGGGTTGGGTCAAAGTAGAAATGCATTTTTTGCCTGATTTATTTGTTGAATGTGATGTTTGCAAGGGTAAGAGATTCAGGGAGGATACACTTGAAATTAAATTCAAAAATAAAAACATCCATGAAATCCTTGAAATGACAGTGGAAGAAGCAATGGACTTTTTTAAATCTGTTCCTCAAGTTTTAAAAAAGCTTTCTACTTTAAAAGAGGTTGGTCTTTCATACATAAAGCTTGGACAAGCTGCCAATACCCTTTCAGGGGGTGAAGCTCAAAGAGTAAAATTGTCTAAAGAGTTGTCTAAAAGAGATACTGGAAACACGCTATACATTCTCGATGAACCAACTACAGGCTTACACTTTTATGACATTCAAATGTTGATGGATGTTTTAAATACACTTGTTAATAAGGGAAATAGTGTGATAGTTATTGAACATAATTTGGATGTAATTAAATTAGCCGATTGGATTATAGATCTTGGTCCTGAAGGAGGCGACGGTGGTGGAAATATTGTCGCAGAAGGAAACGTTAAAGATATCAAAAAGTGTAAAAAATCTTTTACTGGTCAAATGTTGAAGATTACTTAAAGAATCTTGACCACCAACTTTTCTTTTCTTCCTGTTTCTCAGCTTTTTTCTTCTTAACAGGTTTCTTTGGAGTATCTGCTTTTGCTTCAACCTCTTTCTTTTCCGTTGTTTTTGCGGCAGCTTTCTTTGGAGCCTCTTCTTTTTTTGAAGGCTCTTCTTTAGATTCTTCTTTTTTAGCAGTAGTTTTCTTTGTAGCTTTTTTCGAAGTTTTCACTTCTTCTTGCACAGGTGCAGTTTCAGCTTTTTCTTCAATCTTAGTTTCTTGCACTTCACCTTCAGGCATGACTAAATTTTCATCAACTAATGCTTCATCAACTTTTGCTTCTTGCTCTAAATCACGAATTGTCAATTCAACGTAACACATGTCTGCCTTGTCGCCTTCTCTAAAGCCTGCTTTAATTACCCTTAAGTAACCGCCATTTGTTTCATTGAACCTTGGGCCTAAATTAGAGAATAATTTAGACGTTGCACTTTTTGAGTTTAATTGTGAAATGATCTGCCTCCTATTGTGGAGAGTATCAACTTTTGCTTTAGTTATAAGTGGCTCTACAAACCTTCTTAACTCTTTTCCTTTCTCTGCTGTTGTCTTGATGACTTCATGCTCAATAAGAGACGCAGCAAGATTTCTCATCATAGCAATTCTATGCGATGACGTTCTGCTGAATCTTCTACTAAGCTTTCTATGTCTCATTCTTACATTGGCGGCCAATTCTTGAGAACAGTGCCCATTACAAGCCCTCTTGAAGCCAACTCATCTTTAATTTCGTTCAGGGATTTTTTTCCTAAATTTGGTGTTTTAAGTAAGTCCATTTCACTTCTTTGAATTAAGTCACCAATCAAAAATATATTTTCTGCTTTGAGACAGTTAGTAGATCTAACTGTCAGCTCTAACTCTTCAATTGATCTTAAAAGCAGTGGATCAAAGTCGTATTTATCTTTTCTTTTCTCTTTTCTTGAAACAAGTTCTTCATCTACAAAAACAGATAGCTGATGTTGCATAATTGTCGCAGCATACTTAACGGCCTGTTTTGCATCAATTGTTCCATCAGTTTCTAAATCAAGAATTAATTTATCTAAGTCTGTTCTATTCTCCACTCTTGTATTTTCAACTTTATAGTTAACTCTCTTAACCGGTGAAAAAATAGCATCTAAATGAAGAGAATCTATACTTTTATCGTTTGTTTGCTCCGCTGGAACATAACCTATTCCAGTTTTTACTTTCATAGTCATTGAAACTTTCTTAGGTTCAACAAGTGTAGCAATCACATGATCTGGATCCATAACTTCCACTCCTGCTGGAAGCTCAAGATCCCCAGCTGTGATTGTTTTTGGAGTTTTGACATCTAATTTAATTTCTGCCTCAGAAGGTCCGTCTAATTTTATTGCCATATCTTTAAGATTTAAGAGCACATCTAGAATGTCTTCTTTGATTCCTTCGATTGTTCCGTACTCATGCGAAACACCGTTTATTTTAACTTCTGTTACTGCGGCTCCAGGCATGTAAGAAAGCATAATTCTTCTTAAACTATGTCCTATGGTATAACCAAAACCTCTTTCAAAAGGCTCTAAAACAACAGTTAGGTTGTTTTTATCAATTTCTTCAACTTTTGCAACTTCAGGTGCCAAAACGTTTAATTTATCTTCCATAATTTCCTCTATTATTTTGAGTACAACTCAATAATTAAGTTCTCATTGATTTCAGAACTTAGTTCACTTCTGTCAGGATAACTAAGAAATTTTCCTGACATATCATCAAAATTCACTTCGAGCCAACTTGCTTGATCTTTCGATTTAGCTAACTCTAAAGCGGCTTTAATTCTTAAGTGTTCTTTACATTTGTCTGTTACTGATATTTCATCATCTGGTTTGACGTTATATGAAGGGATATTTACTACTTCGCCATTCACATTTATTGATTTATGCGAAACAATTTGTCTCGCTTCTGCTCTAGTAACGCCAAAACCCATTCTGTAAACTACGTTATCTAACCTTGTCTCTAACAAGTTAAGTAGGTTCTCACCAGTATTACCCTTTGATTTCGCAGCTTTAAGGTAATAGTTTCTAAATTGTCTTTCGAGCAGGCCGTACATTCTTTTTACCTTTTGTTTTTCTCTTAATTGAGTTCCATAGTCTGAGAGTCTTCCTCTAGACATTGCATTGCCTGGCTTTTTATCGAATTTACATTTTGATTCAACTGCTCTTGTACCTGAAGTCAACATCAAGTCAGTGCCTTCTCTCCTTGAAAGTCTGAGTCTAGGTCCTGTATATCTTGCCATTACACCCTCCTCTTTTTAGGTGGTCTGCATCCATTGTGTGGCAATGGTGTCACATCAGTAATTTTATTGATTCTTAAACCACAACCATTCAGAGCTCTTATTGATGATTCTCTTCCTGCGCCTGGTCCTTTTACTCTTACTTCAAGATTAACAATACCCATATCTTTGGCCATATTTCCTGCTCTTTCTGCTGCTATCTGCGCAGCAAATGGTGTGCTTTTTCTTGAACCTTTAAAACCAGCACCTCCAGAAGTAGCCCAGCATAAAGCATTTCCTCCCATATCAGTAATCATAACTATAGTGTTATTAAAGGATGCTTTAACGTGTGCAATGCCATCAGTAACAATTCTTTTTGTTTTCTTTTTTCCTGCCATTATGCTCTTATTGGTTTCCTTGGACCTTTTCTTGTTCGTGCGTTTGTTTTAGTTCTTTGACCTCTAAGCGGTAGGCTTCTTCTATGCCTTACCCCTCTGTAAC
>OZSS01001526.1_pt1 | contig 10654 bp, 8 predicted proteins | sample 1779911 | NCBI WGS metagenome assembly OZSS01 (sample SAMEA2603589, study PRJEB24840) | metagenome | biome: Water; feature: Photic zone; material: Seawater sample | place: Mediterranean Sea | collected 2013-11-12 | depth 10 m | reverse complement strand
ATTTATTTATCGAAAGGCAAAATCTCAGTGACTTTTGGGAAACTTTTGAAGAATTTTGAGAAATATTCAAGAAACATAAAAAAGATGATAAAGATTATCAACTCAAAATCCGTCCCGGATCTCATAACGAAATTAATGTGAAGTACAGCAGCTGATTTTTGAAGATAGTTAACCATGGAAGGGCAGCCATGATGATTTAGACATTACAGTTTTGTCATTAAGAAATATATCATTTACATAATATCGTAATTATAATTATAATGATTATAAAATAAAGTGGTAAATTAGCTTTTATAGAGCCGGAGTTTAAAATACAGGCAGCCCAGCCCATTTGTATTTGTTGTGCCTCTCCTGTCTCCCCTGTGTCTCCTCTGTATTGAGAGGTGGGTGATAGTGGTGAAGGTGGTGGTGCCGCTGTGCTGGTGGCGGCACTCAACACTGAACATTGCATTGTGACACTCACAGTCTGATAGAGAAGTGGAGAAACATTAGGTCCAGTCTCCGTCATATCATTGTAATACCATGATCATATGTCAATGTTACAAATTGATTGTTGCACACACAATCTAAAAGACATCAGACAATTATCCTTGATTTAAATCTGAAGCAGTTCTTATCGATATTTCTCCATTTGAATTACTCTGTCTCTGTCTGGGACTGCGATGTTGATGACCAGGCAGGCGGGGGGGCAGGCAGTGCAAAAAATTACAGAGATTTCTAAAAATCTGTCTTCCCGTCAAGTCAATGAGATTTTGCCTTTCGATAAATAAATATTAAACATAAATGATTTAATATCAAATTGTATTAACTAAAAAGAATTGCAAAATATTGGAGTGATATAATGGTGTTGGTGTTGGTGTGTGGCAGTGATGGTAGTATTGGTGCTGGGGTTATCAGTCCGTCATGGTGGCGGGACTGGGGTCGTCACTCTCTCAATACTGCTCAGTCCTCACCCGCTCACTACCCGGCCAACACCAGGACACACAGAGACACTCAGAGACACTCAGAGACACTCCGGGCCACGACAGACAGAGATTACAGATACAGGGAGATGTAATGATAACTTTAGTACCAAGTGATTATGCGGTAATGGTGGATTACAAGATTATAGAAGCCGGGCAACCATTAGTGATCACTTATTTATTGTCTCTCAACAGTCAGGGGTTGGGGGGGCCGGGACCAGTCTGACACGACCTCCCTCCCTCCCTCCCTCGCTCCCTCACCTGACAGCCTGTAATGATTATATTTCTGTTTTCAGCGACAATTAGAATGTGATCGGTCTTGGTACAAAGTGACAGCAGTGATCTTCTGACCAACATTGTCTTTCCTCACCAGTCCTCATGGGGCTCCACATGGTTCCAAGACCTCAGAAGGAAGGATACTCAAGAAACTGTTTTGATATTTAAATTCAATTAGATATTGATAAGAATGCTAAGTAGTCTGTCTGAGCAAAAAGGCAAATATTACCTTCCAAGTTGACTCTGAACTTCCCCTCTCATAAAATAGCTAAATATTGATGGCAATTCAACTCATAAAATAGAATATTTCTTGAAGTTTTTTTTAGAAAGTTGAACTAAATATTATTCATGGACTTTGTTTGTGAATCATAAGAAAATCATTCAGTGAGTCAAGCTGACAAAAATACACAGCGCCGCCTATGTGGAAGTTTCTTGCTTGATGCCCACTGGAGCAGGATTATCAAGATCTCCGCCATCAGTGAAACAAAAGCTCCTCAGTGCTGTCATGATAAATACCAGCGGATCTCCTCCTCTCCCCGTCACTCCCAAGGAATACTACAGAGACTACCCTGACACAGTCAGTATCATTCAGATTCACTGATTCCCCAAAAATCTTTCAAATATTTATATATTCTGCTCCACAATGAATTATTTTCATCAAACTGCCGACAAATACTCCGTCCGTGTTAGAGTGTCCTGATAATTGGGTTCAGTCCAGTTCAGTTCAGATGAAATGTTTATTTCCAAATATTTTCCAAGTGTTGTCAGTCTCAAGACAGTTAGTACTAGAATGTCAGAATGCTGCTGTAGTACTATGGAAGCAAAATATAAGAGGACAGTATTATACCTAATTTCCCATTTGAAATAATATCAAGTCCCTCGACTGCCCTGTCTTTAATTGTAGAATATGAAATTGTTTTGATTTGTAATATTCAATCCGCAGTGCTGTCTGTCTGGCGGGGGTAAGAGAGGACATGTCAGTTGTCTAGCCCAGTCGTTTTTTTTGTAATTAATCATAAACCCGAGCCCTGGTGTCGTAGTGTCATGCTCTGGCCGCTATCAAGTGTTTCCCACAAATAAAAGTTAAAATATGTAATGACACATTGGGGAATTGTTTCTAAAACTTGTCACTTCAAAATTGTTCCCTCCAGTCGAATATTGATAGAAAACACCCCGGCCCGGACCCAAGACCTGACTGAAGGTTATTGCTACCGACACAAATATTTAGCCAGGGAGGCCTGGTGGTAGGGGAGTCTTGTCTCACCTCAGCTCACCACTGATGTCTCACGTACTACACAGAACTACACAGATTGCGTGACAATAGTTGGCTCCTCACTGCAAATCTTACAGGGTGACCCAGCCTGGGCCCAGCCCCAGCACCACCACAGCAAAAACAACAAACAACACCGGCGTGCTTGGCAGTCAAACCAAACATTTCATTTCAGTCTTGTTACCCAGCTCTTTTTATCAGTCAGACCAGACCACTCTACAGGGGAGAGGTAGAGGGTGCAGAGCGCACTTACTCAGCAATGCGATGATCTGTAGAATCAGTCTCTTTCCTAGTTTAGTAGCAAAGGGTTCAGCCTGTAACTATATTTACTGGTCAGCCTGACTGACCTGACCCGAGCCCCTGATATATTTTCTAAAATATATTTTTGTCACAAAGCTGCCTGATTAAAGCTGGAACCGGCCAACTTCTCTGCACAATTGTTTGCTTGGGAAAGTGGCCGCTGCCAACAGAAACTGTCAGAAATACTTGGCTTTACCCTGGGCTGGACTGGGCTGGGCTGAGCTCTGAGAGCAGAGCAGAGCTGTGCTTGCTGTGCCTAGAGAGAGCAGAGTAGTGCAGTGTCCTGTGTTGATGTTGACATGACAAGACTCCTAATTTGAGAGGCAGCCCAGTGCTATGTCCGGTATTTACTGTGGTCACTCACTCACATTCTCATACTAATAATATCGTGTCTCTCTTCTCCTCACAGTGCAGTGAGGATCTGCCTTCAAATCTAATCATTCTCTTTCCCGCGATGGAGAACTGAAACCCTCTGTGTGTGGTGATTGGTGAGGGAGAGAATAGATTTCTTTTTATCAAATTCTTTCTCCTGAGTTTGATTTAGAATGACAGAAGTTTTATTTATAATGTCTGACTAGCCTAGAGGTGGTGGTGGTGGTAGCAAGTGCTGAATCATTCATTGATTTCTACACCTCAGTCATCTCCCAGTCATCTCCCACTGTGGTTGTCACTCCTGCAGGCAGATAAGATCACACAGAACAAACACAGCCAACCTCAAACACAGAGACACAGAGAACAATAAAAGAGAAAATATAAATTTTGCCAGATAGATAATGTCTTGGACCGACCTTGTCCATCCTGTAATGCTATAGAGGGGAGAGAGGAGAGCATAGCCTTCAAAGGTTTACTTTCTTACTCCACTTGTCTCCTTTCTATCTGATCCCCGAGACAGTGTGATATGACCCGCGGGGCTCCATATATAAATCTCTTCTTTTCAAATTCAAAATTTATTGGGTCTGACATGTCGTTACAAGGAAATTGATAAGAAGAAGAAAATAAACAAAAATATTTTTCCACAATCATTTGTCAAATATAATTCTAAACATTTTAATTTTATGACAAATTTACCAAAAAAAAGTCTCACAATATCACGAATATTTTCCATGTGAAAGCTGGACAGTACAGAGTACCGTGTTGACTGGGTTTATTTCATTTATTTGTTTTGTGCGGAGCTGCGGAGCTGCGGAGATGGATCCTAGATGTTTTGTGTCGGTATTCCACTTGTGATAATCTTGACTTGCTGGTTTTTGCAGTCTCCGCTACTAAACACAGATAAGACTGATACTAATACTGACTACAGAATAACAAGACACGAACTCACCTTACAAACTCGGACAAAATCTAGATAAAATATCATTTAAACTTCAAGAACTGAAAATTAAGAGTTCCTTGAGAAGAAAGCACAGCTTAAACGAACTAGCTGGTGTTGTTTCTCTTATAATAATATTCTGGGAGTTTAACAGTAAGTGTCGGGTGGTTGGGTGGGTGGTATACTGACAACCAGGGAGCCCAATATAAAATGTTGAATATTATAGCTCAGTGAGTGTAGTGGCTCCCTCCCTCCTCACTAGATCCAGCCGGCAGTGTGTTGTGTTGTGTTTCTTGTGGCCCCGCTACCACCGGCCTGGTTCCGGGACCATTGTCAGATCATGATGGGGGGTGAGGAGTCCTCACAGTCCTCCTTCTCCTACTCCTCCTCCTCCTCCTCTCTTTCTGACAAAATATCTAAAATGAGGATGGGAGAGCAGAGGGCTGATTTATCAGATTTGTTTTCCTTGATATCTCTGCGCCTAGATTGATTGTTGCAGCCTGGCAGTAAGAAGTGTTGAGATGTTAATATAATTGTGGAGCAGTGAGACATCAGGGTGTCACAGTGTCACATCAGGGTGTCACAGTGTCACATCACCATAATGAATCACATCACAATTCCAGTGGAAGCCAAGTGATGAGGAGAAGCTGGAGATGAGCGGAGAGGGACGCGGCCAGCATGATCTGTACGATCAGAGGGAGCACGGCTACTCCGAGCACGACAGAGAGATGGGCTACGAGAGGGAACAGAAGGGATATCTAGCGGGGGGTGAGGGGTCAGACAGAGAGATGGGATATATCAGCTCTGAACCATCATTACAAGAGTTCATACCACATCAGATGGACCCAGACAACACTCCTCCACCCACAGGTTACCATTATCATCATCATCACTGTAATCCTCATCATCACATCACACAGGCTATGCGCCCCACGGAGGTCTGGAGAGTATGACTGTGGCTGGGATGTCTCCGCTGGCCATGATGTCGATGCATGAACAATATCCCTGGATGAAAGAGAAGAAATCTTCCAGGAAGCAGCAGATACAAGGTAGGAAATCTGCTCTGATCCTCTCAGTCTTAATATATTATTATGATTTACTTTTCTCCTGAATTCTATAGAGAAGTTGGTAATAATTGGCGCGGCTCGTTAATGTTGTCTCTGTTCTGAATGTATTACTATGATCTGGTCAATGCAGGGGGTTGGTCAGCACACTTAGCCCGGGTCTGGCCAGGGAGGCAGGGATGCCAAGTCAGGTTGTTACAGTCTCAGGGCGGATTCTTGGTATTGGCCAGATCTCAACTTAGCAGAACATCAGAGGCAGATTTCTTCCTACTTTTTATCACATTTCTGACCCTGGCTAGGCTAGGCACGCACTTGACTGTTAGAAAAAAACTCCTCCTATCAATTTGAAGCGAATGATGAAATTTTCAAATTTCATTTTGCATTTTGACGACAGAAATTTGCACTTTTTTGCTAGATATCTCTCCTACCTGACTTGGAGAGGCTGATAGGAGGACACAGACTGACAGAGACTTTACAGTTTTGTTCCCACTCCTGGATGAGCTCAGATCTGATCTGCCTCACAATTTAGAATTTTAGAAAAGAATTTTACAATTTCGGGAAAATTTTCTGACCACCCTTCGCCTGTCTGGAGTCTGGGTGATAATCTCAAGTAACACTTAGTTAATTGAGGATATTTTAAGTTTGGACTGACTCGGACTAGTTCTGAGATGTTTTGACAATTTAACATTTTACACTCTGATGAGATGTACCTGCCAATCACAGTCAGGTTTCTTTAATAATTCTCACCAGTTTTCAAGATAGGAAGTATAACCCCAAGCATTGTGATGTATTTATTAATAAAACTGACTGGCTCTGAAGTTTTAATTTCTGACTGTTTTACCGTTGCCTGTGCCCCCCCACCGTGGTGCACAGTCACTCCTCACAGTGGTGGACCACTGCTAGACTGCAGGCCAGCAGACTTTTTCAAATTGATTTGCCACGCTTCCTTTCTTATTATAAGTTCATCATCATCCTTACAGGAAAAATGGGACCGGAGTCCGGGAATATTTTCCGAGAAACACTTCCCCGCCCTGTGAGGCTCTGGAGGTTTATTGTTCCAATTAATTATCACTCTGCAGAGCTCGGGTTACTTCTTACCGCTCGCTAATAAAGTAACAAGGCAGGCGTTATGGATCACTTGAGCTCAGAGAGCAGATCAGAAAATCATCCTTTTCTTGGCCTCATATTTCTAAAATCAGGCTTTAAGAAATATCAGTTTCATCAAAGAATTATTAAGTAAAACAAAATACAGGTGTTGGTGGTGGAGGTGGTGGAGGTGGTGGAGGTGGTGGAGGTGGTGGAGGTGTTGGAGGTGGTGGAGGTGGTGGAGGTGGTGGAGGTGGTGGAGGTGGTGGAGGTGGTGTATCCCGTGATGTTTTCTGTCAGTGAAGATCATTAATTACCTGAGACTGAGTGTGGCCACCTGGACAGGCCGTTGTGACAACTTTACATTGTGACACCAAGCGGCCCAGCACAGTCCAGTCCAGCTCAGTCCAGCTCAGCCCAGCTAGCCAACATCAATCAACAATTACTTTGAACACTCGCTGGGCCCAGATCTATGTAGGAACTCTCAATCTGGTCCATAGTTCCCATTTCTCTAGAAAAATTGGTGTCAACATGAGACAACATGCCTCTTAGGAGACAAAAACGGAGCAAAGTTCTAAATTAATTGACTGAAAATTAATGATGTTTTTGGCTTGGTGTCATTTCTTGCTCCTCTCTCTTGTTGTGAATCCGGAAACTGAAAAAAATCAATAAAATTTCCTTTTTCAGCAAAAAATATAAGGAGAATTAATAGGGATGTTTTCAATGGGGGAAATGAGTGTGTCAATGTGAAAGGTTGTATAATTTTCAATCCTGTGTCAGTACAGTACAGTAGAGTGTAGAGCAGAGCTCTGACATCAGAGAACTTGTCACAAAAACCTTTCCTCCACTCCTTCACTTCTTGTCAGCCTTCTCTTTCCCCCCGTGTGTCCGGAAAAAATACCAGAGAAATAATATTGTCTTCCCTGTAGCCGCCTGTCTCTAACTGTCAGATGGAAATGATGGCTTCATTAAAAGTGCACCCCGATAATTTTTGTATTTTGTTTTGATATTTTCCTCCCCCCTAGCTTAGCTCCCCCCTAGCTCCCCCGGTATTATCTCAGTCTCGGCTCAGGTCAGACTATTCATTCACTGCGCCTGTCAATTTGCTCACTTTTTATCCGCAAGCTTTTCTCAAACAAGGACAAAATATTTTTCTATCATTCTCTGGAAATATTTTCACCAGGAGTCTGATGAAATATTTTCTGTCTAGATTTCATGCTCTGCATAAAATTGTGAAGAGAAAATTGATGAAGTTGTTTTCTGTCAATTCAATGTTTCTCATTTTTCACTGCCCGGAAGAAACATCAAAAACAAGACGGGATACAGCTACCACCACAAACACCACCAACACCACCAACACCAACACCAACACCACCACTACCCATCCAGCCACCAATACAACCACCAAGACTACGAAGTACGAACCACCATACGCCATCCTTTTGTTGTCTGACTGTGGCTCTGCTGATGTTGTGGTGGCTGGAAGTTTGATTTTTTGTTCCTGCTGCTGTCTCCTCTGTCTCCGCTGTCCCCCTCTCCGTTTTGCATAATCTGGTGGCTAGTCAAGCCAGGGTTGAATACTGAATACTACAAACCTCCAGGAGGACAGACAGGGGCTCAGTGAGAAAACCAAAAATCGGTCAATATAATTTATAATAGATACAATAGAAGATTGTACTACTGAGAACTGCGCTGACCAAAACTAGAAAGAGTGGGTAATATCCATCCCTACTTTGTTTGAGTACTGGATCCCCACTTGAAGATGTCATCTGAGGTTTATAAATGATGTTCTGGCTTGACTCTATGCTGGAGATAGTGGGATGTCAGAGTAACACTGTCAGGAGGCTGGGGGGTGAGGGGGAGCCAGGGAAAATTATCTCTCTACTTTGGAAATTAGTTCATCCTCAAATATCTGAGTGCCAGTTTGGTGTTTTGAGGAGGGACAAGGACGTGATGGATCTCTCAAGGTGTCCTTGTTATCACCGTTTGATTACTGGCCTTACCAGACCTCCCATCACTTCCTTTAACTTCATCATTCTCTCCTTGATAGTCGTATTATGAGCTCCAGCATATTTAGTTGTAAGCTCCATCCTGTCTGACTGTTGAGGTTGACTCATGTAATAAATATCATATCACTGACAAAATCTCATGAAAAGAATCAAAAATCAATATTCCGGTATTTTCGACACACTGATATTGTGACATTGTATTGATCGCTTCCTGTAACCAATTGGACCACGAGGTTTTGTTTCGGAAACACCTTGTTCTTACACAACCAGCTGACAGTCAGAAAATATATCATCCAGTCTTGATTGATCTCATTCCGCCATATTATTTTTTCTATTCCCAGCCAGAATTAAAACAAGTGGAATCAAAGTAAAAGAGAATCGTTATCATTTCAAATAGAAACCGAAAGGTCTAGATATGTCTATTCTATACTAACTAACTCTTTGGTTTCATAAAGCTGCTTGGTAAAATGTTCTCAAGTAAGGAAACTGGAATATTTTTGTGACTTACTGAGATTCTGTTAGAAGTGGGGGACAGACAGAGTGACCAATGATGGAGGTCTGTTCCATTGAAAATGATTTCTAACCCAACTTTATGGTCGGTCTTGCCAATTTCATTTGAGTTTGATGTAAATTTTTATCCGAGTCAAGCTTGGGTTGGCAAAATTAAATGTCGCATAGAAAGTTAGAAATCTGCATCTCAGGGAAGTACGATGCTGGGGAGTGGGGAGGGTGGAGGGAACTATAACTGAGAGCTCTGAGCCATCTCTAGTCAATTCAAGATTCAATTATCGTCCTGGTGGATTGCAGGAGTTCTGCCATTTCATTTGATATCAGCCTTAGCTATGGCTTTATCAATCTGAGAACTGAGTGCAGTTCTGTGGTGTCGCGCTGTCACACTCCTCCTCACTCCTGCTCGGTCCGACTCTGATTTTGACAAGTCTGACTGACTCTGAGTCAAAACTTTCATACAACTAAAAATTGATTAAACAGACTGATATCCACCCACCAACTGGAAGTGAATGATGTAGGATATCTGTGGATATTTGAGTAAATTTTTGTTATCACATTGATATTTGAGGTTATGGAGTCATGTCATAGTGAGAGCTGATCCATAATAAAAATTGTAATTTAGAATTGACAGGCTTCTGGTTTAAAAACAGTTTCTTTGTTACTCTCCGTGATGGAGTGGTATTTGCTGGGTGAAAAATTCTGGGTTACAATTGATTTGTGCCATTTAACTCTTATCAATCAACCAAAACATGGACTATTTCTCATCGGTTGGCGGGGATCTAAAACACCCAGCCAAACTCTCTACTCAACTCTTGTCTCTATCCTAGGAGGAGATATGTCAGCCGCCTGGCCCAAAGAACGTAAAAGACATGCCTCTGCCTCCCGTGAGTATAAACATGAACTGAAGGCTGGACATTTGGTGATGAATCTTGTTTTATTTCAGTGGGCGGGGAGGGGGGCATGCCACGCCGGCTAAGGACAGCCTACACCAATACTCAACTATTAGAATTAGAAAAAGAATTTCATTTCAACAAGTACCTGTGCAGGTCGGTCAGAAGAAATATTTTATTCAAATTTTCATCGAAAATATTTTAATCTCATTCTCACTCATTTCAGACCACGAAGAATAGAGATAGCGGCCGCTTTGGATCTGACCGAGCGACAAGTGAAGGCAAGTACTGGCTTGGACCCCAGCAGTTCTCGTATCTCTTTGCATCTCCGAATCATTTTTGTTTAAAACTTAAAAATAATCCTTCGCCCCATTTCACATCAAATACAAGATCTGCTTTAAACCGTGACCAGCAAAAAATCCCATTGAAAACGCAACATCGAAAACGTCAAAAATTTCACCCGCAAAAAAATGTATTTGCTTTAAAAGTTTAAAAACACCAACAAAAAAATATATTACAACATCACTACTTTTGGTATTGAAATTTCCCTTTTGTCATCTCAACGGTTTTCAATGGGGGCACTGAAAAAATCGTTTGTATCTTTTTATATTCATATTTTTCTGGGTAATCCATAATTATGTCGCTATCAATCTAGGAGTCCTGCCAATGTAAAAGCAGGTCATGCTCCTATAGGCTGCACTGGAAACTCAACTTTAGCTTGATCCTTCACTGACTAGGCTAGGCTAGGCTAGGCTAGGCAGTGTAACCGTAATAAAACTGACTGCTGAAAGGAATTTGCAATGATAACTGGGTGACCCGGGACTATTACTAGCTGGAGACTGGAGCTGTCCGACGTAATGAGTAGGTTGGTGGGTTGGCCGGGTGGGTACTGGGTATGGTTGATATCAGATGTAAGATATTGTCTGTGATATGATATTTATTACATGAGTCAACCTCAACAGTCAGACAGGATGGAGC
>OZSS01001524.1_pt1 | contig 10661 bp, 6 predicted proteins | sample 1779911 | NCBI WGS metagenome assembly OZSS01 (sample SAMEA2603589, study PRJEB24840) | metagenome | biome: Water; feature: Photic zone; material: Seawater sample | place: Mediterranean Sea | collected 2013-11-12 | depth 10 m | reverse complement strand
CCTCACGTCCCCTCTGGATACGAACCTGCATCCACAAGTGGCTGCTCCGCCTGCTGCTCCGCCTGCTGCTCCCAAGGCCAACCCAACGCCGTCGCCGCCCAAGCACGTCCCTACGCCCCTCCGTGCCTCCGCTCAGGGCATGAGACAGCGCATTGGCTCCGACACGTCTTCCGTTTCACCCAGCGCCGACAAAAGAATTCGCAGTAGGAGCAGGGGGAGCAGCAGTGACAGTCAGCTCGAAGAATTCTACCGTCCTGCTTGACTTTACACAAATAAGCCACAATAGAAAACACGAAAGACATTACACACTCTTTTTCACTTCCTCGAAGCTCACGTCAGCCCCGCCCTTGCTGTCAGCCTTTGAATTCCTTAAATTCCTCTCCACCAGCTCGCGCACTTCGTCTTGGCTTATCGGCACGTCATCGTAGTATCCTTGGTCGTTCTCATCCTTTCTCACCTGCACCAGCTCCACGTCAAATATCAGCTCTCCTTGATCTGCCTGTAGAATATCTATTAAGTCGCCTAGCCTCTTGCGCTTTGAGTATTCCATAGGCAGTGGACCTATTCCGATGTCCGTGTACCCGATACTCTTCGGCACAATGACACGCCTTCGGCCGCCTTCTTTCATCGTATGCAAACCCTCATCAAGACCTCTAACTATGCGGCCATTTCCATGTTTTTGTAAGTACGGTTCTGAGCTCTTGTCTACCAATTCCAAGCTACTATCTCTGTCTGGCGCCTTATAGTACATGATATATTGGAAGGTAACCAAGTCTCCATACCTTGGAGACAAACCAGATCCTTCTCTGATATCAAAATACTTGAGTCCTGTCTTCGTCTGAAATCCCTTTGCCAACTTGTCCTTTGTATTAGCAGCTTTCTCAGGAACTTGAGGTACCTGCACTTGACTCTCTGGAGTCGAGGCCCGACCGAAGCGACCCCCACCACCCTCAGCTTCAGGACTCATAAAATCACTCTGTGCAAGCACTGCATTTGGCGTCCCTGTAGACGAGAGCAGCCAAGACACCACCACAACAGCTACAGATGCCTGCTTCTTCGGCAACATAACACCTTCGTCACCTTTCAGAAGCGGCCATGTCCGTGTAGTGAATGGGAAATGAAAACCGTAAGCCTCTAGGAATGAGCTCACAAGGAGAAATAGGGTTAGCAACCGCCACATCTAGATATACCCAGCCAGGGGTTACTCTTTATATAAAAAGGCTCCAAATCTCCACCTTTGTCATTTCTGGTGGTCGATTAGTTTTCATCTTGTGTTGAAGTAAGTGCCTCGGGAAGTGTACTCCTGGATCAATTAATCTTCAAAGATAGACATTGACCGCTTGAATAGCGGAGAAGTGCTCGAAGATTTGAGTGAGGGGAGACATTGTGGGAGGGAACCTGGATCGGACTTAGTATGACCGAGTTCTGCGGTATAAACGTGAGCGATGATCTACTTGGGCTTCTGAGAGAAATAGCATTGCCACTTGCTGACGATGATCTTCACGGAGGTCAGGAAGGTCAGCGTCTGGCAACTATTAGGGACATTATCGAGGGGGGGATTGGTAAGCAGAGAGATGAAGAGCTTCTGGCTGCTCTATGCAAGCATATACTATCGTCTTATCAAAACAATATATGGCCACCCCCTTATGTTTTCACTCTGGACGACGACGACGAGGACAATGATGATGATGATGACGATGCTAATGAGGGCGATTTCGATGATGACACCATCGACGAAGAGGGAGGGACAGAAGCAGTTGATCTTGTAGACTTCACGAATGTGAATGAAGAATACGTTGAAGAGAACGCGGAAAAACGAGATACCACAAATGGTGGATGGAGCAGTGGCAGAGGTGGTGTCGAAGAACGTCTCAACGTAGGCGATGCAGAAAAACATAGCGAACAGTATCTACTGGAAGAGATCGTCCGCAAGTCAGAAGAAGAGGAAAGAGCAAAACAATCGAAGCAAGAGGAGGAAGATAGGCTACTAGCAGAGAGATTTGCTTCGATTGACGAGGCATCTACGGAAAAGAAGCGTCTTCAGCAGGAAGAGGCGGATGCCGACATCGCCAGACAGCTAGAGGCAGAAGACTTCTCCGAGGCCTTCGACAATAACAGCGCCTACGCCGGCTTTTCAGCTAACGGAGACACAAGCTTGAAGATGGACTACGCTACATGCAAAAAGGAGTGCAGGGAGCGACTGTGTATCGACGGCGCAGGCACCTTCTACAGTAAGCAGTTCGCAGACTGTGTAGTTGAGGCCACTTTCATGCATCACAATGACGCTCGGAAAGCCCACGAGCAACCAACGTATCTTCTTGACCCCATTTACATGGCTCATGTGTGTACCTCGCTTCTATGGAAGACCATGAGCAGCAAAGTGGAGCCCTGTAAATACGCTCTAAAAAACGAGGTGTGCCACATTAACAATTGCACGCGGGAGCACTACCTCGCCCACTTCCCCTGCAGGCACTGGGTGCAGGCCACTGGGTGTCATAAGTACTTGCGCAAGGACTCTGACGGCAACAGCCTCTGTCCTTTCGGTCATAATACGGACATTTTCGACGAAGATGACATTCAGCAGGCCTTCGCCGAGGCCGGGGTAACCTTCCAGCTCATGGCGGAGGCGCTAGAGCACTCGGACCAGGGCTTTGGGTCAGACTACCAGCAATTCCTCGGGGAACTAGACAAGACTCTTGACGCTGATTACAATGACAGCCGCGACGGCGGCGGAAAGGCGATTCCTCTTGAGATCGATGAGAGGAGCTTTCCTAGTAAACTGTCCGTGGCTGCGGCTGGAAAGCTTAAGCCCACGAGAGCGGGCACTGGCTCAAGCAGCGACCATGTCACTAACTTGAAGAGTGCTTTCACGTTCGCAACCCCTGGCAAAGAGTTGACACCTGAAAGAGCTGGCGCCTCCGGACTGAAAAAGGCGGGGAGTAATAGCATGGTGATGCAGGTCAACGATGACGACATTGGCAGCGCTACTCTCTCGCAGTCTGTGCGCGTGCGCGACTTTTCCGAAGGAAGTGGCGTCGTGGGGTTCAATGAGGGGAGAGATGAGATGGCGTTCCATGCTCGGAAAATGCAAAAACCGCGGGGAAAGAAGAAGGGTGCCCTGGACACAGCGGCCATTGGCAATATCCGAGGAGCTGCGGACATCAATCGAGAGAGAGTGGCGGCATTGAGGCAGCCTTGCGAAACAGCCGCGAAAAGGAGAAACGAGTGGTTCAATGCGTCCCAGGCCGCCTTTCGGAACGGTCATAAAGCACAGGCAGCTCTGCTCGCCAAGAACGGGAGAGAGGAGAACGAACGATTCAAAGCTGCGCTGCAAAAGGCGTCCCTAGAGATTTTCTACCTCTCGAACGCGGACGATGAGAAGCTTAACGAAGGCGTCATCGATCTACATGGACTGTACGTGGAGGAGGCAAAGATCATCCTGCAGAGCCTGCTGTGTAGTCGCGAGGGCAAGAAGGTCACTTGGATGAACTTGAATTGCCTGAATCGCCTGAAGATTATCACCGGGGCGGGTCGGCATAGTGAGGACGGAGTGCTCAAATTACTGCCAGCCGTGAAGAACCTTCTAAGCAGCGGGGAGCTCGGGCAGACATTGAGGTATTCGGACATCCATGACAGAGAAGGCTTCCCCTTCGGCGTTATTGTGGACGCTACACCTTTACTGCGGGTCCACTGATCCGTGCAGCGGAGTGCAGCGGAGTTCATACTGATATAGTTTGGAGACATTTTGTGGATGTGAAGTGGATAAAAGAGAGGATTGATTCATTGTGCATTTGCCTACAGTTGGATGCAGAGATTACAGTACTCGATTACACTGTTTTCTTGTCGCCAACAGGACTGCTAAACCTGGCGGCGATGAACGCCAGTATGACGTACACGACAAGTTGCGCCAGGAGTACTCGGAAGCACAGGGGCACGTCCACATCGTCGTATTTGTGCGCAAAGCGATCGTCTCCACTGTCGCTGAATTCGTTCGCGAAAAGAATGCTGCAGCCCCAGTAATAGAAAGAGCAGCTCTGCATACAGGCAGTCACGCTCATGCCTCCGTCCCCGCCTCCGTCTCTACCCCCGCCTTCTCTCGTGTCGTGCATCCCGGTGGTGTCCATGCCGCGGCTCGTCGATGTGTACAGCAGGAAGAGCGTGAACAAGGTCACGGTGAAGCTACTAGCCTTCATAGAGCGAAGTTTCGAGGCGTCTCGATCGTTTCTAACGAGGGCTGGTATGGATGCCGGCAGAGTGTCGAAGGAGTCTACGGTAAAGAAGAGGGCTCTTGTAAGGCACGCGGCCACCACACAGATCACCAGCACAGTCTTGGTGAAGGTAAAGAAGGCCTCCTGGGTAGGCTTGAGTCCGACTGGGCCGTAAAGCAAGCAACATGCGATGACCGGCGGCACGGTGTGGTACATGATGATGTCCGCAATCAGGGAGGCCATTAAGGACATCCACGGACGCTGAAAGTACCCACGTTTGCGTTCGAAAGCGAAAATGTTTCTATCACGATGGCATTGGTCGTTCCAGAGGTTTAGCAGGAGCGTAGTCAGGTAGGGAAACATCATGAGAAAATGCTCCCTGCGCTGGCTGGAATCCGAAAAAGAGTAGGCGAGGAGGAGCGCCGCCACCAGTAGGAGGGTAATGTAGGACCACGTGGCCATGATGATAACCATGTCTCTCCATCGGACTACAAATGCTCGCCACAAACACAGACCGAACTGGTTCGCAAACGTAGATGAGCCACATAGGTTTATTTGCGACCAGTCCTCGTCATCCTCCACATATCCATGGCTCTGTTGCCCGGGTTCGGGTTTCGTCCTCGACCCCGACTGCTGGTAGGAGTAGGAATGCAGACTTGAATCCAAACCGGATAGACTCGTGAGAGCGTCATCCTCCTCTTCGTTGCTCCCAGTAGCAGCTGCCTCGCTCGCACTACCCCTGGCCGGAGAGTGTACACTCCGTCTTGACCCTAGGTCGCGTTGATCTCCGCTGTCGCTGCTGCCGCTCCCGAATGGAGTATGCTCTTCGATCCTGGATATCCCTTCTCTGCCAGGCATGCCGCCATGCTCATCTCCGTGGTCGTCATCAGCCCCCTCGCCGATCATCTCCCCCAGCTCTTCAACAGCCATGCGCTCAGCGGCTTTCTCGAGGAACTCAAGATGAGCATCCGAGTAGCCTCCAGGCCACATGTCATCATCGACCAAATCAAGCAGGAAGTCGCTGATGGATGCCCCAGGCGACGGAGTACGACCCAGTCCTGCAAAGTAATTGACCGCTTTCGAGACTGAACCGAAGTAGATGGAGCCGTTTGACGATAGAAGTTGGATTTTGTCGAGCATGGCATACTCTCTGAAGGTGAGAGAGGTCATCGATATGACGACCATGCGCCCGCCCTTTGCCGCTCTCTGCAATGAAGTGACCAGAGCAAGCGCCGAGGGGGCATCAAGATCAACTGTTGGCATGTCAAAAAACAAAGCGTCCTTTCCTGCCACGGCCTCAGTCGCGAACAACACCATTCTCTTCTGCCATCTCGCCAAGTCTCCAACCTTCGTTTCGGCCCAGTCTTTGAAGCCCATATCAGTGAGAAGACGAAGAACCGTTAATTCGGCAGGCTGGCCCTCCTCTGTGCCATCAACAACACCATCATGGTTCATACTTCCGATTTCCTGACGCATTTGCGAAGAGAAGACGAGAGTCTCTAGCACAGTCAGATCGTTGTAAAGACTCTTGATGTCGTTCGGTTCAAGATACGACAACCTGCCCCCATTTGTCGACAATGAAAGATTTGTAGGTGATAACATCTCACCTTCCAAGTAGACATTACCAGGTGAAAGATTTAAACGGGACAAATGATCTTGAGCCTGGGAGAGCGACTCGTATGAATCAGTGCGCCCATCCTCCATACTTTCCATAGCGCGATAGTCTCTTGTCACGGTGTTGCTTCTGCTTCGACTAGCAATCTTATTTGTGCTCATCGACTGCTGAGTTGTGATAGCCTCCGCCTCCCTTCGTCGCAACTCATGCAAAGTGATGGGCTGCTCTTTCAGTCGACCCGACACAACCTGCAACAGCCGAGACAGTTCTTTCTTGTTATTGCTGTTTCCCAACAAACAAAATAATTCTCCAGATGTACAATATCCCGAGATGTTGCGGTTCTCGCCGATCTTGTACCATGACAAGGTCAAAGATGGAAGGGCTCCATCATTCCGAATTCTCTCCGATAAAGGCGTAGAAGACGATCCAACAGCACGAGATCTACGAGACACCGACATTAATATATCATCGTAAGCGAATCAGCTATCCCATTATACTACACTCCTCACTGAGAGGAGGGGTGCTTGTTGTACAACAAACTATAGCAAAATAAATTTGACACTCCATCTTATTCATTAGGCCGTGGTACTGGATAACATTGACTACTGAAGGTAGTAACTGACTTTTTTGGACTCCAAGACTTGGCGATACGGAACCTGTCGATAGTGTAGGCCTTGGTGCAGTGAGTTTTACGATTGAAAGGATGAGTTCCTCAAGTAGCAATAATGGAAGCTCCTTTGCCGCTTACCTGGGTGGCTCTGTGATAGTTGCATGTGCAACGTTCTTTTTCATTAAGACCCGGAAACAACGAGCCCAGAAGTATCGTTTCATGAGTGACGAGAGAGTTTTACCGCATCGAGAAGGGTGGTTGCTCGGATCCTCCGAAGAGAGTGGAGATTACAGCCATCCTGAAGGACCTAACTTGGGCTCTGAGTCACACCAATCTTGGTATGATCAGACACCTCAGCAACGGGCTACAAGCAGTATTAAAACGGATTTACTGCATCGTGGTCATAGAAAAGGCGGGAAGCTAGTGATCGTAATGGTCGGGATGCCAGGGTCAGGAAAAACTCTCGTTGCTCGCAAAGTCGCCCGTTATCTACGATGGATTTCGTATAGAACAAAGGCCTTCTCAATAGCTAAATATCGCTTGGATAAGCATGGTTCCAAAACGAGTGACTATTTTAGTCCAGAAAATAACTCTGCCTACTCTCAGAGGCTCGAGATCATCACTGAAGCGCTAGAGGACAGTATCAGGTACCTTCACAGGGGCGGTGAAATCGCTATCTTAGATGGTACAAATAGTAGTAGGGATAGAAGGGATCTGATTCGGTCGAGAGTGAAGAAGGAGGACGGCTATGAGCTCTTCTGGATTGAGTCAAGTTGTGAGTTCTACTCTCATGAAGAGGAGGATGTGCGCGAGGATTTCTGCAGAAACTTGAGAAAGTCCCCAGATTTTATCAGTCTTTCAGACTTTGAGAAGCGTGTTCAGCATTACAGGTCGACCTACGCCCCGCTCAGTGGAGAAGAAGGAAGCTTCATCCGTATTCATGACAACTTCAGTACCTATACGTTGCACAACACGCAAGGCTTCCTGCCGAGCAAGATCGTGTCCTTCGTCGTTAACCTAAAGCAGCGCTTCAGAGCTGTACACTTGTGTCGTCACGGTGAGTCCACTTTCAACGCTCGAGGACTCATTGGGGGCGACGCCCCTCTGAGCGCCAAAGGAGCGAAGTTCGCGAGCGCGCTGTCTTCCTATGCCCAAACCATGGAGACTGACCGGAAGTCCTCCTCATCCCAGAAAAATGACACGAAGAAGAGAGAGTTGCATGTGTGGACTAGCTGTATGAAGCGAACAAAGGAGACGGCAAGTTTCTTGGTCAAGGAGAACGACGCGAAGCTAATCGAGTGGCGCGCTCTGAACGACATTGAAGTGGGCATTTGCGATGGTTTGTCGTATGAGCAGGTGCGACACAGATTTCCCGACGTGTACCGAGGGCGCTCAGCCGATAAGCTCGCCTATCGCTACCCAAGAGGGGAATCATATCTTGATGTGATTTCTCGTCTGGAGCCAGTAATCTTCGAGCTTGAGAGAGGAGAGCACGACGTGATCATCATCAGCCATCAGGCAGTGCTGCGCAGCCTTTACGCCTACTTTCTTGATCTTCCGGCAGCCGAAATCCCGTTTTTAGATATCCCACTTAATACCGTCTTCTGTCTGCAGCCCATGACTTACGGATGTAAGGAGAAAAGAACGAAAATTAATAACGAGTGAGCGATGAAGCGAAGCCTACGTGAATATTTCAATAAGTCGGACAATGAAAAACAAAGACATCAATGTAAATTTGCCCATAAATGGATAATTTTGTGTACGAGTGGAATCCTCACTTCTCTGGCCATGTGAAGGAACTCATATACTCGGTCTTGTAGATTGCATCGCGCTGTTTGTCAGAGAAGAACGGTGAAGACACGAAAGGAGCAGACTGATCTTCCCACAAACGTGGACTCGGTGGAGGTCGGTTACGCGTCGGACTCTTGCAGAAAATGTGATGTCCATCAAGCAAAAACGACTTAGGAGAGTATGATGTTTCCGAAATAGTGCTGTAGCCTGTCGTTGGAGCAATGTAGCGGTCATGTAGCAGGATCGCCTCGGCCAACAAACGAGCTGAATTTGTGGATGATCCCAGCTTTCTCGTACCATTCGGATCCTCCCAGTGCCCACGGATGTCAAGTTCAGACCCAACGTTGATATTCAAGTCGCTTCGTCGATACATTTTGTCGTCTCGGACCCTCCTAATTCTCACTTAGCCTGGTTAGGCCTTACGGAAGTTCGTTCACATTTCCATCGTCAATTGAGGAGTGAGACTTCATTAACGATTGGTTAAGAAGTCCCATAGCTTCAATCTATCGCAAATTTGTGCGCGATGGCTGTTTTGAATCCTTATCGCTCCACGAATGCGACAGAAGGTCGCGCCAAAACCAAGCTCCCGAGCATTTCAATTTCTCGGGTTGTGATCATCGTCGTGCTGCTAGTGTTCACGGCTGTGACATTCTTCATTCACGAGGCGTATAGTGAGGCTCATGCCGAGAGTGGTGGGTTGGGGATTGCGAAGATAAGCTTAAACAGACTGCGAGGTCAACTCGCACCGGCCCTTAAGGCGGATGCCGACCTTCAGAAAAAAGGCACTGTCTCACCTAAAGCGGAAAGTGAAGGCGCAGATGGTACTGACACGACAAAGAAAGACGAAATCAGTAATGCTAGTTCGAAAGAGGAGGCACTAAAGATGAAAAAAATGGAGGATGAGACTGCGAAGATTAAGATCCCACCAGTTCCTTCCGTAGATCCTCCAGGCACTTCCACCCATGCTTCAAAGGGGGAGAAAAACACGAACGAAAAAGATCATGCTCATCGAGCAATTCACAAACTCGATATGAGTTCTAAGGGGGTAAAAGAGGGAAGTCCAGAGAGCAATAAGCACGCGAACATCCCGGAGAAAGGGGAGAGTTTGAAAGAAGTTGTTCCACCCGTTCGTCACGAACTCAAAACCGTCGAGAAAGACGATTCTAGATCAGACCAAGCTGCACTGCAGCGAAAAGAAGCAGGGGGCGCTACTGCTCACCTAGATGAAGCTCCTGCCGCCGTCGCAGGAGCCAGGAGGCGTCAGCAGCTCGATGAAGAGAAGAGCGCTGCTGCTACCTCTCCCAAGATCGCACTGCCACAAATTCCTAAAATTCCAGTGGTCCCAGCAAAGCACTACGAGGAACCTCCTGTAGATCCGCACAAGGTTGTGGTGACTTCGGGACCGAAACCTCATAATGTGGAGCCGGCAGCGCGCCCACCGAACCCGTACGATCCTCCCGCCACCGTGAAGAAAGCGCAGGCCGAGAAGCGAGCGAGGCAGGAGATGAAAGCAAGGGAAGCATTACAGCACATGACTTGCGATGGAACGATCGACCCGTTCGAAGATCTTCCCGTTGAGTCGTGGAAGCCGCCTGCGAGTGCCGAATTGAAGGATAAGTTGAGTTGGAAGCGCAAAGTGGAGGCCATGCTGCAAAAGATCAAGACCCAAAAGGTGGGCGGCAAAGCTTTGAGGAAGCTCATTGATGAGGAGGTTGACAAGCTTAAGGTCGAGCGAGTAGAGATGTTTTGCGAAGCTTTCGTGAAGGACCGCGACGGGCAAAGTAGCTAACGTTCTGAAACCATACCATACCATCGAGGGCACGGGGGAAGAGGAGCTCGAGAAATATTATTAATTTGCCCAATACTGACATTAGTGTACACACAAACATCAATATTTCAAGCTTCAATCATTCGTCGCCTTTTTTTGCCTTCCTCATTTTCTTCCGTTGCTTCGGATTCAAGCGTCTCTCTAGCCTGATGAATCCTCTTCTTCCCATTTCCTCGGGAGAATCAAGCAGCGTGACTCGATTACTGCCCCGCGTGCTATTGGACTCAGTAAACTTGGATAGAATAAGTGACCTAGGGCTCGCGCTATTACCAAGGAACCAACAAGAGTAGAACGGCGACGTCTCTTTACCAGTGCCTTCAGGGTGAGCGAACTCGTACTTCTCCTTCGGCATGGCGTAGAAGCACGGACGAGAAGATTTTTCTGTGAAATTCTTCCAATACGACTTTGTTGCGCAGTAAGCAGGTAGTAGAAGAGCAAATGAGCGGACCTGTCTACCACTCAGGAGAAAGTTGAGGAGCTTTGTCTTGTGTTCCCCGCTGTACGGAGGATTAGTGACAAGGACATCATGATTCGGGACGACATTTCGAGCGATCACTTCATAGAAATCCTTGTTTTCATTAATCACACTCTTTATACCCAGATTTTTGG
>OZSS01001520.1_pt1 | contig 10667 bp, 16 predicted proteins | sample 1779911 | NCBI WGS metagenome assembly OZSS01 (sample SAMEA2603589, study PRJEB24840) | metagenome | biome: Water; feature: Photic zone; material: Seawater sample | place: Mediterranean Sea | collected 2013-11-12 | depth 10 m | reverse complement strand
ATATTTATTATTTCAGCAGCAATACAAAAGTTTTTGAAGGGTTAATAGGAACTGTTGAAAATAAAATCTTAGGCCAACGCATCGACAGTCAGTTAAAGACTAAGGCAGATATCATCCTTCAAGAGGAATCATTTGCATAGAATCCATGTCAACACCCGCTTCATCGATTAGGGTTTGATTTGCTGACATTACTTTCTTTAAAATCTCCATCGACTCCAAACTAAGTATAACGTAAACGCGCTGCATTTCGGACGAGTAACCATACCCAATAACATCAATGTCAGCTGAAGCACGAAGATTTATAGACTCTTCGTTTTCAAATTCATTTTTCCAATGTTGATATCCTTGGGTGATTTTAACAATGACAAGTAATTTCATGTGAGATTTTCCTCTTTCAACAGAAGTTAATTCTGACAGAACAACTCGTGCAACTAAGAACTTGCAACAAGTTTAGCTAAATAGAGTGAATGCTCGGCTCCATACATTTCTGCCATTTCCTGTAATGCTGGGTCAGACATATATTGTTGCTGAAGTTCCGGATCAAAAACATCTGCACACACTATTGCAGTATAGTCATCAACCTTACCGATCATCACATCTCGCATGAACATTTGAGTCATCTCTGCATCTTCGTCCATTCCCTGCTTCCACTCTTCAAAAGTAGATTTACTAAGTTTGACGACAGCCATAAAGTTTGCCATATCTCCTCATTGTCTGATTTCAGCTCGTTGAACTCGTAGAGAAAGCAATTTTGCATTACTTGATATCAATAAAATTATAGCAAATCAGCAAGCAAAGTTGTCTACAAAACCAAAATCTTAGACCAACGGATTCATAATCAGTCATTGAGTTGTTGCAGGACTGAGTAGGCTGACTCCACGATATATTTCAAATGGAGTCAATATTGAGTTGTCAGTCAGAACGATTCTGCTACGGCAAATCGGATGACTGCAGCTTCATCACGTAGTGGAACAAGGGCCTGGTATTCGTTAGAGTTCCACCAAGTATCAATAGCGGCAGAGTCAGGGAATTCAAATAATGCAATAACTTGATGAGGTATCGGACCATGAATTACTTTTTCAACTTTTGCACGTAGCATCAATTTACCGCCGTAAGGCTCCATTGATGCAATTGCCTTGGGGGAATACTCCTTAAACTTTTCTGGATCTTTCATTTCAACGCTTGCGGACAATACTGTAGACATGGGTCCTCGCATTACTTCTTAAGGTTACTACATAATCCTATTTTGCTACTTGGAAAGGGCTCAAATTTTTGAGCCTTACTAAAAATCATCTAGTAAGTATTCAAAAGCAAGCATCAATCGAAGCAATTAATTCAAATCAGCAGAAGAGTCTAAGACCACCGGATAACAAATCCGCTGTGCTGGATGATATTTATCCAGCATATGGCGCTGTTGCCCTTGATGGCTACATTAGAAATCTAATCACCAGACAATTACTGGCCTGACAAGTGATAACAACCCATAAGGGCAACAAAAAAGGCAACATTCATTACGAAACAATTGTTGGCTATATTGTTGGCTAGTCTGCCTGATTTTGATTTTATCCTGCTTAAATACTCGTGATTCGATTCCTACCGTAACCACACCTTCCCAAAACCACTAGATTCTTCAGAAAAAGATATGAACTAGAATGCTTGGGAATCATCACTTGACAGCACCGCTCAACAGGCGCAGTGTTCGCGGTGATCGAATGATCTCAAAAAAACTGTAGAGGGTCTCATCAAACTCACTGATGGTAACGAAAACGTCGTCAAACTTTGTAATCATGCTCTCAGAAGGGAACATCATCACTCTCCTGCTGACTAACAGACTGCAGCCCTTCTTTGGAACCTGTACTCACAAAATTTTCTGCGAAACCAACAGATTTAGGCATTTCTTCAGTAGATTCATCATCTTCATCGAAGTCTTGATCAAATTCTGGTAGTTCGTGGAGAGCACTTTTGAAGTGTGTGATCTCAAATCGTTCTCGCCAGACATCGTTTTTTTGGTCGAAGTATTTTTGAACCTCACCAGCTCGGACCTGCCTGCGAACCGCGATAGCAATTTCATATTCCTGTAAGGGTTCCCAACTTCTTGGATCCTCAGTTAAATCCAATTCAGGCACCTTCTGAATGACCCCAATGCGTTTTAGGTTATCTCTACCGATTTTCTGAGCCATCTCGCTAGTATCATGCTGATACCAGAAGCCTTGAATGAGCCGACCATCATCATTGGCAAATTCAATGACAAACTGCTTGCCGTGTTCTTTCACTTCATGCTTGATGCTCTGAATTCTGGTCAGGTAATTACCGGGCCGAAATACCATCTGGGTAATCTGATGGTTGGCCATATTGAAAAGAGATGTTGATGGCATAGTTACCCTTATTTAGGAAAGGACAACTATCTAGGAAGGGATCGAAGGCGAGACTATTCAAGCATCTGGCTCTGAGAATTTTCGTCTCAGAGAAGTTGAACTTTACGGCAGAATTGTGGAATGATGTCCACAGATGCTTGAAGAAGTATCGCCCTCAACCGTCCCTAAACGGTTGTTTTGATTAGATGAAACCCAGTCATCTCTCCCCGACCAAAGTTTGAGATGACTGAGTTTTTTCGTTTATGGACTATTTTCTGGCCTGAGTCCCCACAGGCTTGTCGAATTCGCGGAGCAGTAGTTCTTCAACGAACGCTGACCGCTCTCCTCGCGGCACCCTCGCTTCCAATCGCTCCAACAAATCCAAGCGGACATTGAAGGTTTTGACGATACGCCTGGGCTGAGCTGTTGTCGTCATTTCGATTTTCTCCGAATGAGTCAGCCGAAAGTTCAATTGCTACACAAACAAATATTCAAGGCGAGTTCAAGTAGGTTTTTGTGTACGGAGTTCAGTGAGTTACTGACAGTTTCAAATTAAGCAGTGCATCCAATAGATTAAATCTGCTTCAGAGCCCCTAGAACTCCTTTCAGTGGAACTTTATTTTTTAGATATGAATGTCTGTAAAAAAAATTTTTGACCCTTGATATCCGCCATAGAGCCTCTCAGGTTAAGACAAACAGGTGGGTGGCGTTCAGGTTGGTTTCGGGACAGGGAATATGTATGAAAAACTCTCGCGGTGAGCCCGACAGATTGCCTCGGAAGGGAGGGCTGATTTTAGGCCCATGGGGGGGTAATTTGATTTTCGCACCATGAGAGAGGCAGCGTTTTCTAGTGGGGTGTGAAGCGAGAAGAGTGCTGTGCCTTGACTTCAAATGCCTATGGTGGGATATGATTAGTGTCTTTCAAGAAATAGAGTGCAAACTCAATGTGCCTATCACCCAATTGAGGTATCCATGAAGAATCAGAAGTTATCACTATTGGCAGTAGTATCTGCTTGTTTGCTTGCTCTGTCTGGTTGTTCGCCTTCAGACAGTGGTGGCTCTTCGGGAGGCACAACTCTGACAGGCCCAATTGCAGACCTGCAGGGGACTTATATTTCTGCTTGCTTACCTGATGATGGAACTTATGTGAACTACACTGTAAAGGTTTCGGGAACAAGTGCTTCACAAGTTGGAATAATCTATTCAGATTCAGGATGTACAACTGAAATGTCCAAAATTTCTGATGAAGGAACAAACATAAAAATTGGTGACAGCATTGGATTCCTTGACGGTAGTACGGGGTACAAATATAGCTTTGAACAAGGCTCTGCAGAGATTACTTCCCTAAACGACCTAATGACTCAAGGATTCAATGAAGCAAATACATGCGGATTAACTTGGGCAACTAACGTAGCGTACAATCTTAATGGAAAAACGTGTGGAACAGGCACCTTCCCTGTGAAGAACACTACGATGTACAACATCTACAAGTTTGTTGGGAATAATTTATATTTTGGAACTGCTTCCATTACTTCTTATCCAACTGATGTAGGCACCGTTGCGTATGTAAAGCAGTAAAGGCGATCCTATCCCAAAGTCGCATCACCCAGAGCCAGTCTCCGTGATGCGAATTCCCACCACTACAGAAATTCTTCAACCCCAGAATGAAGCCATCAGCAACTTGAAAGAGGTCTAGGACTCCCCAAGTGTCGTAGAAATTTATTCTTTTGGATTTTCCAGGTGAGCTTCCACAAACAGTGCGAGTTTTCTTTCAACGTATTTTTTCAGACTGGGAATTACCTTGATTATATCATGCTCTCCAGAAATTCCATAACTTCCCTCAGCTCTTCCCACACTTATATCTACATTTCCAGGCAAGCGAAGCGTCACGTCAGTTATATGAATGATTTGTGATTCCGTGACTAGGCATTCAACAACAGCAACCAAAACTAATCTATTGAATTTGAACGGTATAGGTTTTATGCGGTATCTAAAAAATTCCTGTTTTACTGCTTCTTCGACAGCGGACTGGCTTAGTGGGTCAGGACAATTGTGGGCACTAACAGAATAATATAATTCATCAGCACTTGAAGAAACGGCAATTATTCTTTTTGGTGTTAACTCTAGAAAATTAGAAACCGTTTCAGAATCTCGAAATAGCTTCGTGTCTTTTCCATTTCCATTTGATTGAGAGTAAGCTGGTGCTTCCACCAAAAGTGCAATCAACATTATCAACAAGCTGATGGATATAGTTCGTTTCATGCTGTTGTCCTCACCTTAATTTCTGCGATGGTGTAGCCCACTAACTGCTTGCCTCTGAGCTTTTGCTCCAGGCCATCAAAGAGAATGCTCTCCAACACATCAGGCCTGTTCTTGATTCTCTGATGAATTGAACCCAACAAATAGCCAAACGTCTGTGGTGCTGCCTCATTCTTCCTAAGCCAATAGGCCCAGGCACCTTTTGATACTCTTTTCTGATTGTAGAGGTAGTCCACAAAAGGCTTTTGCTTCACGTTCTGCGTTGAATTCTTTCCTACAGGGAAACCCTGTAGCTCTGGTTGTTGTCCAGAGTGAGACACTAAATAGGAATGCTCTGATGGGTCCTTCTTTGGCAGGAGCAGGATGAGTTTCCTGTCCTGCTTCCAGGATCCATCTCCCTGACGTTTCGGAGGTCCGGTGATCCGTCTGAGGAGATTCAGTTTCTCCAGTCGCGTCAGGGTTCTCTGTACGGTTGCCCGACTGATGTTCCCCCAGAGCTTAATCAGGTAGTTGTCAGCAAGTCGAAGGTGGAGACTCTTGCGCCTGAGGAAGACCTGGATCAGCTTCTCGGCACGAAGGATCAGCAGGGGTGGTAAAGAATTTACCCACTTCTTGAGTCGACGGTAACGATTTGCCCAGAGTTGGCGCTTTCGAGGGGATTTTGGGGAACTGTTTCGTTGATGGGGTTGGCTCTGTGGCATCCTGCCTCTTCTTCAAGTTGGTATGAAGAAGAGGAAGCAGTCATGAAATCTGGCTACCCTTTTCGTTGTCGTGAAAAATCGATGATGTTTTCACGGAAAACTTGAGATGTTGGTGCAGATATTTCATGCTTTCCAGCGAACCACCAAGTTCACTGGATACGCCGGCACTTCAGAATTTCTACTCGCCAAAGTTTCTATTCTGCCGTTGCCGGTTGCTTCCTCTCCAGATTCAGCTTTCCTCCGCTTCCCGCAGATTCAGCATTCTCCGTTAAAAAAGACTTCTTCTTTCAGACAAGCATAAACCTGTCCTTTGCTCCGTCAAATTGTGCTTCCCGCAGATCTGGATACTGTCGAATCAACCGACAGAGAACCTCATACTCCGGTTCTGTTACTCCAGCATCACTGCTAGACTGGTCCCACTTTACAAATGCCCTGAGAAATCCTGTTTCCTGTTGCAGGATTTCTAGGGCAGAACGGTTCAGGACCTCATCATTGCTCAGGTCACTGAGCTCCTGCTGATCCTTTTCCAGGATCTCATCGATCAAGATCGGCATAAATCCTCCGATATTGAACCTGCCAGGAATCCAAAGATTTCCATGGAATGTAGTTCGATAGATTCATTTAGCAATTCTCAGGGACTTAACAGAGTCCCTGATTCTTCCTAACTCTCGTATTCCTGCCTCTCAGCAGCTTGTGCCGCATTTTCTGATTTTGGCGCTATCGCTTAATCCGGTACATGAAGATAGCGAATTTATTTAAGGAGACATCGCCACCGGACAACTGAAAGGCTCTTATTCTGCGCCTCTCAGCGTGTATCCGGTTCAGTGCCAGCAATCTTCAGTGCCGCAGAGATCTGCTTTTCCAGTGAGGAGGATAACCAATCACCACCATGAGTGATCGCTGCATAAAATAGAATTCCAATGATGGCAGCAGCGGAGAGCATTCTCACGCCAACGAATCGTCGCTTACCCTGCTTCGTTATAACTGGTGATGGTTCTTCCGGTACGGAGAATTCCTCTACTGTCGGTCTGTTGTAGACCTCTTCCTTACGTAATGCTTCGGTTGCCTCTGGTTTAGTATGTTCCAGCAGTTTGAGGCGGTCGTTCTCTTGTCGCAGATTCTGAACGTCTTTCTGAACCATCATCAGCATTTGCTGGTAGTTGGATCTTTCCTGTCTTTCTTCCTGACGCTCAGACTGTTCGTTGGCGAGTAGTTCCTTCAGGTGGGCAATTTGATCCCGTAACGTGGCAACAAGTTCATCTTTGTTGCCTTCACTTCCATTATGAGTGGTCGGTTTGTGATCGGTTTGCGGTCGGTCTTGAACGGTTTCGGTCGGTTTGCGGTCGGTCTTTGACCCAAGAGCATCACGAACTTTTGCTATTTGGTCATTATCCAGCAGTCGTTTGTTTCCGACTTGTTCCGGTTGGATGTCCAACCGTTCCAAGATCCCGTAGAGTCTCGGTTTCCCGATACTCAAGTCACGACATAATTGCGTTAACGAAGTCATCTGCCTACTCCTCCAATGAGTACGGTTCATTCGTAGCGGTTCAAACGGTTTGCGGTCGGCTCCTAGACCGTTTGTAAACCGTTTACAGACCAACTTTGCATATTTCGCACAACTATCTAGGAAAACAGCAGAAAAAGTCGACTATGGCGATTCCGAGCATCGACAGGTAGGTCTGATCGACAGGGTTTAATTTGGGCAGGACAGGTTGTGGTTTTAGAGACCAGCACCGTCCTAAAGCATCGGCAATAAAAGGTATGTAAATCATTTGGAGGGCAATGCCCTTGACTCTATCTACCTCTGGGTTGATAAGTTCGACTTTCCGAGAGCAATGGAGTTCTAGGAACAGCAATTTAGCCGTTTTACCAAACTAGAGAGGTGAAAATGCATAAGGTTTTGGTCACGCATCAGATTGTACCTGGAAAGTTTTCTGAACTATCAGATTGGTTTAAAGAAGCAGATGCCAAGAGAAAGGCAGATGACCCAGATTATAAGCCTCCACGAAGGTACATTTACCAAACAGGAAGTGTTTTTAAAGTAGTTGCAGAGTTTGAGTTTGAAAAATTGGTAATTGATGACGCAACCCCCTTTTCTCAAGGAGGATATCCAAACTATGGTGAAACTAGTCAGCCAGACTTCTTTCCTTTCATTGTGCCTGGAACATCGACAATGGATATTTTGAAGGAGATCGAGTGAAGCTTACAAAGTTGGTCAGACCTAGAATTTTTTAAACCCAGTTGGAGAAACTTATGAGTATTTGCAGAACAACAATTATGGAAACTCACACGAAGGAAGATCTAGATCTGATGCTAGCGGACTACGTAGAAAATTTTGATTCCATGTTTCCGGAGGCAGAACTCGCTTTGAGTGTGCGTGTTTCACCAACGACCTGGATAAACAATTCAGTGTATGCAGACCAGGATACCGTTGAGTCAACAGGAAGTGGTGCTAGGCAGAAATTTAGGGACAAATATGAAAATAGTATAAAAGAACTAACCACTCATGTGGGTGAGGTTGTTCTAAAAAAATAAGCACCAACAGCACGATCTTTCATCAGTCTAGAAAAAGATTGTGCTGAGCGAACCTAACATTATGTTTTGTAAAACATAATAATACGTTACTAAGAACAGATTCTCTGATCCCAATCAAAGCTCAGATCTTGTCTCTCAGATATCCCATGACCACAATTGCTGCCAATACTGCGACCACGATTGCTACGCTCTTGGTCAACTCAGAGACCTGATAACGTTGCTTACTCAGTGTGGGTTTTTGTGCCCCACACTGAGGGCACTTCGTTGTTGCTGGTGCTACTGGTGCCTGGCATTCCCTGCACGGTAACGCTTCCTCCTGTATTTCCAGGAGTCGCTTCCTCTCCAGCAGCAGTTGCTTTCTCTCCAGGAGAACCCTCCTCTCTTCCTCTAACGAGGGAGCTCCACACTCAGGACAATGGGCAACCGTCCTTGGATTCATGATCCCACAGGACCTACATTCGATGAGGTTCTCATCTGCCATATCTTGCTGCTGGAATCGAGAACCTCGAATTCCTGAGATATCTCAAAATTTTAAAAAAAATTTTCGTCGGGGTGTGTTCTCCTACATCTACCGCTACTTCCTCAGAAACCCCCTGGGGGGGTAAAATGCTTCTTGATTCCCCTAGTAGAGAGTTCTCGTTTGAGACGAATCTCTCTGCTGCCAACTCAATAACGAAAAGATCCATCTACAGGATGAATGTGAGTCGTCACATCCCAGGCCCCCTTGATCATTTCGTTAGTGATCCCCTCGTAACTTCGGATTTCCTCCCATAGATCTGCCAAAGTCTCAATCAATACGGTTTCCTGATGCTTACTCATTTCCGCTAAAGTTTCTTGCCCTAGAACGGACACGACCCTACGCAGAAATGCCTCATACTCTTCCGAAATCGATGATGTTCTCTGCATTTTCTCCCCTCCTGATACAGTTTGGTTGTTCGTTAATTCACATTAGCGAACTCATAAATTCCCAGCAATTCCCTACGAATTCAGAAAACACACACCATCGTCCCCCCAGTCATCAGTACCTAGTCCTCTTCAACAAAATAAGGGGGATTTTTTGCACAACAAACTCAAGAAGCATGTCTCAACGCCAGGATACTGTTAGATCTGTTGCCTGGCATTAAGTTTATACTTCCATAGCTGAAGGATAACTTAACATCTGTTTTGCCAAGCTTTTTCGGCCACTTCCCCTCCATCTTGCTGATCCAGCAGGGATTTTCATCCTTTATCGGAGACGAACGAATGGCAGTTGGTAAGCTGACAGGCCCAAAAAAAGCGGCAATCCTATTGCTTGCCCTTGGTGAAGAAGGTGCTGCTGCGGTGATGCAGAATTTAGAAGAAGCTGAAATTCAACAAGTTGGCTACTTCATGACACGCTTCAATGATATTTCATCTGAAGAGCTGGATCAGGTTCTTGAAGAGTTCTATCGGCAGTCTGTGATAAGTGATGGTGGAGGAGATCTGATGGCTTCTCCTGACTTCATCAAGAATGCACTGAGCAAAGCACTTGGTCCTGATAAGGCCAAAGAACTTGGTGCTTCGATGAGTGCCGCGACAGATGATATGGGGTTGGAGGCTCTCAAGTACATAGACCCCATCATGATCTCAAACTACATCCGTACCGAGCATCCTCAAACTATAGCCCTGATCATTTCCTACCTTACGGATGTAGACCAGGCAGCGACTACACTGAGGAATCTTCCTGAGAACTTGCAGGCTGATGTGGTCTATCGAGTCGCTTCCTTGGACAGCATCCCACCCGGAGTAGTAAACGAACTCAATGAAGTTTTGACAGACGAAATGAAACAAGCAGGAAGCATGGTGACCAAGGTTGGTGGAGTTGCACCAGTGGCTGAAATACTGAATGCTCTGGACAAAGCATCAGAAACCAGGATTTTATCAACGATTGAAGAGTCCAATCCAGATCTGGCAGAACAAATTCGTGAGTTGATGTTTACCTTTGAGGACTTGTCACTGATCGATAGTAAGCAAATGCAAACTGTCCTCAAAGATATTGATAAGGCTGATCTGGCAATGGCCCTGAAAACAGCTAGTGACTCCGTCAAAGAACTGATTTTGAGTTCTATGTCGACTCGTGCAGCCGAGATGCTCAATGACGACTTGGAGAATATGGGTCCGGTCAAGGTGGCTGATGTAGAGGGTGCTCAGCAAAAGATCATCAAGGTGGTTAAGAAGCTCGAAGAAGAAGGCAAACTCATCATCTCTGGGGGAGCCGGTGACGATGTTGTCTAATACCCTATCGAGTGCTCTGTGAAAGTTTTCATCTCAATAATGCTTTTTGACTTCCTGAGTCTACTCTTTTGATTTGTTCTGAAAAGACTCCAGAGTATTTGAATGTGCCAGAAAAGACTATGGAGGCTGTTGAACTCAACCAGTAATAAAACCTAATATCTGTTTATTGTCCAAACAGTGATCACAGGTCCAAATTCAAAACGGATTACGACATTTTTGCGATTATTTTCAAATTTTGAGAGCAGTATTCTCCTTTTTACCCATTATTTTTCTAGATACATATCATCTATACCATCGGATTCATAATCCGGTGGTCTATGCATCAGCCCCCTAAACTCTTCTTGCTGTCGCTGCTCAACCAACTAATAGATTGCCAATAACCTGATCGCAAGTAACACTTCATCGTGTTCCAACAAAACCTGTTGGAAATTCACATTCAGTATTTTTTACGCCCCAAAATTGGAGACAACATGGCATCGAAAGAACTAGTTCAAAAAGCGTATGACTGTTTTGCAACTGGAGATATGGATACTTTTCGTACGCTGTACCATACAGACGTTGTTGT
>OZSS01001519.1_pt1 | contig 10677 bp, 20 predicted proteins | sample 1779911 | NCBI WGS metagenome assembly OZSS01 (sample SAMEA2603589, study PRJEB24840) | metagenome | biome: Water; feature: Photic zone; material: Seawater sample | place: Mediterranean Sea | collected 2013-11-12 | depth 10 m | reverse complement strand
ATCTACACCTAAGCCTTCGTCGGCAGCGGCAGAGGTGTATAAGGGACGGGCCGGGGAGGGCTCTTGAGCGGGGGCGGCGGGGGCGGTGCGTCGAGCCGCTCCGCCGCCGCCGCCATGGCTGCTGACCTGGCGGGCGGGCGGGGGGGGCTCTGCAGCTCTTGCACTACGGCAAGCGCAACCACAAGGAGTTCAGCAAGGCCTGCTGGCGCGGCGGCATCGAGAAAGCAATCGAGTATCTGCAGATCCATCCGGATAACTTTATCTCGTGGGTGCTCGAGGCGAAAACCAACCCGAAAGCATGTGCCCTCCCTTTTCTGCGGGCCTGGCTTCACGGCCTCGGGAGCAACAGCGGGCAGGTCGAGGAGGTGACCATGAAGGGTCTGCTCGTGGGCATCAGCAAAACCAAATCAATGGCCTCAACACATCCACCAACTGCAATGCCACTGTTGTTTTCTTTCTGAAGATATCTCCAAGATCTGCATATGAGGCGGTGGTAGGCATGAAGCTGCCGGCTGTAGCATTGCAAGTAGACGCTGTTCAGTGCCCACGCAATAACTGGTTAGCAGCATTGTGCGTCAACCAGAAGCGTGCTCAACACCATCCCTGCCAGGCTTTCGCTACGGGTGAGCAAGCTATCATAGACAGTGCTGTGGTGCTGTGTACGTGCGGCAACGCACATCCACATGTCAAGAGACTGCACAAGCGGCTGCTGAAAACAGGACCCCTCTCTCAAGCCGCACCACAGTCACAAACGGCACCCTTGCAAGCAGCACCACAGCCTCGAGTGATGCCATCTCAGGAGTCAGCAGCAGCAGCAGCAGCAGCAGCATGAAGTAGCATGCAGGTGATAGAGGTAGGTGTGTGTGAGTGCTGATATGAATGCTGTTGGTGTGAGTGCTGAGTGTGTGTGTGTGTGGTAATCTGCTTGTGTTCTGCTTGCGCTCTGCTCTGCTTCGAACCGGCATGCATGTCTCATGCACATGGCATGATGTGCAGCGGTGTTTACCTGAGGCACACGCACCTCAGCAACATCAATGCAACAATCCTTTCCAACATGCGACATGCATGCCGGTTCGGATTGGAGTTATTGAGTTGCTGAGGTTGTTTTTCTGCTTGAAGAAAAATCTGATTGCGTACGTGTGTTGGGCGGTGGTGGCACTGGTGGCAATAGTGGCAGTGACGGTAGCAGTGGCGGCGGCAGTGGCGGCGATGGTGGCGGCGGCAGGGCAATGGCGGCGGCAGCGATGGCAATAATGGTGGCGATGACAGTAATGGCGGTGGCATAGGAGATAGTGATGGGGTATGAGTGTTGTAGTGTGCATGTGTGTGGGCGCTTAGGCGGCAGCAGCGCAGCAGCAGCAGCAGCAGCAGCAGCAGCAGCAGCAGCAGCAGCAGCAGCAACAGCAGCAGCAACAGCAACAGCAATGCCCTTGGTGCAGGCCAATCTGTCTCAAGCGGCGCCCTCTGCACCCTTGCCGCCGGCCAATCTGAAGTTGGAGCAGCCACTGCAGGAGGCCAACAGACTGAAGGCCATGATCACGAGCACACGCGATCACATTGTGCAGCTGCAGAAAAACATTTGTGAGCAGACGGCACAGGAGAAGCGCTTGCATGAACAGCTGGATTTTGTGGTGCTAGTGGCCAACTCACAGTCCGCTCGGAGTGCTCAGCGATGTGCCCATGAGGCTGTGCAACCACAGCCAATCTCCTCACAGCAACTACCTGGTGCATCTTTTGGTAAGCCGAGCAAGCAACCGCAGCAGGTGTTGACGCCACAGCAAGTGGTGAAGGAGGCAGACATTCCGCCCTCTTGTAGCCGCTCTGCACACACCATCCACACGGCCGGTCCGCTGTCTCCTTTGCCCAGGGAGCACAGCAATGAGCTGAGCCCCGGCGGAACAGGGCTCAAACATGGGCATCCAAAACCCAACACACCGCTGGCAGGAGCAGAAGGTGGAGCAGAAGGCGGTGCTGGCGGAGACATCAATGTGTCCCCTGCACAGCAGCTGGATGGTATTACAATCTTGGATCCCAACAAGACAGTGACACAAGAAAACATGGTCTGTGTGAATGCGTGGTTGGGAAGTGGTAAGTTGCTGCCGTGGCAGCTGTTGCTAAGTTGCTTCTGTGGACCGTGACTATTTGAATGCTTTGATGTCTGACCCCAACATCACCCCTGGCACTGCCAACATCACCCCTTGCACTCCTCCTGCACCCATTCCTGCTGCTGATTTACGAGCTGGACGTAGAAGGAAGAGGGTGGTGGCACAGGAGATGGATCAGGCGTCTCCTCAAACACTGCCACAGCCTGTTCCGTTGCCAGACAACGTGGTAGAATCCCATTGAGTGTGCAACTCACCGCTGCGGCAATCTGAGTGCACAACTTACTGCTGTGGCAATCTGAGTGTGCAACTCACCGCTGCGGCAATCTGAGTGCACAACTTACCACTGCGGCAATCTGAGTGTGCAACTCACCGCTGCGGCAATCTGAGCATGCATCTCACCGCTGTCGCAATCTGAGTGTGCATCTTACCGCTGTGGCAATCTGAGTGTGCAACTTACCGCTGCGGCAATCTGAGTGTGCAACTCACCGCTGTGGCAATCTGAGTGTGCAACTCACCGCTGTGGCAATCTGAGTGTGCAATCAAAAGCAATGTGTGTTTTGTGTGCAGTCACTGATGCCGGAGATGGCGATGCCGGATCTGTTCAGTGAAGAGGAGATCTCAGACATGTTCTACTACATGCACGGAACCGAGGATGAGCAGGAGTAGCTGCGAGGAGGAGCAGCAAAGAGGGGGACGACTGTATATTTTTTGTGTGTCATTTTGTTTTGATTTGTTTGTGCAGTCAACAAACAGTCAAGTTTGTGCATGACAATTTGTGTGTGCTTTGCGTACTGACACTTGCATGACATGCTCACACTAGGCTCGCAGGGCCCTTCGGGCCCGAGGCCTCCATGGGAAGGGGGTTGGCGGGCGGGGTTGGGGCCCAAAATGTTGGAAGTTGTCGGTTGCATTTGGCAGAGGCAGACACATGCACTGGTCGTCGATGCAACAGCAGATTTCAATCTGGCGAACCGATTTTCCATGACAATTGTGGTCAGCCCGGCCCCGTTGGCGATTGTGATTGCCAAAAGGCATGGCTAAATTGAACAATTTATGATTTGTTTCTATTGCCGGCATGTGTTGCTGTTAGTTTGTTGGGTTTTCCTGCAGCACAATTTGCACACCTTCAATCAAACCCCCCCCCCCTAAATTAGCCAAACAGATCAAGGCCCATGCGTGGGGTGTGCAACAGTCACAAAACAAAATTTAGCAGTTGGCAACCCATGCTAAACGGGCAAGTAGATGGCAGGTGTCACTGCTTGCAATTCAATTTTGACTTGAGTTCAGTTTGAATTATTAACCATCAATTTCAATTATCACTTAAGTTCAGTTTGAACCATTAACCATCAAGCTTCATTGTGAACTAACACCAAACATCACGTGTGTGAGCCATTGCAACAAGTCATCATGCTCTACTGCTAGCAAGTCTGCAGGCTCGCCATTAGGCCACCTGTGTGGGTACTGCATTAAATTGTTAAACTTTGTGAACGTGTCACATGGTGGGCAAGCTGACACAGACATCAAATCTTCAGGTGCTAACCCTGACACATGCCACACAGCTGCCAAAATATTTGCAATTTTGAGCGACGGTTCCAAATGCATGCTAACCAAAACCAGCTTTTGCTCCCAAAACACTTGTGTCGTTCTGAAGTTGTCCGCAATGCAAGCACACCACACATCAGCTTGTTGGCAAACAAGCTTGTGTGAATGCTTGTCTGGTGCTAGACCTTCAAACAAAGCCATGTGCCAAGCCCGAGCATGGAATCCATTTGCTTTGCCATGCATGGATGGCCACATTGACCTGCACAAATGTGAACATGGTTTGCAAGCTGGCTGCTCACATCATCAATTTGTCCGGCAGCTTGCACCTTGAAACTTTGTCAGTCACAGATTCAACTTTGACATGGACGTGATCCTTTGGGTGGTCGCATGTCAATGGCGTCCAGTTGCGCTTCCACCTGTCAACCCAAATGCAAAATCCTTTTTGCCAATTGAGGCCCCACAAGCGGTTGCATTCCCCACAGCTGCAGCTACACATGCATTGGTGGCCTTTTCTCAATCTGCGCTTTAACGGCTCCATGTGGGGGCGGTGTTGCAACAAGCCATCCGTGTTCTCCAACCATTTGGGCACAGTCCACCAATGGGCCGGTAACTTGGACAAATCTATGGTGCATCCGGATGGTGGCTTGCTTGGGTTGTTCCCTAAGCCTGAGAGTGCAAGCTGTGCATGGTCAAGTTGTGTAGCAAACCCAATTGAAGCTGCATGACGCATTGACATCTCATACCAATTTGTCAGCCTGCCCTTGCCATTGCTTGTGCAGCGGCATAAACCACCAATGTCGAATTTGCGGTCGAACACCAACGCAGCTAAAGCTGCCCAAAAAATATCACACTTGTTGATCTCGCAGCTTACTTCTAGTTTCCCACTGTAATGCGCGTACATGCGGTTGCACAGCCATGTGATTTGGCATTGTGTCAGATGCAACGACCCACCTTGCAATGGCCACAAACGGTGTGGCTCAATGTGGCATGTTACTGCTGCTAGACGCAACATTTGTTGCTTGTATTCCCATGGTGATAACTTGTTTCGCACTGCCGGGCAAACAAATTCCGGGCGTCTTCTGACATTCAATGGCGCCAATAACTCACCTTCCAATAATTTCATTGCTAGCTCCCCTTTTGGAGCGTCCGCGACCACTATGTAGTGTGGGGTGGCTTCTGCCAAGGCGCACATCCATTGCCAAAAGGCCTGCTTGGGTGGTGAGCCCCTTCAACCTGTGCAGCCTGTTGCGACAGCCTTTCCACTGTAAATTCCACACTTTCAACGCGCATTTTTGACTCATCTTTTCAATGGTGGTGCATCCAGGGCTCTTCAAGTGTTCTAACAGTACACATGTGTTAGCATTGGTTTCTGTCCTACATGATTAAAACAAAATGCCACTTCGATGTCACGCCTTGATGTCATGCATGCAAATCACATGTGGTTTTGTGACAATGTTCATGTGTGTTCAAAAATTGCTACGCTTTGTGAATTGCTATTCATGTTGATTGGTACCTTGTGCCACCAATGCATTGATGATGCATGCGGTCACACTGGTTGGTTTCAAGTACACTACACGTTTTGGTGGTGGCTCATTTGATAACTGTTGCAGCTCGCGTTTCGACCTGCATGACATTCATGAGCAAGCATGTCACGTTGCACGGTTTGCATTGCATCAATCACTACACTCAAGCATCAATCACTACACTCAAGCTTGGTTATGTCATTTATGGTGGTGCAACAGTGCTAACCGGTATGCATGTGATGCATTGGCCAAAGCATCACATGACGTTTTGCATGTCATTGATCAGAAAATAATGTCACATGTGTTTGCTCACATGCTTGAAGGTGAGGCCCAACTTCCCACTGCCGTCGTGTTCAGCGGTGCGGTGCGCAGCGAGCTTGTCAGAGGGCGCACGCAGTTGCGCGGAGCGACGCCCACCTTGGTTTTGCAGCTTAAGTGGCTCGCGCGAAAAAAAAAAACTCGGCTCCGCAACGTTCACACAGCTGCTCTGATTGATGCTCGCAACATGTTTGTAGCTGCGACGAGGTGGATGTCCAGATGTTTGTATTTTTTTTAATAATCTGTCGGCTGAGACAGTTGAAGTGCAACATGATGCAAGTTACACCGAGCATGTTGCCGGCATTCTGTCGGCTGCTCGCGCTCGCGGCCTTCCTGGAACCAGTCAAGCTTAGGTCCGTGCGCCAAAAGCTCCCCATAAACCCCAGCAGCACGTGCAATTCCGTCGATCGAGCAGCACGGAGCAATTCCGTCGAGCAGCACTCTCCTCAATGGTCAATGCATTTATCGCGCTTGCATGGCTGTGACGCCTTGTACACTCGAAGGCTTGAAATCGTTGCTGCGTGACGAGAAAAAGCGGCTTGACCATGACCATGCTGATTCCAATGAAAAGGCGCCGGAAATCTTGGACCCCTCCTGTGCGGCGCCCGCGCCCCCGACCCCCGTGATGCGGATTCAGATCAAGATCTGCATGTTGTGGGCAATCTAGATTTCGTGGAGATTGGCTGCTCGGATTTCGATACGTTGGCGCAAACCACCCGTTGGAGGGGCATGCCCGTGGAAGCCGTGCCACACTATTTGGATCGCATCCTGGCTCGTGTTGGGCTGACCAAAGTGAATGCGGTTGTGTCCGACGGTGCGGGACAACAGCCGGTGATGTGTTGGGCGGACCCTCGGGCGATAACCAGATTGCCCAACTTGAAGGGCGCGTCCAAACATGACCCCAACAATTGTGATGCGGCCTTCTTGAAGCAACACAACATGACTCAATGCCTCAGCTGGTTTATCCGAGGCTGCAAAAAAGTGGGGGGCCAAATGCACAGAGACGTGCCCGGACAGGTGGTCACGTTTGGTGGCAATGCCCGCATTCACTGAGTTGCGGGTGGCAATGCCCGCTGTAAAAGATTTTCCATTGCTGTTACCCGCATTCACTGAGTTGCATGCATGTGTGCATTCGAAATGCCAAAGCAACTTCACAATGGGTTTTGAACAAATTGTGTATATACGTCCTGCTGCATGCACGCATGCAAACTGTCTCAGCAAATTAAAAATAAATCCTGAGCAAGTTATACATAGATCTCGCTGCATGCACGCATTTCAAATGCAGAGCAACTTAAAAATAAATCCAGTAAATTGTGTTCTCAAATTCTGTGGGAGCAACCTTCATTCATTGAGCTGCACGAGCAATTGAAAATTGATTTTGCCCCATGTACGCATTTACTAAGTGTGAGGTGGGCTTCCATCAATTGAAACGCCTAAGCAACTTAAAAATAGCTGTTGCTGCATGTGCGTATTTGAAATGAGAAACGCCTAAGCAGCTTAAAAATAGCTGTTGCTGCATGTATGTATTTGAAATGGGTGAGCAATTCAAAATGAATTTGGCTGCTTGCACGCATTCAATAGGTGTAAGATGGGCTTTAATTTTATGTACGCAAATGCAGCATCCACATTGAATGAGCCGGTCAATGACCTACTACCCATGCACTACCGACAGTCTCACATTGCTATCTGCTATGGATGAATTTGCTGTTGCAGTTCATGGTACTCCACAACTTGGTTGTTTTGTGACGCGTGATTAGTTTGAAATAACAGCTCACTTCAACAGCTTCAGCTTAACTTCCGGCCATGCTTTTGCAAATGCCTAAACACAATTGTTTGTTGGCTTGTGCTGCATGAAAGCGATTGCACCTTTTTGATAATCTCGTACACTTTCATGCATTTCTTTTGCTTGCCGCGTGCATACCACGTTTTCAGCTCGCGGTCCCACTGCAGTGCACCCTCACACTCTCCTTTCAAATCCATCCATCGTTGATGGTCCGGGTCAACATCAGGGCGGTTGTTGTATTGCACTCCTGAAGGGTCCATCGTCAACTTCATTTGCCCCCATTGCTCCTCGGTTTTGAAAGTGGCGGGGGGTGGGGTAACTTTGATGAAGTCCTCTTCACGCGGCAGCACGAGTTGCCAATTGTCAGGTTTGGCGTCGATCTTCGCCCTCACCTGCATGCGGCCCATTGAAAGGCAGTGCACATTGCACACCTACCTTCTCATTAAAATACTTAAACATCAACTTGGGGTTGTTTTTGAATTTGACAATCACATCCGATGGGCGTGTCATCATTGGCCAATCCTGGCTGTTGTTGATCTTCATGACCCTACACACGGATTAGTTGATTGGGCCACACATGCACACAACACACTTCATCATGGTTGCCCCTGGCCCACTGGTGCTTGCGGTGTAGAATTGCTTGTGGGGGGGGCTGTCAGAGAACTTGTACTTCACATTGCCAACGTCGCTTGGGTGCACGGATACAACACCGGTCGTCTTGTTGATGATCAGCTTGATGCGTTTCACCGCACCTTTTTTTTTGATTTTCTTCGCAAATGGCGCCTTGCAAGTGCAAGCCACAACATTCAGCCACAACCATCAATCAAAATTTTGCCATTGACAATGTTTTGCACAATGCACCTTTGTAACAGCTGGTTTGCTCCCTTTGCCGGCGGCCTTAACAGCTTTAGCTTTTGGTGGTGCGCCCCCCTCAACATGTGGACTTTTGGTCGGCACTTTCTTGCTTTTTTTCACGCGCTGCTTGGCCTCAGCCGCTTCCTCCATCACAAATTTGGCTCCCCTCTTGCGATCTTTAGCGTCCATTTTTTTTACAAATTTTGCCAACATCTCTCTGCACCCCCATCGTGAGCACAGATCGCAATGCAAATCAGCAAATTTATTTTTTACTTGTCTAAAATAGCAGCCTCGGTCTCCCAAGAGTTGTATGCGGATGGCCACCCAGCCCATTGCACCAAGAAAATGTGTTCCTCATCCTTGGTCCAAGCGTCCATGGCAATCTTCTCCACTTCGAACGGCTCCACCTCAAAATCTCCCTGGCCCCAGCGCTCACCGGCCACGTACTTGTCCTTGAGAAACTGCAAGTTGGGTGATGTCACCCCCTTGAACTCCTCGATGCGCTTTTCGCCCACCCACTGCAAGCAGCTGGACACACGGTTAATGAAGTGGGCCATGGAATAAGTCCCGCTGCTGACAAGCACTTCGGAATTTAACACATCGTTGAGCTTGCCCTCCGTGACGGCACCGCCATTAAACACTGCCGCTTCGACCTGTGCCAAATTAGCAATTGCAAATCGAACATTCAATCAATGTGTTGCCGCAACACCTGCAGCCATTCGAGCAGTACGGCCTCGCCCGGCTTTTTCTTGATGTCCACACCGGTGGTGTCATACACAACCACTTCGCCCCCAGCAGCATCGTCGCCATGTGGTGCGGCTGCTGGCTCGAGCATTGGATCATTTGCGTTTGCGTGAGCCCTGCAACCGAATGGCCATGGGCAGCAGCATTGCAATGGGTGGGCATTGCCCACCGTTTGGCTGCACGGGCTTCGTGCGGTAATTTGCCAAGTAGTGCCGCGCACGGACAGCAGCACGCGAACCTGCACATGGGTGCATGTGGGGGTTGCAAGGGTTGTGGGTGCAATCACGTGCGATTGCTTTGAGCCTTGCTGTTTTGTTGCGCTTGATTTCAGCCAACAAGTTGCGATTTGCGTCTTGCAAACTGTTGTGCTGAACGGTGGCGCTCTGCAACTCGTCAAGCGCCTCTTGCACGCGCTGCTGCAGATCATGCAGCTCAGACAGTTTCGCATGGCTGCGCCTGCCGGTTGTTGCTTTGCTGCCATTGCTTGCCTTGGCTTTCATTTTTCGTTCCTTTTCTTTTGGCTGTGGCGGTGCCTCAGCTGCAGGGCTCGAATCCACCCCACCACTGCCTTTGTCACTGCCACTGCCCACCTTTCGCAGGCGGGAATGCTTGGCAGCAGGCAAAAAGTCCTCAAGCTTGGTTTGGAGGGGGTCTTCAGCCTCCTCAACGCCTTTCGGTTCCTCCAAGGTGGAAATCGTTTTCCTGATCTTGGCCCATTCTTTTCCGTAACTGAACGCGGGACACCAAACATTCAAAATTGCTCAGCACCAAAGTGGTTGGGGGCCTTCCAGAAGTTCGATGATGCAGGTCACTGTCATCACCCAGTACCGGGACCTTGCGAGCTGCCACTTTTGCAACGCATGGGGGGTGTTACTGATCCACTCGCACCCCGGGTTGCACCCGACATCAACCACAATGCTGCCGCCACCGGTGCACCCAGCCACTTCAACCATGTAGCATGCACGGCGGTGCAGCGTGGCGTGCATCAGCTCATTAAGTTTGCGCACCGATGCTTGTTTCCATTTGCGTTCAACGTTGCGCGCCTTCACAATTCCAAAGATTTTTGCCCACAGCTCCCCGTTGTCATCCAGAGAAGGCCATGATGAAATGTGTTTTGCAAGCCGGGTTTGACCCATGCTTGATCTGCACACAATTGCAATGCAGTAGGGTGTCAGCCCGGCATCAGGCTTTTGGGGGGGCAATGCACAATTCTCAATGCACGATGCACGACGCACACTGCACAATGTGCAGTGCACAATGCACAATGCACAATGCACAATACACAATGCACAATGCACAATGCACAATGCACAATGCACAATGAACAATCCACAATGAACAAGGCACAATGCACAATGCACAATGCACAATGCACAATGCACAATCCACGGTGCACAATGCACGATGCACAATGCCCAATGCACAATGCACGGTGCACAATCAGTGGCACAACAGTGCACAAAGCACGGTGCACAATGCCTAATGCACAATGCACAATGCACAAACGGTGGCACAACAACACAATTTTCACAAATTGTGTACACTTTTTAAAAAAGTTGACAAATTTGAGCACAGCAGCTGTGGCACATTTGGATCAACGCTTTGGGCACTTGGCACAGTTTTGGTAACATTAGTTGGCAAATATATTGTGCGCTTTGTACAAAAAGGGTGGTGCAACTGCACAACATTGGCGAATTTGGCAGGTGGCAGGGTGGCGAGCAATGTCGATGGTAAATGCGACAAACATGGCATGTAGCAATTGCGCAAAAAGATCATCATGGCACAGTTTGGCCCGATGTGCAGGCAC
>OZSS01001517.1_pt1 | contig 10692 bp, 11 predicted proteins | sample 1779911 | NCBI WGS metagenome assembly OZSS01 (sample SAMEA2603589, study PRJEB24840) | metagenome | biome: Water; feature: Photic zone; material: Seawater sample | place: Mediterranean Sea | collected 2013-11-12 | depth 10 m | reverse complement strand
GTATTTGATAGAGAAGGTTGGAGACAGTAGCCTAGGGGCCCAAAACAAGCTTTTTCAATTTTTTGATTGCTTCTTTTACTGACATAGTTTCGGTCTCACTATCGGCTAAAGTCCTTATAGAAACCTCTTGATTTTCCATTTCTTTTTTTCCAATAATTGCCATTAACTGCGTTTTAGAATTTGAGTGCTCTCTAATCTTATAGCCAATCTTTTCATTGCGTTTATCCAGCTCAACTCGAATACCTTCGGCTAGAAGCTGTGTGCTTAATTTCTCAGCAAATGGAATAACTTCATCTGTAACAGTTAAGACAGCTATTTGCTTTGGCGCTAACCACAACGGCAGCTTTCCTGAATAGTTTTCTATCAAGATGCCTAAAAACCTCTCAAAAGAACCCAATATGGCTCTATGAATCATTACAGGATTATGTTTTTTTCCGTCCTCACCTACATAAACAGCATCCAATCTAGATGGGAGAATGAAATCAGCTTGAAAAGTACCGCATTGCCATTGTCGACCTATTGCATCCGTAAGAACAAAGTCTAATTTTGGACCATAAAAAGCTCCCTCTCCTTCTTCAATTACATATGGCAGATCTAACCTCTCAATTGCTTTCTGCAATGCATTTTCAGCCTTATCCCAAGTTTCATCATTACCTATTCTTACTTCGGGACGAGTTGAGAGTTTGATATTAAATTCATTGAAACCAAGAGTTTTATAGATATCAGATAAAAGCGTAATAAATGATTTTGTTTCATCTTCGATTTGATCTTCGGTACAAAAAATGTGGCCGTCATCCTGAGTAAATCCTCTAACCCTCATTAATCCATGCATTGTTCCTGAAGCCTCATATCTATGGCATGACCCAAATTCTGAAAACCTAATGGGTAGATCTTTATAAGATGTAAGACCCTGATTATAAACCTGTACGTGACATGGACAATTCATTGGTTTAAGTGCGTTTGTTCTTTTTTCATTTGCATGCTCTTCATCAACTTCAGTAATAAACATATTCTCTCTATACTTATCCCAATGTCCTGAGGTTTCCCACAACTTTCTATCAACTACTTCTGGTGTATTAACTTCTAAATAACCTGCATTTTTCTGCATTTGTCTGACGTAATATTGGAGTTGTGTATAAATAGTCCAGCCTTTAGGGTGCCAAAAGACCATACCAGGTGCTTCTTCTTGAAAATGAAATAAATCCATTTCTTTACCAAGTTTACGATGATCTAATTGTTCTGCTTTCTCTAATCTCTCTAAATAATCGTTGAGTTCCTTTTTTGTTCTCCAGGCAGTTCCATAGACTCTTGTTAGCATTGGTTTTGAGGAGTCACCCCGCCAATATGCTCCTGATACTTTAGTTAATTTAAACTCACCAATTAAATCTAAATTAGGCAGATGAGGTCCACGACACAAATCTATAAATCCCGATGATTCTTGTGTATAAATTTGGAAATTATCATTCTGTTCTGAATCGTTGATAATTTCAGCTTTAAATATTTCTTCTTGATCATCAAACAAAGAAATAGCTTCTTTTTTTGAGTGATAAGTTTTATTAATTGATGATTTGTCAGCAAGTATATTATGCATTTCTTTTTCAATTAATGGTAAATCGTCTATTGATATTGGTTTAGGCGGAAGGAAATCATAATAAAAGCCATCTTCTATAGTTGGCCCAATTGCTAGTTTTGTGCCAGGGTAAAGATTTTTTATAGCACTTGCTAAAACTTGTGCGGTTAATGTATGACGCATTATTTCGAGTCCTTCGTTAGATTTGATTGTAATTATTGAGACACTAGCATTATCCTCTAGTGTATCTGAAAGATCTTTCTGAATATTATTTATTTCAATGGCTACCGCATCTTTTGCTAGTCCTGGACCAATAGACAATGCCAAATCTAAACCTGTACTACCTTTTGGTAATTGTTTTATTGAACCATCAGGTAGTTTAACGTTTATATTTTCCATTCAGTTTTCTCATTAATATCTTTTATTGACACGTTCATTTTACTTAATTTATCTCTGATTTTGTCTGCTAATGCGTAATCTCCATCATTTCTAGCTTGATTCCTTTGAGCTATTAATTCTTCTATTAGTTTGACTGTTTCCTCATCAATAGTTGTATCTTGAGTAGAACCTTCAAATATATATTTATAAGTAGCTACTTCATCTGGATGGAATATTTGTGATTGAACAAAATCTTGCATGATTCTAATAGCTCTAGGAGTATTAAGGTCATCAAATAAAGCTTCAGCAATTTTTGTAGTCAATATAAATTTTGGTTTTACATTTTCATGTTTTTCTAGAAAATTATTTATCTTTGCAGAGATTGATTTTGCTTGATCTAGAAGTTTTTTACTCCAAGGTATTGGTTGTCTATATTGAGTCGAGAGCAACGCCAAACGAATATGATTGCCTTGATAATCGTTAAGTAAATCTTTTATGTAAATTACGTTGCCAAGAGATTTTGACATCTTCTCACTTTCTAAATTCAAAAACCCATTATGAAACCAGTATTTAGCAAAATCTGATGCATTATCTAAGCCGTTACAAGCGCATGTTTGAGCGATTTCATTTTCATGATGAGGGAACTTAAGATCATTCCCTCCACCATGAATATCAAATGGTATATCAAGGGTTATTTCTGACATTACTGAGCACTCAAGGTGCCATCCAGGCCTACCATAACCCCAAGGAGACTCCCAACCAGGCTCATCTTTTTCTGATGGTTTCCAAAGTGTAAAATCATTTACATTTTCTTTATACGATTCAACTTCAACTCGTTTTCCATGTTTTTGTTCATCTATTTTTCGACCTGATAAACAACCATAATTTTTAAAAGTATTTACTCTAAATAATACATTACCATTAGCTTCATAAGCTTTATTTAAATTTATAAGTTTTACTATATAAGCAATCATTTCCTCAATAAAATCTGTAGCAAAAGGTTGTACATCTGGAGGATTAATTCCAATTAAACCAATATCTTCCATATAAATGTCAAAATATTTTTTTGTTAAATCTTTAATTGGTAAATTTTCATGCTTTGAAGCTTCTATAATTTTGTCGTCTATATCTGTGATATTTGATACATAAGTAACTTTCGGATAAATGCCTTTCAGCACTTTTGATAATAAATCTGCGGCTAGAAATGCTCTAGCATTACCTATATGAATTTTGTTATAAACGGTGGGCCCACAAGAATAGAATTTTATATGATCTGGATTAATTGGAATAAATTCTTCTTTTTGTTTAGAAAGACTGTTATATAAATAAATCATTTAATTCCTATAAAAACCAGCTGAGTTGCTGTCATGTTCAGATACTTCAACAGATACAACTGTTATATCTAAGTCAGCTAGCGTTTCTTCGATGTAATTAAAGGTAATTTCTGCAAAATACTCACAGCTTATCTTATCCATTTCAATAATTTTTGCAGCTTTATTATTGAGAGATTTTATAAGTTCGAGCTCAGGATCATCTTTTGCCACAAGTAGTGTATGATCAAAGCGTTCTTTCAACCAGATTTCTAAAAACTTGAATTTACCAAAATCATAAACCCAATTATTTACATCAAGGGAAGGGGACTCAAGCACTACTTTGAAACCCAGACTGTACCCATGGAGATATTGGCAATCAGTTCCTGAAGACCATTGTCTAAAAGCGCATGAAAAACCCCTATCATGACCATATGTTTTAGTAACTCTATACATGTTTTTCTAGGTTTTCTAAAAGGTAATTAATAGGCAATCCATTTATCGCTTCCAAACTACCTTCCACTTCAGAAAATAGTTTATACCCATTTTTTTCAAACATATATGATCCGCATGATTTAAAAGGTTGATCTAATTCAACATAATCATTTATTTCTGTTTCTGTGAGTGGTTTCATTGTCATATTGGTTGTTATAGTTTCTTCATATAAAACATCACCATTTCTTGTAAATGAATATGAACCTATCAATTGATGTCTCTTGCCTGCGAGCTTTGATAGATTAGCAATAGCTTTTTTTGAATTTAATGGTTTACTAAAAATTTTATCCTCCAGTAGACATATCTGATCACAACCTAAAATTACATGATTATCGTAATTGTATGCCAAGCTTAAAGACTTTTCTCTGGCAAGTTCCAAGCTTAGATTTATAGGATCTAAGGTTTTATCAGATTTCAAAATCTTTTCATCATAATTATGATTTGCTGCAACGTATGAAATATTATTATTTTCTAAAATCTGTCTGCGTATTTCTGACGATGAAGCAAGAATAAGCTTATTAGCGAACAATTATTTTTTTGGTAGGGTCACAAAAGACAAAAATTCATTTCTTGTGACAGCATTTTCTTTGAATATACCTTTCATAGCACTTGTGACAGTTGATGATTCTGGTTTGTGTACTCCTCTTGTTGTCATGCATTGATGACTAGCATCAATCACTACTGCTACACCTTTAGGGTCTAGAACTTTTTGGATAACATTAGCGATTTGAGATGTCATAGTTTCTTGTGTTTGTAATCTTTTTCCAAATACGTCAACTATTCTTGCAAGTTTACTTATGCCAACAACTCTATTGTTAGGTATGTAACCAATATGAGCTTTTCCAAGAATTGGTACGATGTGATGTTCACAATGTGATTCAAGTCTTATATCCTTAACAATTACCATCTCATCGTATCCTTCAACCTCTTCAAAAGTTTTTCTTAGAATTTCTTCTGGATCTAGATAATAACCTTCAAAGAATTGCTCATATGCTTTAACCACACGTTTAGGCGTTTCAATTAAACCCTCTCTGGTAGGGTCGTCACCAGCCCATTCTATTAAAGTCTTTACAGCTTTTTCTGCTTGTTCTCTTGTTGGTTTGCTCATAAGGTCTTTATTATACTGTTTACACCGCTTAATAACTAACTATTTAAGGGGTATTTCAAGTGATTCAAGAATCTTCATATTTTCATCTTTGATAAAAAGGTTAAGTGAATCTTCATAGAATTCTACTATTCCATAGTTATTTTGAGTGTAAGTTTTGCCTAGGAGTAAAGAATCAGTTTCATAAGATGGAAATATTCCTCTATTTAATGATGATGAGGTGAATTCATAAATATTGTTTTGCTTATAGAATCCAGATCTATGTCTATCACCACTTACTATGAGAACATTTGAAGTAAGTTTGTCGAGCAATTCAAGCAATTTATTTCTTTCATTTGGAAAATTAGACCATTTTTCGAATCTATGTTCTGTTGGTAATACTTGTATAGACGATCCTAGAATTAAAATGTCATGATCTTGAGAAATTTCTTTCTCTAACCATTTCCATTGAATTGAACCTAATACAGTTTTATTCGTGTGTTTGTTTGGTTTGTAGGCATTCCCAACTTTAATAAGATTATCTCTAAAATACCGGGTATCTAAGCCAATAAATAGGACCTTTTTTCCTTGAATATCTTTTAATTCACTGAAATATATACCTTCTCTGGATCTTCTTGGATCATTTTGGTCAATGTTCCAAGCATCGTTATAAATTTGTTGCGATTGAACTTTATAAATATAGTTCGCTCCAGCATCATTTAGTCCATAATCATGATCATCCCAGATGACAAGTTTTTCCGTTTTTCTTAACCATTCAGGCATCTGAGTATTTAATTTTTCATAAGATATTTTTATGTTATCTAATTTTCCGCTGGGTACATCACCATAAATGTTGTCACCAAGAAAAAAAAAGGTGTCAATTGATTCTTTTTTTAATGAAGTCCAAGCTGGAGCAGGATGATCCTGATGAAGGCAAGAACCTAAGCCTAATTTATAAGAAATTTCAGCAAAAGCTATATTTGTTAGAAGAAGTAAAACTAAAAATTTCATGACTTATTTTAACACCAGCATAAATAATAAATATTTTAGACAAGAAATCTAAAAGGTTGTATATTATCAAGCTCGTAAGCGACCATAGTATAACGGCTATTACGAGGCCTTGCCAAGGCTTAGATTCGAGTTCGATTCTCGATGGTCGCTCCACTATAAAAAATATGTTTAAATCATAATTAGGAGTTAATTATGTTGAAAAAACTTATTTTATTAATGTTATTTACATCTTTCAGTGTTTTTACACATTCTGTTAAAGATGGTGATATGGATGGTTCATGGCAAATAGTTGAAGCATTTATAAACGGTGAAAAAGTTGAAAATGCTAATGGTCGTATGGTTGCTAGTGAGGGTTTTGCCTCTGTGAATTGGATGGGTTCAGATGGCACGAAATATTTTAACTATACGTCCTATGAAGTTAAGGATGGTATGGTTCATGTTGAAATTCTTAATCATGCGTTAGATCAATACATAGGTGCCAAGTGGAATCATAAACCAAATTTCATGGGCGATAAAAAGTCTTACATTACAACTTGGTCATGGGATGGTGTTGAATATACGAATAGGTGGGAAAAAGTAAGCTGTGCATATGAAAAGTGTGCCAGAATTTCAGATTTTCAATAGTAGTCTGAGATTTTTATTTATGTCTCCACTTAATACGATCTTTCCTGTTGGTTTGTTTCTTATTTGCTCTAACATTAAACAGCAAATAGCTACCACCCAACAGGCAGATTAATATTACAAGAAGTACACCGTCCATTACCTGCTTCTTAGTTTTGCCAACAATCTCAATATTTCTAGATACAGCCAAATTAAGGTGACCATCAAAGAAAAAGCTCCATACCACTCTAGGTATTTTGGTGCACCTTGTTCTGCACCTTGCTCAATGTAATCAAAGTCTAAAACAAGATTTAATGCTGCTATACAAACTACTAATAATGAAAAGCCAATACCAAAAATTCCATTATCGTGAATGAAGCCAATTGAAGCACCGAAAAACATCATTATGAAGTTAACAAGATACACAGCAAAAATAGCGAATGTTCCAGCAAACACCATTAACATAAAATTTTTATCAGGTTTTATGATTCCTGTTTTATATGTAAAAAGTAATCCAAACATTGTTGCAAAAGTTAATGTCACAGCTTGCATGGTAATACCACCAAACTGTGATTCATACATTGCAGAAATACCTCCCAGCGCAAAACCTTTTGCTAAAGCATAGATTGGAGCTGTAACTGGCGCCCATGTTCTTTTAAAAATTGTGATTAAAGCGAATATTAGACCTGTTATAGAACCGCCAATCATATAAGGTGCTACTGATGTTGGACCATTTGAAAAGTACATAGACCATGTATAAGAAGCAGTTAATAATACCAGCAATAGGCTCATACCAACCTTATTAACTGTACCTTGAAGAGTCATTCTCTCAATATTTGCATCTATGATTGTTTCTGAAAAAGTTTTTTCAGAAAACATAGGATTTCCCGATCTACCAAAAGTTTGTAATGCTTGTTTTGAATTCATGAGCTTATTATATGAAAATATTACTCATGGTAAAGATCACTAAACTTCAAAACAGCTATTTGAGAATTAAAGACTTTATAAATAAAACTCCTATACTTATTTCAGAAAAGTTAAATCAAGACTTCAATGCTTCTTTCTACCTAAAAAATGAAGTTGATCAAGTCACAGGCTCGTTCAAAATAAGAGGAGCCTTATCAGCACTGAGTAAATTAAAAGAAAATAATATTAATGGTGTTGTAGCTTATTCCTCAGGTAATCATGCACAAGGAGTCTCTAAAGCAGCTCAAATCTTTGGTATGCACGCAATTATAGTGATGCCAAAAGATGCTCCTCAAAACAAGATCGACAAAACGTTAGCTAATGGAGCTGAAGTAGTACTATACAAAAGACATATAGAGAGCCGGGAAGAAATTGCATTAAAGATTGCCGATGAAAAACAATATCCATTGGTAAAACCATTTGATAATGAAGATATTATCGCAGGCCAGGGGAGTTTCGGTTTAGAAGCATGTGAATATTTCATCCAAAATGACATAACTCCAAACATACTTCTTTCCTGTACATCAGGGGGAGGGCTTGTTGCTGGTACAAGCATAGCCTTTAAGCATTATTTTCCTGATGTTGAAATTTATCCAGTTGAACCTGCAACTTGTAATGATACTGAAATATCTCTAAAGAATAAGACAAGAACAAGACTAAAGAATCATCAAAAAACAATATGCGATGCGTTAGAGGTTGAAATACCTGGTGAAATTACGTTTCCCATTAATTTAAAGAACTGTACAGCAGGAATAGCTGTCACCGATCAAGAAGTTTGTTTTGCAATGAAGTATTTATACGATAATTTAAACGTTAAAGCTGAACCAAGTGGTTGTGTAAGTTTAGCTGCTATCTTATCAGGTAAAATTGAATGTGAAGGTAAGAAAGTCTTAGTTACAATTTCAGGAGGAAATGTTGATGATAAAGATTTTTCTAAATATCTTAAATTAGCTAAAGACTAAAAAGATTAGAAATATAAACCCAATAATACTTAACAATATAACAAGGAGCATGCCCAATGAATAGGTTATTTGCATAGCTTTGTCTTCCGGTCTAAACATAGGTGTGTTTGTCTATAAATTCATGCGCAGCTTTATATATTGCATCTTTTCTATCTTTATTCATTTTTTCTAAAGACCTCACCATTAAGCCTAGTCGAGGATTTGATGCGAAAAAATCTCTATTTTTTTCAATAAAATTCCAATACAAACCATCTACTATTTCACACCAATCACCTTTTTTGAAATTGGACATTCTTAACATATAACTAGAACCACAAATGTATGGTTTTGTTGCAAATGTGCCTCCATCAGCAAACGTGCCCATTCCATATACGTTCGGTACCATAACCCACTCTGAAGAATCAATAAACATTTCCATAAACCATTTATAAATTTCATCTGGATCTATTTCACACATATTCATAACATTAGATAAAATCATTAATCGGTTTATATGGTGCGTATACCCATAATCTTGCGCACCTTTTATGGCATCATCTAATGGTGGTATGCCTGTAGTTCCTTCATACCAAGCATCTGTCATTTTTCTTTTATGGCCCCAATAATTTTTTGATTCCATTTTTTCAGAATAATTTTGATACACACCACGAATAAACTCTCTCCAACCAAGTATCTGTCTTAAAAATCCTTCCAGGCTGTTAAGAGGAACATCATTTTTATCCGCAAATTGATTAGCTTTGTTTATAACAAGTTCTGGAGTAAGTATTCCAATATTTAAAGAGCTGCTTAAAACAGAATGTAATAGAAAATGTTGATCTTCTACAATTGCATCTTCATATGGACCAAAATCACTAAACCTTTCTTTAAAAAAAACCTCTAACCAATTTAAAGCTTGTGTTGTTGTGTAAGGTGTGAAGACGTTCAGTTTTCCTGGATGATCGTTAAAATTATCTTCTATAAATTTATAGATTTGTTCTTTCTCAGGATGTTCTGGAAGATTTGGTAATTTCGGAATTGTGTATTCTTTTGGAACCTTAAGTCTATTCATCTCGTCAAACGACCATTTTCCGCCAATAGGTTTGTTATCTTCGACTAAGAAATTAAATTCTTTCCTATTTTTTTTGTAATAATTTGCTTGAAGCAAGAATTTTTTTTCAGCACAAAAATTTTTAAATGATTCTCTGTTATCCATAAACATTAAGGATTTTTTTTCGTGATATTTAAGATTTAATTTCGTTATCAAGACAAGTATCTCTTTTTCAAATTTTTTATCTTCTATTTCATAAAATTCAATTTCGTTATAGCCACCAGCTTTTAAAAAATTTTCAAGCTTATTTATGTATGGGATTTTAAAGTCTTGGTTGCAATCGATATATTTAACCTTATAGCCCGTTTCTGTAAGTTGATCTCTATACGAACGCATTGCCATATAGAAAAGAGCTATCTTTGACTTGTGATGTTTCTCATAAGTGCAGAGACCAAGATCTTCACACATGAAAATTGTAGTGCTCTTATCTATATTTTGTTGGTAAATTGGAAAGAGTTGATTTCCAAGTACTAATGCTAATCTTTTCAATTTCTTTATGTTTATGTACGATGTCATAATTAAAACATGTCGAGAATTTTTTTAAAACTCATATCAATTGTTTTTCTCATTAGCTGTTCTGATAATGAAGAAGTACAAAATACAGAAATAATTACTGATTCTTATTTTTTTCAAAAAAAGGTATTTAATATGAATTTGTACAATTGCACTACGCCGATAGAAAACATCGATTCAACTTATAAAAAAACTAGCGATTCTTTAAATTTTTATAAATTTTCCGAGCTTACTGAGCAAGATGATCAAATTGATGGTTGCACACAAACCTACACTCAAATAAATGAATTAACCCCATTAAAAGCAGACTTATTATTAGGATTTTCATATATGGAATTGTCCAATTGCAATTCTAAAGTTAATGAGGAATTGCTCTTGGAGGATTTAGCGCCTTACTTGGAATATTTAAAGGAAAATGATGTACAAGTGTGGACTGGTATATCAAACCTCGAAAACAACAGTTTTCTATGGGTCAATATATGGCAATCAGAGGAATATCGAGAAGAATTTCTCTTAGAATGGATAAACTCTAACAAGTCGAGCATGTACGCTAAAGCTCTTAAGTCTAGTGCTTTTTGCGAAAAACCTTCAATTTATTTATTTCTATAATTAAACTTTAGCTCTATAATAAACTTCCTTGCGACTGTGGTGTTAATGGCTAGCACAAAAGCCTTCCAAGCTTTTGGTACGAGTTCGAATCTCGTCAGTCGCTCCAC
>OZSS01001516.1_pt1 | contig 10702 bp, 12 predicted proteins | sample 1779911 | NCBI WGS metagenome assembly OZSS01 (sample SAMEA2603589, study PRJEB24840) | metagenome | biome: Water; feature: Photic zone; material: Seawater sample | place: Mediterranean Sea | collected 2013-11-12 | depth 10 m | reverse complement strand
GTTGAATATAGAACAAGAGATGTCTGAATCGTTTGGACATAAAATTGAAATAGAAACTAAGAATAAAAAATCTGGAAAAGTAAATATTTTTTATAAAAGCCTTGATGAACTTGATAATATTATTGCAAAGATAAAAAAATAAGTTACAAACAGCTTGTTTATCAATGATTATATTTCTATAATTCTCGCCAGAAAAAATATATAAATATATCCCAAAGCCCGAGTTTGAAAAATATTAATTTTAGTAAAAGAATAAAGCTAATTTTGTTGTTAAATCTTGTAATTTTTGCTCTCGGAACTGTTGCAAATACTTATTTTGCAGTTATCGCATCTGGTTATATTGCAACAATGTTAATGATTTACTTTTTAGGAACCAAAATTAAAGATTTTATAATTAATGTTGGTTATATATGGATTTCAAAATGGACAGTTTTTATTATTTTCTTGGCACTCACGGGTATTTATTTACCTGATGCTTTCTTGTATTCTTTACTTATGTTTATTGTGTTTAATATAACCATTAATCCATCTGATTTTATTAAAGAAAAAGGCACCCAATAATCATGGCATCTGAACTAACAACAGAATCATATATAAGCCACCATTTAACTAATTTAACATGTGGAAAGACTGCGGAAGGTTGGACCTGTAACCCATATAAAGTTGATCAAATGGGCTTTTGGGCTTTTCATGTTGATTCGTTGTTTTGGTCAATTGGCCTAGGAGCATTATTTGTTTTTGTTTTTAGAAAGGCCATATCAAAAAACTCTGATGCTAGTGTTGCACCAAGTGGAATGCAAAATTTTGTTGAAATGAGTATTGAGTTTGTAGAAGACAACGTTCAATCACTATTTGGATCAGTAAAAAATACACTCATTGCGCCATTAGCATTGACTGTTTTTGTATGGATTTTGCTTATGAACCTTATGGACTTGGTTCCAGTAGATTTTTTACCGGTGCTTGCGGGGCATGTTGCATATGCAATTGCTGGTGATGCTGTAGAATGGATTAAAGGCCCAGAGTCTCTTTATTTTAAAGTTGTACCAACCACAGATCCAAATATAACCCTGGGAATGGCTTTTGGAATTTTTATTCTTACCATCTACTACAGCATAACAGTTAAGGGATTAAAGGCCTTTGTTGCTGAACTTACACTTCATCCTTTTGGCAAATACATGATACCAATCAATTTTGTTTTAGAAATGGTTAACTTTATTGCAAAACCAATATCGCTCGGCCTAAGACTTTTTGGAAATTTATATGCAGGTGAAATGATCTTTATCTTAATTGCATTAATGTTATTTTTTAGTAGCATACCAATTGGAGTACTTGGATTTGGTTTGCATCTGGTTTGGGCGCTTTTCCACATTTTAATTGTGGCATTGCAAGCATTTATTTTTATGGCGCTTACTATTGCATACTTAGCAATGGCGCATGAAACTGAGGAGCATTAATCCTCAAATTATAGGAGAAAAAAATGGAATATAGTATTTTAGCAGCCGGAATTACCATGGGTCTTTCAGCTATTGGAGCTGGAATTGGCGTAGGGGTTTTAGGCAGCAAATTTATTGAAGGTATTGCAAGGCAGCCTGAGTTAGCACCCTTTCTTCAAGGAAGATTCTTTTTAATGATGGGATTAACTGATGCGGTTCCAATGATTGGGGTTGGCCTTGGAATGTACATGTTATTTGCAATATAAAAAGTATAGAAGCTAATAAATGAACATAAACGCAACCTTAATTGCCCAAGCAATTGTAATGATTGTATTTGTAGCAATCTGTTGGAGATATATTTATCCTCCTATTCTCTCTGTTATGAAAGAAAGAGAAAAAAGGATATCCGACGGTCTTGAGGCTGCAAAAAAAGCCGATGATTCATTAGAAGAAGCTAAATTGGCCTTTGATAAAGAACTTAATCAGGCAAAGACCGAAGCAGCAGAAATTCTTGATAAAGCAAATGCGAGAGCATCTCAAATTGTAAGTGATGCTGCATCAAAAGCAGAAACAGAAGCTGAAAAGATACTTACCGCAGCATCAACAACAATAGAAAATGAAACCAACAAAGCTAAAGAAGAACTGAGGCAGCAGATGTCAGACATAATAATTGATACCACTCAAAAAATTCTTGGGGATGAGATATCAAAGGAAAAACATGAAGAAATCCTCAAAAAAGCTGCTGAGGAATTATAAAAAATGATTGAGTTAACGCCTCTTGCCAGACCATATGCCAAAGCATTATTTGCCTCGGCATTAGAATCTAAAAACATTGACGAAATGGCGTCTGAGTTAAAAACTATGGCGCTAGCATCAAAAACCGACGGCGTAATTAATACCATTGAAAATCCTGTTTTATCAAGACAAGATGTTGAAACTGTATTGGTCGATTTATTTGATGAAAGTATTTCTGATACCTCAAAAAAGCTTTTAGAAATATTATCAGAAAATAAACGTCTAAATCTTCTCGAAACAATCTATATAATTTATCAAGAGCTCTTAGAAGAGCATAAAGAACAAAAATCAGTAGAAGTTTTTGTAGCTGTTGATCCTGGAGAAGAAGCCAAACAAAATATTGAAGACAAATTAAAATCAACTTATGGCAAAGATGCCAATATGTATTTTTCTAAAGTCCCATCAATGATGGGCGGCCTATCAATGAAGATAGGAGATGAGACATTAGACCTTTCCATCAAAGGTAAGGTTAAAAAACTTGTAAACCAATTAAATTTTTAAGGTGAAAATATGAGCCAATTAAATCCATCAGAAATTTCCAGCGTTCTAAAAGAGAAAATTGCTGGCCTTGATCTATCAGCTGAAAGAAAAAATGAAGGCATAGTTGTAAGTGTCTCAGACGGTATTGTAAGAATTCATGGTATGGGTGACGTCATGTATGGTGAGGTTATTGAATTTGAAAATGGTACAAAAGGAATGGCACTTAACCTAGAACAAGATTCTGTTGGTGCAGTTGTTCTTGGTGATTATCTTGAAATCATTGAAGGTCAAAAAGCTGTTTGTACTGGAAAAGTTCTAGAGGTGCCTGTTGGGGAGGCTATGCTTGGTAGAGTTGTAAATACATTGGGTGTACCTATTGATGGTAAGGGTGAAATTAATGCTGAACACTCTTCACCAGTTGAGGTTGTTGCTCCTGGGGTTATTGCACGTCAGTCAGTAGATCAACCCGTTCAAATTGGCTTAAAAGCTGTTGATGCTATGGTTCCAATAGGAAGAGGCCAAAGAGAGCTAATTATTGGTGATAGACAAACTGGTAAAACAGCTGTTGCAATTGACGCAATCATTAATCAAAAAGGTACGGGTATTAAATGTATCTACGTTGCTATTGGTCAAAAACAATCAACCGTTGCTAATGTTGTTAGAAAACTAGAAGAATATGGAGCTATGGAACATACAATTGTTGTTTCAGCAACAGCAGCTGATCCAGCACCTATGCAATATTTGTCAGCCTATGCTGGATGCACAATGGGAGAATACTTTAGAGACAAGGGAGAAGATGCTCTAATTGTTTACGACGACCTTTCAAAACAAGCCGTCGCATATAGACAGGTATCATTGCTTCTTAAAAGACCTCCAGGAAGAGAGGCATATCCTGGAGACGTATTCTATCTTCACTCAAGGTTGCTTGAGAGAGCTGCGAGAGTAAATGCTGAATATGTTGAGCAAGTTACCGGTGGAAAAGTCAAAGGCAAAACAGGCTCATTAACAGCATTGCCGATTATCGAAACTTTGGCTGGAGATGTTTCGGCTTTTGTTCCAACCAATGTAATTTCTATTACAGACGGACAAATATACCTGGAAACTGAATTATTTAATTCAGGCGTAAGACCCGCAATTAACCCAGGTTTATCTGTATCAAGGGTTGGCGGATCAGCACAAACAAAAATTATGAAAAAATTAGCTGGTGGTGTGAGAACTGCGTTAGCTCAATACCGTGAATTAGCTGCTTTCTCTCAGTTTGCTTCTGATTTAGACGATGCTACCAAACAGCAACTTGCAAATGGTAAAGCTTTTACAGAACTTCTAAAACAAAAACAATATGCGCCAATGAGTGTTGCTCAACAAGCATTAAGTTTATTTGCTGCTGACAGAGGATACATGGCAGATGTTGAGGTTGAAAAGATTCTTGATTTTGAAGAAGCCCTTCATGGATATTTGACCTCTGAAAAAGGTGATCTCGAAGAACAAATTAACTCAACAGGCGACTGGAACGACGACATTGAAGCACAGTTTACTGCTTTGGTTGAAGATTTTAAGAAAACACAAACTTATTAAATTATAAATAATGGCTAATACTAAAGAAGTAAGAAAACAGATTGCGAGTATTAAGAGCACTCAAAAGATTACTTCTGCTATGGAGATGGTGGCTGCAAGTAAGATGAAAAAAACTCAAGACACTATGCTTGAGGGCAGACCATATTCTTTAAAAATTAAAGATGTTATTTCTCATGTTGCTTTAGCAAATTCTGAATATCCTCATCCTTTTTATGAAGAAAGAGCGCAAAAAAAGGCATGCTTTATAGTTGTTTCATCTGATAAAGGACTATGCGGCGGTTTAAATATAAACCTTTTCAAACAAGTTATATCAAAATCTGCTGAATTAAGTCAACAAGAAATAGGATCTTGCTTCGCCTTGATTGGAACAAAAGCTTCAAGCTTTTTTAAGAGTGTTGGCGGTGAGGTTATCGCAGTTGCAGAAAAGCTTGGCGATAAGCCAAATCCAGATGACTTAATAGGATTAACAAAGGTTGTTTTAGATATGCATAAGAATAACGACATTGATCAAGCGTATCTTTGTTCAAATAGTTTTGCTAATACAATGACACAACAACCAAATGTTGATCAGTTAATTCCATTGGCACCAGAGGAGCAAAGCGAAGAAGCACCCTCACAATGGGATTACATTTATGAGCCTGAAGCAAAAGAATTGCTTGATGGCTTATTGACAAGATATATAGAGTCACTTGTTTATCAGGCTGTTATTGAAAATAATGCATGCGAACAAGCTGCAAAGATGATTGCTATGAAAAACGCAACTGACAATGCAGGCGATTTGATTAAAGAATTAGAACTTTTATACAACAATGTAAGACAAGCGGCTATAACTCAAGAGCTCTCTGAGATAGTCGGGGGTGCGTCAGCAGTTTAAGGAGAATAATATGAGCAACGGAAAAGTTACACAAATTATTGGAGCGGTTATCGATGTAGAGTTTGATAAAGATAACATTCCAAAAGTTTATGAAGCGCTTATGGTTGATGAGAGCGGTACAACCCTTGAAGTTCAGCAGCAATTGGGTGACGGTGTAGTTAGAACTATTGCTATGGGAGCCACAGAAGGTCTAAAAAGAGGACTAACCGCTTCAAGAACTAATGCTCCAATTTCAGTTCCAGTAGGACCGGAAACATTGGGTAGAATTGTAGATGTTTTAGGTAATCCTATCGATGAGAAAGGACCAATTGGTGAAAAATCAAAAATGCCAATTCACAGAAAACCTCCTTCATATACAGATCAATCAGCATCTAATGAGGTCCTTGAAACCGGCATTAAAGTTATTGATCTTATGTGTCCATTTGCTAAAGGTGGAAAAATTGGTCTATTTGGTGGAGCGGGTGTTGGGAAAACAGTAAATATGATGGAGCTTATAAATAATATTGCGCTTCAACATTCAGGTCTTTCTGTTTTTGCTGGTGTTGGCGAAAGAACCAGAGAAGGAAACGATTTTTATTATGAAATGCAAGAATCGGGAGTTGTAAACATTGATAATCTCGGCGAATCAAAAGTTGCGATGGTTTACGGACAAATGAATGAGCCACCAGGCAATAGATTAAGAGTTGCTTTAACCGGATTAACTATGGCTGAAAGTTTTAGAGATGAAGGGAAAGATGTTTTATTATTTATTGATAATATTTATCGATATACCTTAGCAGGTGTTGAGGTGTCTGCTCTTTTAGGCCGAATGCCATCTGCTGTTGGATATCAACCAACATTGGCTGAGGAAATGGGAGCTCTTCAAGAAAGAATTACATCAACAAAGACAGGATCTATTACTTCAATACAAGCTGTGTATGTGCCAGCAGATGATTTGACAGATCCCTCACCTGCAACAACATTTGCTCACTTAGATGCTACTGTTGTTCTTTCAAGACAGATTTCTGAGTTAGGAATATATCCGGCTGTTGATCCTCTTGATTCAACAAGTAGGCAACTTGATCCTTTTGTGGTTGGAGACGATCATTATGAAGTTGCTCAAGGAGTTCAAAAGATCTTACAAAGATATAATGAGCTTAAAGATATCATTGCAATTCTTGGAATGGATGAGCTTTCTGAAGAAGATAAAGGGCTTGTAGCTAGAGCAAGAAAGGCTCAAAGATTTTTGTCCCAGCCGTTTTTTGTTGCTGAGATTTTTACTGGAACTCCAGGAAAGTATGTTTCGCTTGAGGATACGATTAAAGCATTTAAAGGCATTCTTAATGGAGATTATGACCATCTTCCTGAACAGGCATTTTATATGGTTGGAACTATTGAAGAGGCTGTAGAAAAAGCTAAGACTTTATAAACATGAATACCATAAAAATAAACATTGTTTCTTCTAGTGAGGAAATCTATTCTGGAGAAGCAACCATGGTGTTTGCCACTGGAACTCTGGGAGAGCTTGGAATCGCACCTGGCCACACACCTCTTTTAACTGGGCTAGCTGCTGGACCTGTAAGAGTTCAAAATGGATCGGATGAAGAAACATTTTTCTGCTCTGGGGGATTCTTAGAGGTTCAACCAGATTTGGTAACTGTTTTATCTGATACTGCAGAAAGGGCAGAAAGCCTAGATGAGTCAGAAGCGATTAAAGCTAAAGAGATTGCTGAGCAGGAACTTGCAAATAAAGACACCTCAATTGATTATGCAAAAGCGTCAGCCCAACTTGCAGAAGCTGTCGCAAGGCTTAAGACTATTCAAAAATTGCGAAAAAAACAGTAAGGTATCTATTTAGCCTTATATTGTGAAAATTCATACTGTAATTCTAGCTGCCGGAGAGGGCTCTAGAATGCTATCAAATAAAGCAAAATCTCTTCAACCTGTTGGCGGACTGTCAATGCTTAGGCGTATTTTTGATACTGTTTCGAATTTAACTGATGAAACTTCTTTTGTAGTTGGTTTCGAAAAAGACTCAGTAACAAATGCAGTAGAAAAATTTTCTGGAATAAATCATATTTGTGAACAAAAAAAGCCAATCGGCACTGCTGATGCCGTGAAATCCGCGCTAGACTCCATAAAACAAGACTCAAAGGTTTTAGTCTTATACGGAGACGTTCCCTTAATTAAAAAAGAAACACTTAATAATCTAATTTCAATGACAGATGACAGCCTCACGATTTTAACCACTGAACTTAAAGAACCAACTGGCTACGGAAGAGTTAAGAAAAACAAAAATGGATTGGCAATATCAATAGTTGAGGAAAAAGATGCGTCTGAGGAAGATAAAAAGATAAAAGAAATTTTTACAGGGATACTTTGTTGTAATAAAAAATTACTTCAAGAGGCAATAAGCGAAGTAAATAACGATAATGCTGCATCAGAGTTCTATTTAACAGATATTGTTTCTATAATAAATACAAAAGGGTATAGAATTAATACATGTATTGTCCCCAATGATGAAGTAAAGGGCGCCAATACAAAAGAAGAATTGTCAGAGTTAGAGGGAATATATAGAGAAATGAAAGCAAACGATCTATTAACTATGGGTATAACTATATCTGATCCATCTAGGGTTGACGTCAGAGGAGATGTCTCAGCTGGCAAAGATTGTTTTATTGACGTGAATGTAATTTTGGAGGGCGATGTATCATTAGGTAATAACGTGTCTATAGGTCCGAATACAATTTTAAAAGACGTTGAGATTGGAGATAATTCAAAAATTGAGGCTTTTTCTCATTTAGTGTCATCAAAAGTTGGGAATAATTGCTCTATAGGACCATATGCAAGATTAAGAGAGGGTAGCCATATAGACGACTCAGCAAAGATAGGAAATTTTGTTGAAACTAAAAAAACAAAAGTTGGCAAAGAATCTAAAGCTAATCATTTTGCATATCTAGGAGATGCTGATATTGGCAGTGACTCCAATATAGGAGCAGGGACAATAACATGTAATTATGATGGTAAAAATAAACACCAAACAAAGATTGGAGATAATAGCTTTGTTGGAACCAATTCATCATTAGTTGCTCCAGTAACAATTGGCTCAAATGCATATGTTGCAGCAGGATCCGTAATTACAAAAGATGTTCCTGATAATGCTCTAGGCGTAGGAAGGGCGAAGCAAGATAACAAAGAAAATTGGTCTAAGAAGAAGGACTAAAAAATTATGTGTGGAATTATAGCTGCTGCCTCAAACCGTAACGTTGGAAAGTTGCTTGTTCAAGGGCTTCATAAAATGGAATACCGTGGTTACGATTCTGCTGGAATTGCTCTTCATCAAACAGACCAAATTGCTCATCTTAGAACCCTAGGAAAAGTAAAGCTACTTGAAGAAAAAATGATTGCTGAAAAGCCAAAAAGTAAGCTTGGCATTGCTCACACAAGATGGGCCACTCATGGAGAACCATCAGAAGAAAATGCACATCCACATATGTCAAATGAAAGAGTTTATATCGTTCACAATGGAATAATTGAGAATTATCTAGATCTTAAAGATTTTTTAAAAAAGGAAGGTTATTCTTTTTCATCTCAAACAGACTCTGAATTAATAGCTCACCTTCTTGAATATTTTCTTAATAAAGGAAACAACATGTTGGATTCGATGTATTTAACCAAAGAAAAGCTTGATGGTGCATATGCAATAGCAGCCATAGACAAAGAAGATGATCAAAATATTATTATTGCTAGAAGCAAATCTCCACTTTTAATAGGAATTGGAATGGATGAATTTTTGGCAGCTTCAGATCCTCTAGCAATTGGCCAGCTGACAAACGAGTTTATTTTTTTAGAGGACGGAGACGTAGCAGAATTATCATCTGAGAGTTATACCATTTTTGATGACTCAAAGAAGAAAGTTGAAAGAGAGATTTCTCAAATAGATATTTCAAGTCAAGCTACATCTAAAGGCGAATATCGCCACTTCATGGAAAAAGAAATTTATGAACAACCAGAAGCGATTCTTAAGACCATTGATGGAAGAGTAGGCGGAGATGACGTTTTAGATAATATATTTGGACTTGGCTCATCTGAAATGTTCGAAAAAGTTAAAAGAATCCAAATAGTAGCCTGTGGAACAAGCTTGCACGCCGGAAGAGTTGCAGCTAACTGGTTTTCAGCAATTTCAGAACTTCCTACTCAAATAGACTATGCTTCCGAATATAGATATAGAAATCCCCATGTAGACGATGATTCTCTTCTGGTCACAATTTCTCAATCTGGAGAAACAGCTGACACCCTTGCTGCATTGAGATATGCACAAGAAAAGGATTATCTATCGACCCTTTGTATTTGTAATGTTCCTACAAGTTCTCTTGCAAGAGAATCAGAGTATTCAATATTTACTAATGCTGGACCTGAAATTGGAGTTGCTTCTACAAAAGCCTTCACAACTCAACTTGCAGCTTTAATGCTGCTAGCTTTGTCTCTTGCAAAAAGCAGAGGAAAAAATCCAAAGTTAAGAACAAGAGTAATAACAGCATTAAGATCATTGCCAGAAACAGTTGAAGAAACTTTAAAACTTAAAGATATAATTCTAGAAATCGCACCTCAAATAGCTAATAAAGACAATGCTTTGTTTTTAGGAAGGGGTATTTTTTATCCAATCGCTAAAGAGGGAGCACTAAAGCTTAAAGAAATTTCTTACATTCATGCTGAAGCTTATCCAGCTGGCGAGTTAAAACATGGACCTCTTGCTTTAATAGATGAAGAAATTCCAGTTATTGCTTTAGCGCCAGAGAGCGAGATAGCTGAAAAATTAGTTTCTAATCTCGAAGAAGTTAAAGCTAGGGGCGGAACTCTATATGTATTTTCTGATCCTTCAATTTCAATGGATTTAAAGTCTGGAAGACTCATCAATATGCCAAAGTGCGACTTCCTTTTGACTCCGATCATTTATACGATACCTCTTCAAATACTTTCTTATGAAGTAGCTTTGTTAAGAGGAACCGATATCGATCAACCAAGAAATCTAGCAAAGTCAGTCACTGTGGAGTAAGTTTGAACAGTGATTTATAAATGAAAGAAATTATTGTTGAGGGATATGATTTATCCAAGCAAAATTTCAAAGGTATGACACCAGATCAATATTTAAAACTAATGAAGTTTCAAAATTTTACCTGTCCATTGAGCGGTAAAAAATTTAAACACTCAACAGAACTTAAAAAATTTCTAGATATTGAAGGTAGGGTAACAAATGTTCAAGCACCTCCGGTTGATCACGACCATGAAACTGGATTTATAAGAGGAATTTTAAGTGAAAAGGTTAATTTGTTATTAGATCAGTGGGAAAAAAAGACCTATGGCAAACTTTCGAAACCATCAGAATTATCTGAGTATCAAGAAAACCCACCAGCATTTGCATGTATTGGTCAAATAAAATATAAATGAATATATGGAGAAGAAACTAAATCACTGTTTAAAACTAATCAGTGACGGTGGAGTAAGTTTAATCAGTGATGATGGAGTAAATAATGATTGATTTTGAAAAATACCCGATACTAGGAAT
>OZSS01001514.1_pt1 | contig 10707 bp, 8 predicted proteins | sample 1779911 | NCBI WGS metagenome assembly OZSS01 (sample SAMEA2603589, study PRJEB24840) | metagenome | biome: Water; feature: Photic zone; material: Seawater sample | place: Mediterranean Sea | collected 2013-11-12 | depth 10 m | reverse complement strand
CGATATTTTGACTTCTTGATCGAAATAGACCGCATAAGTTCCTTTATTAATAGAAGAGGAATAAAGAGGAATCTCCTCATTGATGACTGGATCAAAAACACTTATATAAAATTCAATTTCTTTTTGCTCAATAACACGAACAAGTAAGCTTTTCTTTGCTTGAAAATCTTTATTTATGGCTTCAATAGTAAACTTTTTACTCTCCTCAATTTTTATAACTTCTTTGCCAACAGAAGCTACTTGCCCCAAAAGAGGTGAAATTTTTATTTCATGTGCATTTCGAATTTTCCATGAAAGCTGAACTTCTTCATTCGCAAAAACGATACTTCTATCAACATTAAATTCAATATCTATATCACCTGTTTTTAATTTTAATTTCTTTGCACTAAGGGTTAGACTATTAAACAAATCATTTTTTAATCGAAGCAGCTTCTCTGGATCTGAAACCTCTGATTGTTTTCTTGAACAAACTAAAAAGGTTTTATCAAAGAGAGCAAAATAATCTTCTTTAACGAATAGAACCTTGTCAACATGCCAATATATGAGGGCATTCAAATCAGTCAATCTTTTGCACAAATTGACTAATTTCATACTTTTTTTGTCTGAAGTAGAGATAATAACAATTTCGATGTTGATCCCATTTTCCAATGCATCAATGATTGATTTAGCTAATATGTAGAGGTCATATTCATCAACTAAAATTTGAGCGAGGTATTGAATTCTATTTAATTCTTTCTCAATTTCAGAAGTAAGATCATAACTTTGGAAAAACCGAAACAATAGAAATATAGTTTAGAGTTGTGTAATTTAATTTATATGTAATAAATTTAAACACTTATCGACCTAAATTTTTGAAATAAATGATCATAAACCCATTCAAAGGACTCAATCCATATTCTGAACAGGATCAAGACAATTTTCTGGGTCGGGAAGAAGAAGTTGAATATTTGCTTCAGATAATCCAAAAGAATAAACTAATAACACTTACGGGAATGTCAGGATCAGGAAAAACATCTTTGGTTTTGGCAGGTCTTATACCTCGACTAAGAAATGGTTTTTTAGGTCAAGCAGGAAAAGAGTGGTCAATTTGTTATTGTAGACCAGGCATAGCTCCCATAGAAAATTTTGTCCAATCACTCACACATAATGGGGCATTGAGAATGGACAAAAAATCTAATACAGAAGATTTTGAACAATACCTCAACATTATTGAAACAAAGGGTAATTTAGGATTGATAGACATCTATAAAAACTCTGAAATTTTTAATAAGAAAAATTTGCTGGTTGTTGTAGATCAAATGGAGGATTTGTTTAATCTTGACCCCTACTTTGAAGCAAACAAATCAAATCAAGATGAACTTCTGATAGAAATGCTCTCGCGAACAGTGAAAACGACTGAAACCGCAATCTATGTTGTGCTTAGTATTCAATCAGAATATGTTTCTAAATTGATTGATTATTCTAAACTTCAAGAAATTAGAAGTAAGTCTCAATATTCATTACAAAATATTAGCACAAAGAAAATTGCGCTAATGATCAAACAACAATTCAACAAAAATAAAATATACTTTAACGATGATGCGATCAACCCAATTATTGAAAAGGTTTCGAACGATAATTCATTGTTGATTAATTTTCAATTTTTGTGTTTTAGGCTTTTTGAAAAATTCTCTGATCAAAATAAAAACCTAACACAAGAAGAAATAGATGAAGTTGGTGGCTTAAATGACTGCATCAACTTAGCCTATGAAGAGTTTTTTCAATCCAAAAACGAAGAGGAAAAAATAGCTTTTGAAAAACTGATACGTTCCTTCATCCTTTTTAAGGAAGAGGGTATGGAGACTAGATGTCAACAATTCAAAAACATAGTTACAATATCAGGCATTGAAACTAAACAATTGGTGAATCTGCTCTTTGAATTAAGAGGAGTTTTTGGATCTTCCTTTGACTTTATTGAGCCTTTGATTTCTGGACGAGAAATCAAAATAAAACGCGATATTAAAAGCACTCACTATGTTTCGATGAAATATCAAAAAGCTAGATCATGGAAACATGAAAAAGTTTGGCTTGAAGAGGAGGAAGACAATTATGATAAATACAAAGTGTTTGCAGCTATGACTAAGAAATTTCTTAGTGGCGATGGAAGTTTATTAATTTCTCCTGAATTAGATATTGCGGTTGATTGGCGAAAGAAAACCACTCATTCTCTAGAGTGGTCAAAAAAATATAATGAAGACTATTTGAAAATTATTGATTATATCGACCAAAGCGACGAGGCAAACAAGAAAAAAAGAAAAAATGAGGAAATAAAACTCAAAAGAAAAAGAAAAATTACGCGCCAAGTTATTTCAGCCATGTCACTTCTTGTGTTGGTAGCCATTGGCATGTTTATAAATGCCACCATCTCCAGACAGAGAGCAAAAGAAAACGAAAAAATAGCGATTAAAAAAAGTAATCTAGCCCAAATAGCGCAAGAGGAAGCAGAAAAACAAACCGAGCAAGCCCTTCTAAACGAACAAATGGCTGAAAGAGAAAAAGACAAAGCGCAAATGGCTAAACTCGAAGCAGAAGACGCAAAAAATCAAGCTGACTTAGCTAGAAGAAAAGCAGAAATTAGTGCCATCAACGCTCGAGAACAGAGTGAACGTGCTAAAGAAGCAGAAAAAAAGGCATTAGAACAAACAAAAATTGCTTTGCTTGAAAAGGATAGAGCAACTTTGGCCAATGATAAAATTGTACAACTTAAAAATCTGGCTGAAATCGAATCAGAATTTTATCCCTCCGTTCTTCGATTAGAAAAGCAAATATCATCTAGTTTGGAAAATCCCGAAAATGGTCTTGACAAAGAAACTATTGACCTTATTGAAGAAGCTTTGTCCAAGTTTAGCTATTTTGAAAATCTAAGCGACTCCTTGGATAGAAAGCCTGAAGTTGAAGGGGGGTATCTTTTATTACAAACTGCTCTAATGGCTCTAGAAGGAAAAACAGAATACAAAAACACCACAATGAAACTGAAACAAATTCTTCCTTCGAGTGCTGCAAGAAGTATAAATGCCAATGAAAACATAATTGCATTTGGTGGAGACGATGGCAAACTTTATCTATTTGACACTTCTGAAAATAGTGAAGTAGTAGAGTTTAAAATTAAAGAAAGAATACGATCTGTTCTGCTACTCGATGTTTCTAATTTATTAGTAGGTACGTTTAAAGGCAATATTTATAAATTAAACATTAATGAGTCGTTTTCAAAAAATAATCTGATTGCCAATAGTGATTCCCCCATTAAAAAGATTTTTCATGATCCATTAGAAAAAAAGATAGTTGTTATTTCTGAAAACGAAATTATCGTATTTAACGAATCATTCAAAATTGTTTCTCAAAACCAAACAGATCAAATAATCACGGCCGGAGACTACAAAAATCAAAAATTGATTATAGCACAAAGCAATAGATTGTTTCAAATTGTAGATGATGGATTAATACCCATAAATGGATTTCTTTCTGGGTCAGGGAATAGAAGGACTACTTCATTGTTCATTTCTACAAAATATCTTTTTGCAGGAAAATCAAATGGAGAAATTGAAATTTATACTTATAAAAACAATGATTTGAGTTCCCTAACTTTTCTAAATAAAATCTTGCTCCACCGCACTCGAGTAACAAAACTGCTTTATTTAGATGAATTTGAAACACTCTATTCCTCTAGTTTAGACAATCAAATTCTGAAGTTCAACCTCAACGGGAATAATATCGAAAATGTATCAAACAATTATATTGCTTTAAATGGTCATTCAAAATGGGTTTGGGATTTGGCAAGATCAAAAGATAATCAGGGAAGAAATATTTTGGTTACTGTAGATGAAGATGGTAATGTATTGTCATGGTATATTGAACTTAAAGACTTGGCAGAAAAAGTAGAAACCATTTACGATGTGCTCTAAAGATTCAAGCCAATATGAAGATTCTTATTTTATGTGAATCCAAACCTTTCGATTTAATTCAACTTAATCTAAGCCTTCAACTACTGACACACAAATTTGGTAAACCCTCTTTAGAATATCATCTGCTTTTTTTAGACTCACCCCCAGAGCTTATTGAACCACTTGTATTTAGTGAATCAAATTGGACCTCTATAAATTCATTGAAGTATAAAAACATCAAAAGAATTAGGGCCGAAATTGTATCCAAAACATTTGATTTATTAATTCTAATGAAAAGGAACTCTATAAAGAACAGTATTGCAAGAATATTGAAATACAAAAACAAAATAAAATTTCGGAATATCAAAGAATTACAAAACCGCTTTGATTTAAAAACAATTCAACCTAAGCTAGATCTATATTTAAACTCTCAAGGAGTAAAAAACAGTCAAAAATTAATTTATTGGATATTTAACTCTTCTTTTGCAGTCCAATTTGAACAATCAAAATTTGTGTTAGTTAAGTATAAAGACTCTCTTTTTTCCCCAAGAAAAAGGTTGAGCAAATTAGCTCAAATACTACAAAGCATTTCAAAATTCTCTAGGCTTAAAGTGGTATTAATTCTTGAAAAAAGTTCTTCAAAAAGGAAAAATTACCTAACAACACTAACCAAAGATTGGGGAACTGAAAAACTAATCATGAATTTGGCAGATAATAATGATTTAAATAGCCTATTTTTTTTATCTCGACAGGCGTCACTTGTTTTTGTCAATCACAAGGTGCATGATAAAATACTGACCACACTTGGTATAGAGTACTTTAATTTAAACAAAAAGAGAGTTTCTAATACCTTTAGTGCAAGAGCTCTTTTTATCAGTCCCAATGAAAGGGAAAAACGAATAGACCGGATTAATTATTATATTAAGCAAAAAATCCAATGATTTTATGAAAAATGATAAACTTGATGATTTGGAATTCAGAGTCTTTGAATTAGAACAACAACTAGAAAACCTGACCCTTAAATTATCTGATGTGTTAGATCAAATTGGGTTTTATTATAAGGTCGAAGAAAACACGATCAAAGATGAACAAAGAGAAAATTTACTCACAATAGAAGAAACTTCTCAAATTTTAGACCAGTCCATTTCAACTATCAACCAATGGGTTGCCAAGAATAAGCTTTCCGCAATTAGGATTGCGAATAAAATTTATTTTAATAAAGATGAGGTTAAGAAATTATTTAAAAAACTGATGCTAAATGATTAATTTTTAGTTTGGGGCTTAACCAATTTTAGTGGAAATTATCAAAACCTTCTGTATGAAAAAAGTCGACTCCATACTCTTTCTAATTGCAATAATTTTTTCATACTTTTTTCAAGCTCAAGTTAAAGTTAATGAAATACCCCTTGGAATGGGTTGGGCAAAAAACTCTATTAATGTGGTCAAGTTTAGAAAAAATGCACTAACCACTTTTAAAGGTCACCAATATGCGGCCTATTATGATCCTAGCAAAAATGTTGTTGTAGCAAAAAGAGCTCTTGAAGCTACTCAATGGGATATAAAGAATACTTCTTTGTTGGGCGACACTAACGATGCCCATAATTCTATAAGTATCGCCCTAGACGGAAAAGGTTATTTACATCTTGCTTGGAATCATCATAATGATCCGCTACATTATCAAATTAGCAACTCTCCTGAAGAATTAGAGTTTCAAACAGCAAACATGATAGGGCTGCAAGAAAACAGTGTCACTTATCCTGAATTTCATAATCTACCCAATGGCAATCTTCTTTTTCTTTATAGAGATGGGAGTTCAGGAAATGGAAATTTAGTGGTAAACTTATATAATGTTCAAAATCGACAATGGGAAAGGTTACACGACTCACTCATTGACGGAGAAGGAATGAGAAATGCGTATTGGCAATCATCTGTGGATCAAAATGGAATCATTCATCTCTCCTGGGTTTGGAGAGAAAGCCCAGATGTGGCTAGCAATCACGATATAAACTATGCTAAGTCATATGACAGTGGTGTTACGTGGGTTCGTGCAGATGATTCTCCCTACAGCTTACCAATCACCGCTAAAAATGCAGAAATTGCTTGGCATGTTGCTCAAAATAAATCATTAATGAACCAAACGGATATGACCACAGACCAAAAAGGCAATCCCTTCATTGCCAATTATTGGGAAGAGTCAGACGGAGTTCAATACAGAGTGGTCTATCATGATGGTATGAAATGGATAAAAAGAGACTTAAAAGTAAGACAAGGTACATTTCGTCTATCGGGTGGAGGTACCAAAAAAATACCAATCTCTAGACCATCTGTATTAATTGAAAAGGACAAACTTTTATTGATCTACAGAGATGAACAAAAAGGAAATAAGGTCCAGTTGTCCACAGCGAACCTATTTGACAATAAACCACCAAAAACCTTTGAAATTACGAATGAAACCGTCAATGATTGGGAGCCCAACTATGATACGGTACTTTGGCAAAGGGATAGAAAACTCAACCTTTTTGTTCAAAGGGTGGAACAAGTAGATGGAGAAGGTCTTGCCAATTTTACAGAAAGTTTAGTAAAAGTTTTATCAATAGAAAATTGGTAATTTCGTAATGTTGAAAATAATGGAGTCCTTTTTTAATTCATTTAAAATTCAATGTAACTGATAGCACCTCAATATGACAAAAACAAGCGCACTTAAAGGGTTTTATAAACTATCTCCAAAAGAAAGGTTAAAAATAATTGCTGATTTTAGTGATTTGACAAATGAAGAGGTCAGCCTTCTTCAAAACACAGGCTCATTGCCAGAGGCTGTGGCCAACAATATGATAGAAAATGTTTTTAGTGTTATGCCATTGCCCATGGGAGTAGCCGTAAACTTTACAATCAATGATAAGGATTATCTAATTCCAATGGCCGTAGAAGAGGCATCAGTAGTTGCTGCTGCCAGCAATGCAGCCAAAATGGCACGGATAAAAGGGGGGTTTTTTAGTAGCAATACTGGACCAATGATGCGAGCACAAATTCAGCTTGTTGATATAGATGACCCACATAGTGCGCGATTAAAATTATTTGAAGCAAGAGATCAAATAATAAAAATGGCCAATGAAAAAGACCCTGTTTTAGTTTCTTTAGGGGGAGGAATGATAGATCTTGAGGTGCATTTAATACCCTCACCTGCCGGAACTATGGTAGTGGCTCATCTTATAGTAGATACACGCGATGCGATGGGAGCAAATGCAGTAAATACAATGGCTGAGGCTATAGCTCCCTACATGGAGAAACTAACTGGAGGAAAAGTTTATCTAAGAATACTTTCCAATCTTGCTGATAAAAGGTTAGCTCGAGTTCGAACTGAAATTGACAAAGAAGCATTGGGAGGAGAGAAAATTGTGGATGGAATTGTATGGGCTTATACTTTTGCAGAAGCAGACCCTTATCGAGCAGCTACACATAATAAAGGAATAATGAATGGCATTATTCCCGTTGTTATCGCCACAGGAAATGATAGCCGTGCCATCGAGTCTGGAGCTCACGCTTATGCTGCTAGAAAGGGTCACTATGGGTCATTAACACAGTGGGGAAAAAACAAGGTGGGTAATTTAGTTGGATCTATTGAAGTGCCCATGGCTGTGGGATTGGTTGGAGGCGCCACTAAGGTCCATCCGATTGCAAAAATTGCTGTTAAAATTTTAGGTGTTAAGAGTGCTGTTGAACTAGGAGAGGTGATTGCAGCAGTGGGACTTGCCCAAAACCTCACTGCCCTAAAAGCACTAGCCACTGAAGGTATACAAAGAGGACATATGTCTCTTCATGCTAGAAATATAGCTCTGACAGCAGGGGCAACACCACAGATTCTTGAACAAGTGGTAGATGAAATGATTCTAACCAAAAAAATTAGGCAAGATTTCGCTGAAGAATTGGTTAAAAAACTTTTGAAATAATCCCCTAAAAAAATTAGGGGTTACGAAAGATTTGAGTAAAATAAACAATACTATCCTTTGTAAACTCCACCCCTATTCCAATTTGTTGAAAGTCTCCAACTAGATTTGCATAGTGTCCAGGCGAATTTTCCCAGCCCTTCATCATGCAGTTTACAATAGTTTTGGCTGAGCGAGTATCTCCACAGTTAGTCACATTTTCAAACCATGGTACCCTACCAATGTTTTCAGCAATTCCAGTCCAACCAAAATCTAGTGCATCTGCACGATCAGAAGGAGACGCATTTTCATGATCCTTATGATCAAAAAAATTGTGCTTAATCATATTGTGAGTGTGCAGTTTACTGAGAATATTCATATCTTCAGTTTGTTCTAAAACTGAAAGTCCTTTTTCACTTCGTAATGTATTGGTTTTTTTATAGACTTCTCGAGCAATTTCTTCTTCTAAGTTCAAATTAAAATTTTCTACTTTAGAGTCAATAGGTTCTGCATAAATAAATGAAAGAATAAAAAAAAGATATCGCATAGGCATAGAATAGTTAGTTTTGAACTTTGATGTGTGCAATTCATTAAAAATAAACAAATAAAATATTCCTAATTTTATATTCTGTATAATTTCACTATTGATTTCAAATAAGATTACCACAGCATTTCCATATCTAGTTTCACTAGCCGCTGCTCTATCATTAGTATATCCCCCGCTTTTTATTTGGTTTCAAGGGCCATTTATAACCTTGGGCTTAGGAGGTATCATATTAGGTATGGGACTCACCCTTAAATGGGGCGATTTTATAAAAGTTGGTAAAACACCAAAGTGGATTGTTTTAGGCCTCCTACTCCAATTTACATTAATGCCTCTCTTGGGTTGGGCTATAGCTTTTCTTTTTGAGCTTCCTCCCTTTTTTGCTGTCGGTTTAATTTTAGTTTCTTGCTGTCCAGGAGGAACAGCATCAAACGTAATTGTTTATTTGGCTAAAGCAGATGTTGCTCTTTCAGTGAGCATGACCGCACTTTCCACATTATCTGCAATTATTGCCACACCCATATTGACCAGTTTTTTATCTGGCAGTTATATTAGTGTTGAAGCTAATAGCCTGTTTATGAGCACATTAAAAGTGGTTTTATTGCCCATCGCCCTAGGGTTAATTTTGAATCAATTTTATCCAGCAATAACAAAAAGAATAATTCCCTTTGCTCCACCTGCAGCCGTCACATTAGTCATTTTTATTGTAGCTAGTATTATCGGACAAGGCAAAGATATTATTCTTTCTTCTGGATTTCAGTTGATGCTGGCCCTTATGTTATTGCATTTCCTTGGTTTTCTTTTGGGCTTTTTTATTTGTTTTCTCATTTTTAAAAATGCTACGGTAGCTAAAACAATTGCAATTGAGGTGGGGATGCAAAACTCAGGACTGGGAGTTGTTCTAGCTCGAGAAAATTTTAGTCATCCAAGTGTGGCAATTCCTGCTGCACTATCAAGTTTGATTCACTCATTATACGGAAGTCTTTTTGTCGCTCTTTTAAAGAAAAATAATTAATTTTTCTTTGAGTGTATTATCTCTTCAACAAATGATGCGCTTATGATTCCCGTTGGTATAGCAACTACACCAATGCCAACTAAAGAAATGATAGAAGCAAAAATCTTTCCTCCTACAGTGATGGGGATAACATCTCCATAGCCCACTGTAGCCAGCGAAACAGTAGCCCACCAAACTGAAGCCGTTATACTTGAAAATGCGTCTGGCTGAGCCTCGTTTTCTAAAAAATAAATTGCCGAAGCAGAAAAAAGGATTGTTAAGATTGAAAGAAAAAGGGTGAATTTTAATTCATTTCTAACCGCCGATAATGCTTTAATAAATAACTTTAACGATTTACTTTCTCTTCCAAGTTTAAAAATACGCGTAAGTCTAAAGAGGCGTAAAATTCTGAAAAAACGACCGTCTATGGCAATAAATTGTTTTAAATAAAATGGGAGAATTGAAATTAGATCAATAAGACCAAAAAAACTAAACACATAACTATAAGCCCCTCGCCACCCCGCTTCTCGGTAATAAATAAAAATTCTATAAATATATTCAAATGAAAAAATGACAATAGAAAACAATTCAAACTTTGTGAAAAAAGTATCATATCGATTTTTTATGGCAACGTGTGATTCTAAAATCATCGCTATGATATTGAGGATGATTAGGGTATAGATAAAGAAATCAAAACGAATCGAAAATTTCTCATTTTTTTTCATAATGAATATTAACTATATACTACAATATTAAACTTTTTCTCGCTAAGTTAGTTTCTAGATTAAATCTTTACAATAATTAATCACTACACATATTTTTATCAACTTATCAGGATACTAACATAGTTAGAATTTATAGATAGATTGAATTTTAATGTTATTATTTAGAAAATAATATCACTTTTTTAACATAATTTAATAGACAGAAAAATATTATTTAAGATTTGAATTTGGTTTAGAGCACTTGCCATAAATTAAAACGCAACCAAATTTAAAAAATGAAATCAATTCTTTAATACTCAAGCAAAATCCTAAGAGCTTTTTACACCAAAGGGTTTGCAAAACTCCACTAATTCGTTCTAAATCCATAGACGCCAGAGTCACTAGAGTTGTTGTTGGCATCATTAGCCACCACTTTCCAATAATAAGTGGCTTTTAGCTCCACCTGAACGTTGATACTCATGGTTTCACTCTCAAAAGCAAGTTCTTTGATTTTCGTGGAGCCATTGGTTTTGTCTAAATAGATTGAAAAACTACTCAGATCACCATCCACATCAGAGGCAGACCAAGACAGGGTTATCTCTCCGTCTTGATTGGGTGTTAG
>OZSS01001512.1_pt1 | contig 10722 bp, 10 predicted proteins | sample 1779911 | NCBI WGS metagenome assembly OZSS01 (sample SAMEA2603589, study PRJEB24840) | metagenome | biome: Water; feature: Photic zone; material: Seawater sample | place: Mediterranean Sea | collected 2013-11-12 | depth 10 m | reverse complement strand
AACCCTTACAACATCATTATTTTCATTGAGTTTTATATCTCCTGTAGCGTATAAATATTTTAAATTTTTAAGTGGATTTTAATTCTTAACTAACAAAATAGACGCCTTGCTCCTGAAATCACTTGGAACTTCAATCGATTTTCTCTTTTTTAGATCAAATAATACAGCGACAACCTCAATATCCATAATAATATCACCAGTAGCATCATCAACCATGTGATGGATAAATTTTAATGATTTATTTCCAATTTTAGTAAAATTAGTATACATGGTAACTGCCATACCAAGAGGTGCTTTTCTAAAATATCTAACTGAGTAATCGAGAGCAGCTGAACCAATATTATACTCAGTCCTCCAATTATAATCAGCACCACAATGAGTAAATAAATGAGTAGCTGCATCTGAGACACAACCAATTTTAAATTGATTGGAACCCGCTAAATTATAATCTAAATCCCAAGTATTAACTGCTTTTTTACACGATATAAATGAATTTTTAGATTGTTTATTTGTCATACGGACATATATAGCAAATGACTACAAATAGTCCATATATTAACTAATTTTAATTAAATACTAAAAAAAATTAATTTACTTGCAAATATGGGCTGTATTATGGTATTCCGCTATTTTCTAATAATTATAGGTTTAAAATATGTATGTGTCTGTTCGTGACAATAATGTAGATCAAGCTCTAAGAGTGCTAAAAAAGAAGATGCAAAGAGAGGGTATGTTTAGAGAGATGAAAAACAGAAGAGCTTATGAAAAACCTTCTGAAAGAAGAGCTAGAGAAATTGCTGAGAGCACAAGAAGAGTTAGAAAGCTTATGAGGAAAAGGTTAGAAAGAGAAGGTTACTAATAATGATCTCAATTTAATCAGTTAAAACCAAACCGCTTAATTTATAGCGGTTTTTTTTATAAGATTAATTTTTGATATAATTGTAATATAGAATTATTGACGGAGTTTTTAGATGATAGTTGGAAGTCCAAAAGAAATATTCAAAGGCGAAGCAAGAGTTGCTATGACTCCAGAAAGTGCAAAACAGATTCAAAAACTTGGTTACACTTGTATTTTGGAAACTGGTGCTGGATTACAATCTAATTTTTCAGATAAAGATTATAGAGATGCTGGTGTAAAGATTGTTAAAACTGCAACTCAACTTTGGAAAGATTCCGATATAATTTTAAAAGTTCGAGGTCCAGAAAAATCAGAAATTTCAAAAATTAAACCTAATCAACATATTATTAGTTTTATATGGCCAGGACAAAATAAATCCTTACTTAACGCGCTCAGTAAAAAGAAAATAACAGTGCAAGCTATGGATATGATTCCTAGGATCAGCAGGGCACAAAAAATGGATGCTTTATCATCCATGGCTAATATCGCAGGATACAGAGCTGTAATAGAAGCAGGAAATCAATTTGGAAGATTTTTTACTGGCCAAATTACCGCAGCGGGGAAAGTACCTCCAGCTAAAATTCTTGTTATTGGCGCGGGAGTTGCTGGATTAGCTGCTATTGGAACTGCACAGTCAATGGGTGCTATCGTAAGGGCATTTGACGTCAGACCTGAAGTATCGGAACAAATTGAGTCTATGGGTGCAGAATTTTTAATGCTAGACTTTACTTCTGATGGAAGTGGAGAGGGTGGTTATGCAAAACCAGCCTCTAAAGAGTTCATCAAAAAGGAAATGGAGCTATTTAGAGAACAAGCCCCCGAAATTGATATAGTTATAACTACAGCGCTTATACCTGGCATGCCCGCTCCAAAGCTTTGGCCTAAAGAAATGGTTGATTTAATGAAACCTGGTTCGGTTGTTGTTGACCTTGCAGCTGAACAAGGAGGTAATTGTGAGGCCACTGTTCCAAATAAAATGATTGAAACTAAGAATAAAGTAAAAATTATTGGCTACACTGATTTACCAAGCAGGATGGCAACTCAATCATCTAATTTATACTCTACTAACATTCGTCATATGTTAGATGACTTAACGCCTGAAAAAAATGGTGTACCTTTTACCAACATGGAGGATGATGTAATAAGAGGAGCCACAGTTGTTCATAATGGTAAAATAACCTTCCCACCTCCCAAACCTAAAATTGCTGCTATTGCCAAGCATATTGAAAAACCTGTCCAAAAAACACAAGAAGAGTTAGAGATAGAAAAAATCGAAGCTGAAAAAGCATCTGGAAGAACACAGGTTATACTTTTAATAATCGGTGCAATCTTGACTTGGTTTTTAGGGCTATATGCTCCATCTGATTTCATGCAACATTTTATTGTTTTTATATTATCTTGCTTTGTTGGTTACCAAGTAATATGGAATGTGTCTCATTCACTTCACACGCCGCTAATGGCCGTAACGAATGCTATTTCAAGCATAATAATAATTGGAGCTTTATTACAAATGAAAACTGACAATGATATTGTAAGTATTTTAGCATTAATTTCTGTTTTTATAGCTACCATAAATATTGTTGGTGGTTTTATGGTAACTAAAAGAATGCTTGCAATGTTTCAAAGAAGCTAAAAGGATCTTAGAAAATGACAACTGGTTTACTAACTGCATCATATATCACTGCTAGCGTCCTTTTTATTCTTGCTTTAGGTGGACTAAGCAATCAAGAAAAAGCTAAAAGGGCTGTTTGGTATGGTATTGTAGGTATGATCATAGCTGTGATAGCTACGATATTTGGTAATAGTGTGTTTGTTACTGAATGGCTAAATTGGCTAATAATTGCAATTGTTGTAGGCTCAATTATTGGGGCAATTGTAGCAAAAAAAGTACAAATGACAGGAATGCCTCAACTGGTAGCAGCACTTCACTCATTTGTTGGACTAGCTGCAGTCTTTATAGGAATCAACTCAGCTTTACTACCACACAGTGAAATGTCTAATTCACAACTTATGATACATAATGTTGAGGTGTTTATTGGAGTATTTATAGGTGCTATAACTTTTACAGGTTCAATTGTTGCCTTTGGCAAATTATCTGAAATTATCACTGGGAAAGCACTAATTTTACCTGGAAGACATACCTTAAATATTATTATGTTATTAGCATGCTTTACTCTCGGTTACATGTTCTTAACTCACAGTGGTAATTGGACATTAATTGTAATGACTATTATAGCATTTATTATCGGAGCTCACTTAGTCCTTGCTATTGGTGGTGCCGATATGCCGGTTGTTGTATCAATGTTGAATTCATACTCAGGGTGGGCAGCTGCAGCGACAGGCTTTATGCTCGGCAATGATTTATTGATTGTTACAGGAGCACTTGTTGGATCTTCTGGAGCTATACTTTCATATATAATGTGCAAAGCAATGAATAGAAATTTTCTTTCTGTAATTCTTGGTGGATGGGGAGATGCTTCTGGTCCTACCATGGATATAGAAGGTGAGATGAAACCAATTGATATAGAATCAGTTGCGAGTGCTCTAAATGAAGCTGAAAGTATAATTATAGTTCCTGGGTATGGAATGGCTGTGGCTCAAGCTCAAAGTGCCGTTTCTGAATTGACCTCAAGACTAAGAGCTAAGAAAATAAATGTAAGGTTTGGAATACACCCTGTTGCGGGACGTCTTCCTGGGCACATGAATGTACTTCTTGCTGAAGCCAAAGTACCTTATGACATTGTTCTTGAAATGGATGAGATTAATTCTGATTTTCCAGATACTGACGTTGTGATGATACTTGGAGCAAATGATATAGTTAATCCTGCCGCTCAAGAAGATCCCAATAGTCCTATAGCTGGTATGCCTGTATTGGAAGTATGGAAAGCTAAACAAGTTTTTATATCAAAAAGAGGACAAGGAAGAGGATATTCAGGAATAGAAAATCCACTTTTTTTCAAAGATAATTCAAGGATGGTGTATGGTGATGCAAAGAAATCTATTGATTCTATCTTACAAAGTATCAATTAGATACCAAACCAGATATACTTAAAGCCTCTTTTTGCCTTTGTGATAATTCTTTTTCATTGAAATTTCCTACTAATTCATGAAAAACCCTATACCAATTTATTTGTGCTTTTAAATGCATAAATACTGAACCCAGGCCGACAGCAGCTCTGTCCATTAAAACAAATTCTCTAGGTGGTTTAACACCACCAATTTTTTTTAATTCTTCATGAACTTTCTCTGCTGTTTCTCTACCATATTGACCAGATTCACTTGGGTTAATTAACCTAACCTTATCTTCTAAAAGTGGTTGATATATAAAATTTGCCCATATGTTAAGAACACTAATTAATTCTTTTGAAGGATTTTCAAACCCCCAACTTTTATATGCATTTACTGCCTTTTCTTCGTCTCCATCCTTTAAAGCATGATATAATTCAATAACACCTGTTACAAAGTCTGGCCTAAAGATTCTAATACATCCAAAATCCATCAAATTCACACCTCCATCTGGACGTATTGTATAGTTACCTAAATGAGGGTCTCCATGAATAACTCCAAATTTGTAAAATGGAATATACCAAGCTTTAAACATATTATGTGCAACTTTGTTTCTTATTGCGATGTCTGAATTTTCAGAAATAAATTTCATTATTTTAACACCCTCTATACGGGTCATAGTCAATAATCTTTTTGTAGACAAATGCTCAACTGGGTCTGGTAATGTAACTTCTTTCAAATCAGACAACATATGATGGTAAAGTTTTAAGTTTTTGATTTCATGAGAATAACTTAATTCTTCTTTTAATCTATCTGACAATTCATCATGAATAGCTTTAGTAGAAATAGCAGCATCGTATTTTTCATATAATGAAAAAATTAATTTTAATTGTTTTAAATCAGCTTGAACAGCAGAACCCATATCAGGATATTGTAATTTACAAGCTAATTTCTGACCGTCATTATCCTTCGCAAAATGGACTTGTCCAAGGGAAGCAGCAGCAGAAGCTTTCTTATCAAAATCTTTAAAATTCCTTAACCAATCTTCACCTAATTCGGCCTTCATTCTCCTTTTCACAAACAACCAACCCATGGAGGGAGCATCAGCTTGCAATTGGGATAATTCATTAACATACTCCTTTGGTAAAGCATCAGGAATAGTAGCTAAAATTTGAGCAACTTTCATCAAAGGGCCCTTTAACCCTCCTAATGCAGCTCTTAAATCTGATGCATGCTGTTCTCTATCTATTTTGATACCAAGATATTTTTCTCCAGCTAATTTAGCCGCTAATCCTCCCATTGTAGTCGTAACTTTGGCATACCTTCTCAATCTGCCTCCTGTCATAGAAGAACTCAACTCATCATATGTTTCATTTTCATCGTTCATTTAGATTCAATTTTCCTGTCTGTATAATTATTAGACTTTTAATTCTTCTAATTCGTCCATTAACTCTGTAATCATGGAAACACCACGGTCCCAAAAACTACTTTCATAAGCATTTAATTGAAATGGCTTTAATAATTCATTATGACTTTTGGTCCCACCAGCTGATAATAATTGAAGATATTTTTTAGAAAAGTCATTTTTATCACTCACTTGATATGAGTGCCAAAGAGCGTTAACTAAACTATCTCCAAAAGCATATGCATACACGTAAAATGGCGTATGAACAAAGTGAGGAATATATCCCCATAAAACTCTATAATCACTATTCAAATTTATTGAAGGACCTACTGCATGAGACTGAGTTTCCATCCAAATGTCACTTATTTCATCTGGGGTTAATTCTGACTTTACTCTGGCTTCATGAAATTTAACCTCAAATTGGTGAAAACCTATTTGTCTAACGACTGTATTTAGCATGTCTTCTACTTTACCTGCCAAGAGTTGTTTTTTCTGTTCTACTGGACTTTCATTTAATAATTTTCTAAAAACTAACATTTCTCCAAAAACAGATGCTGTTTCTGCAAGTGTCAAGGGTGTTTCAGCCATTAATAATCCATTTTTAGCTGCTAAAATTTGATGAACTCCGTGACCAAGTTCATGAGCTAACGTCATGACATCTCGTATTTTACCTTGATAATTTACTAAAATGTATGGATGGAGAGAAGGAACAGAAGGATGAGCAAAAGCTCCTGAAGCTTTTCCTTCACGGACACTTGCATCAATCCAACCATTTTTAAAAAATAACTCTGCAATATTACTAATTTCAGGATGAAAAGAGGCAAATGATTCTAGAATAATATCCTTTGCATCATTCCATTCTATTGATTTTTCTGATGTTTCTGGTAGAGGCGCATTCCTATCCCACCAGTCTAGTTTATTTTTACCAAACTCGTTTGCCTTCCATTTGTAATATCTATGCGTAAGTTTAGGCATAGCTTTGTCAACTGTGTGAACTAAAGCATTTACAACCTCATCCTCAACATCATTATCTAAATTTCTAGAGGAAACTATATTTTTAAAACCTCTTTTATTATCCTCAATAAATCTATCGCGTGATATCACATTGAGGATCATGCTAAAAACTCGTTTGTTTTTTTCTAATATATTAGATAGTGACTTTCCTGCTAATTTTCTATTTTTAGGGTCAGGATCTGATAAAAGATTCAAAATCTCAGCTTCACTTAACTCCCTTTCCTTAAATGGAAATCGAAGTGATGCTGATGTTTCATCAAAGAGCCTTACCCAAGCAGATCTTCCAGTAGCAGACTTTTCGATGAGTATTTCTTCAACCAAAGGATCCAGAAGATATGGGTTTCTTTTTCTTAAAACATTAAGGTATGGTTCCCATTTACTACAATTATTGTTATTCATCCAACTTTCAATTTTTACATCATCAACTTTCGATAATTCTAATGTAAAAAATATCAAAGATGAGAAAATTTCAGTGAACTCGTCAGACACAGTAGAGTTATATCTTGAAATTTCTGCATCCTCCATGTTTGTCGCAAAAATAAGACTACTATGTGTACCAATTTTATGAAGATTTTCACAAATTTTCTGGTATGTCTCAATACATGAAAGAAAATCTGATGGATTTAAATCTTTTATTTTACCTTTCCATTTTTTTACAAATTTATCAGATATATCCCTGATTTTTTTAAGGTCAGTTTTAATTTTAGGATCTTTAATATCTGTATAGATTTCTGTGAGGTCCCAAACGGGTAAATTATAATTTATTTCAGTCATTCTAGATTTAAATCCTTTAAATTTTTATATAAGAAATTCTCTAACACATTTTATTATTTCTTTAGGGTCTTCTTCTGCAAGATAGTGGCCTGTGTTAATACCAAAACCTCTCACTTCAGCAGAACAATAGTTTTCCCAAATAGATATAGGCTCGTACCACTGCTCAATTTTACCTTTATTTCCCCACAAGACCATTAATGGGATATTTAACTTAACTTTATTTTCTCTACTAATTTTATCATCCCTAAGATCAATAGTAGAAGCTGCTCTATAGTCTTCACATATAGCCTCGATAGTTCTTGGATTTTTAACACATTCAAGATAGTCACTTAAAGCATTTGGAGAAAAAAAGTTTTTATCCTTTTTTTCTCTTGATGTGTGTGCATAAAACCAGTCTTCCGGAGCTTTCTGAATTACTGATTCAGGAATTGGGTTTCTTTGAGCCAGCCAAAACCAGTGATAATAACCCATAGCAAATTCCATATTAGCTCTTTCAAAATGTTCAATAGTGGGAATTATATCCAATAAAATCATTTTTAACACTTTGTTTGGAAAATCTAACGCTAAACGATGTGCGATCCTTGCTCCCCTATCGTGAGCTAAAACATAAAAGGAGTTAAAATTTAATAGCCGCATAAACTCTTCAATATCCTTTGCCATGTTTACTTTAGAGTATTCTTCATGGTTAGCAGATAACTTAGGTTTAAAAGATTTCCCATAACCAGGAATATCTGGACAGATTACGGTATAATTTTGCATCAAGTTTGGAGCTACCTTATGCCACATTGCGTGAGTTTGAGGATTGCCATGAAGCATTAACAATGGTGGACCATTACCTGATTTTCTATACCTAATTACACCCCTTTTTGTTTCCAAAAAAGTAATAGGAATATCGTCAAAAAAATCTAAAAATTTACTCATTTTTATTTTAATACCATTTTTTTCAAGGCTGAAGATCACTAATCGATACTACTATAGATATAAGTAGGGAACTTTGAAATACAATCTTATCAAAGCAGATGTCATCTATTAGTTAGTATGTGTTGTCAAAGGACAATTAATTTATTTTTTTGGTGACCTCGACAGGACTCGAACCTGTTACCTCAAGATTAGGAATCTTGCGCTCTATCCAGATGAGCTACGAGGCCACTTACTTTAGTTAATATCATATAAATTCTTATTATCAACAGTTAGGTTATTCAAAATAATTTTGGTGACTTGATAACTAAAAATTTATATTATAAATATTGAACTATTTAGGAATTTAACTCATGAGTATTGATTTAGAACTTAAGGATAAAGTAGCTATTGTAACTGGTGCAGGTGGAGGTATCGGTCGAGAAATAGCTTTAGCACTAGCTGCAGAAGGAACATCTATAGTTGTAAATGATATAGGAGTTTCTTTGAATGGTGAGGGTGGTTCAAATTCTCCCGCTGAAGAGACTACTGGGTTAATTACACAAAAGGGGGGTAAAGCAGTTATTAGTAACGAGAGTGTTTCTACTTGGGAAAGTGCTCAATTGATCATTAAAAAGGCAATAGATACATTTGGCAAAATTGATATTGTTATTAACAATGCAGGTATTTTAAGAGATACAATTTTTCATAAAATGGAACCATCAGACTGGGAAAGTGTTATTAACGTACATTTAAATGGTGGTTTTTACGTTAGCCGAGCGGCTGCTCCTTATTTCCGTGAGCAAAATTCAGGCTCATATGTTCATATGACTAGTACATCTGGTTTAATTGGTAATTTTGGCCAAGCTAATTATTCAGCTGCTAAACTAGGTATTGCTGGGTTATCAAAATCTATTGCATTAGATATGAGTAGATACAATGTCAGATCAAATTGTATTGCTCCGTTTGCTTGGAGCAGAATGACAAACTCAATTCCTTCAAATACAGAGGCTGAAAAAGAAAGAGTCGAAAGACTTAAAAAAATGACCCCTGAAAAGAATGCTCCTTTAGCTGTTTTCTTAGCATCGGCTGCTGCAAAAGAAGTTACTGGACAAATTTTCAGTGCAAGATTAAATGAACTTTTTATATATAATCAAAACAGACCTATAAAAAGTGTCCACTCTGATTCAGGCTGGACCCCTCATGAAATAGCTGAGAGAGCTTATCCGTCACTTAAAAGTTCAATGACACCTAATGATAGGAGTGGTGATGTCTTTAGTTGGGACCCAATTTAAATGACCTAAAAAGATCAATAATCTCTTCCATTGTGTCTAAAGTATAATCTGCACCTAGAGAATTTATATCAACGTGTGTATAACCTCCATTAACGGCAATAGACTTAATATTTGCAGATTTAGCAGCATCTATATCATTAGAAGTGTCACCTACCATAAAAAAAGAGCCCTTGATTGAATTAAATTGATTAATTGTTAACTGTATCATGTCAGGTTTTGGCTTCAGAGGTATATTATCTTGTGCTCCAATTACAACGTCAAAAAATTTGTCTAAACTCATCTGTTTAATTAGTTTTTCAGTAACAAATTGTCTTTTATTAGTGCATATTCCCATCGGAATTTTTTGGTCATAAAAGTAATTAAGAGCGTTCATTACGCCAGGCATTAGAGTACTATATTTATAAGGCTCAATCGAATAATTCTGTCTATAACTTTTAAAGACAGTTTCATACAACTCTTCATTGCCTCCACAATAATCTACTACTTTTTTTGATAAAGACAACATTCCTTCTCCTACAAAAGTTTGTAGCTTTTGTTCTGATATATTTGCTAATTTATATTGGGTTAAAGTTTTATTTATTGCATTATGCATATCCGGAACTGAATGAATTAAAGTCCCATCTAAATCGAAAATTATATTATAATTAAGATACGCCATAATTTATGGTTTATACCGAAGTGAAGCAATATTCTTTCGATAACTTATAAGATCAGACCCTGAAAAAATAGCGGATCCAGCAACTAATACATTAGCGCCTGCTTTAATAACTTGAGGTGCAATTTCATTATTTATGCCTCCATCAACTTGAATATTTATAGGTTTACATGAAACCAACTCTCTAACAGCTGAAATTTTATCTATTGAAGAATTTATAAATGATTGCCCACCAAATCCAGGGTTAACACTCATAATAAGTATTAAATCAAGTTTTTCTAACAAGAATTCCAATCCAGAAAGAGATGTCCCTGGATTTATAGAAACTCCAGCTTTACAGCCTAAATTTCTTATTCTAGTTAGAGTTCTATCAAGATGTGGAGTAACTTCCTTATGGACAGTAATCATGTTAACGCCAGCGGCTACATATTCTTCTAATAAATCATCAGGGTTTGTAACCATGAGATGTGCGTCAAAAGGTTTTTTAGAATATGGTCTTATCGAGTTAATAATTGGTGGACCAAAAGTAAGGTTTGGTACAAAATGTCCATCCATTACATCCAAGTGTATCCAATCAGCACCAGCTTCATCAACCAGTTTAACATCATTTGCTAATGAACCAAAATCAGCAGATAATATTGAAGGCGCAATAATAACTTCTTTCATTTAATTTATTTCCTTCAAAAATAGAATAGTAACAACAAACTAAATTGTTTTGCTCATAGCCACAGCTGTATCTAACATTCTATTAGAAAACCCCCATTCATTATCGTACCAG
>OZSS01001511.1_pt1 | contig 10729 bp, 10 predicted proteins | sample 1779911 | NCBI WGS metagenome assembly OZSS01 (sample SAMEA2603589, study PRJEB24840) | metagenome | biome: Water; feature: Photic zone; material: Seawater sample | place: Mediterranean Sea | collected 2013-11-12 | depth 10 m | reverse complement strand
TTATTGACCTGTGCGCTTGGTCTGGCGGCGGCTGGGTCTGTTCTGTTTGGTCTTGCTGCGCAGATAGAGCTTGCCTATCTGGGACGCATTCTAATCGGTGTTGGCTGTTCGGTTGGGTTTCTGGGATCACTCGCACTGGCCAGGAGATGGTTTCCTGTTCATCAGTTTGGTTTTTTGTCGGGAATGTCCATGTTCGTAGCTATGACCAGTGGCATGGTCGCGCAAGCTCCCTTGGCTTATTTTGTTGATGAGTTTGGCTGGCGCAGCAGCCTTTTTCTGCTTGGTGGTGTGGGATTTGGTTTGGCTGTGCTGGTTTTTGGTCTCGTGCGGAACGCGCCATCTAGTCAGCCACAAATCTCTGGCACCGGATTTGACAAAGTGGCATTTTTCCTGTCTTTGCGGCGCGCTGCAACCCATCGTGAGGTGTGGAAAATTTCCTTTGTCGCGCTAACCTTATCTGGGCCGATGCTGACACTTGGGGGTTTGTGGGGAACACCTTATTTGATTGTTGCATATGATTTGGCTCGGCCACAAGCGGCATTTTTGATGTCACTTCTTCTGTTTGGCTGGGCGGTTGGAGCCCCTGCTATGGGCTGGCTGTCAGACAAGCTAGGCCGGCGCAAGCCGATTTTAATCGCGGGCAGCTTTATTGTTTGTCTGATGCTGTTTTCGCTAATTTTCATACCGCATCTGCCTCTTCCTACTGCTGTTACCATTTTCATTATCATTGGGTTTTCGGGTGGGTCTATGGCGACATGTTTTGCATTGGCGCGTGATGTTCTGCCAGATACAATAACGGGTGCAGCCACAGGTATTGTGAATGCGCTTACGGTGGCGTCCGGAGCTGTGCTCCAGCCTGTTGTTGGACTACTTTTGGATCTCCAGACTGCAGACAACACAGCGTCCTATACTGAAGCGGTTTTCCGGCAGGCGTTTTGTGCCATTCTTGTCACAACTTTTGCTGGCTTGCTGGTGGCCTTTCGTCTTCGCGAAAAGTGATGATTTCAATTTCCCTTTCTGGTTCCTGTGCTATGCTGTGGCCAGCCAACGGCCATTTAGGGAGAGCAGGGTGAATAGGTCAACAAAAATTGTTGCAACATTAGGGCCGGCATCTTCAACTGAACAGGTCATAGAAACACTTGCACGTGCAGGGGCGAATTTGTTCCGGCTGAATTTCAGTCATGGTAGTCATGATGAACAGGCTGCTCGTATTCAGGCGATACGTGCTGTTGAAAAAAAGATTGGACGGCCCATTGGGATTCTTGCAGATCTGCAGGGACCTAAATATAGAATCGGCATGCTGCAGGCTGACATAACGCTGGCGGCCGGGTCTGATGTCTGTTTTTATCTCCCGGGTTATCAGCCATCGGACTTGGATGATGCGGTTAGTTTAATTCCTCTACCTCATGCAGATATCTTTGAAAGCCTGGAACCCAAATCAACAATTCTGATGGATGATGGCAAACTGAAATTCACGGTAATAAAGCTTGGCGCGCAATATGTTGTGGCACGTCTCGAACATGCAGGCACTTTATCAAGTCAGAAAGGTGTGAATCTGCCAGATGTGACGCTGGATGTCTCGCCTTTGACAGAAAAGGACAGTGCAGATTTGGCCTTTGCCCTCGACAACCATGTGGATTATATCGCGCTGTCATTCGTACAGCGGGCAAGTGATATCCTTGAGGTGAGAGGCCTGATTAGCGGACGTGCGCAGATTGTGGCGAAAATTGAAAAACCGTCAGCCTTGTCTGAAATAACTCAGATCATTCAGGCAACAGATGCGGTGATGGTGGCCAGAGGGGATTTGGGGGTTGAATTACCAGCTGCGCAGGTGCCAGCTGTGCAGAAACAACTGGTGGCAAAATGCAGGCAGGTTGGTAAGCCTGTGATTGTAGCGACACAGATGCTGGAAAGTATGATCACAGCACCAGCCCCGACACGGGCTGAGGCATCTGATGTGGCTGGGGCAGTTTTTGAGGGGGCTGATGCGGTCATGCTCTCGGCTGAATCAGCTGTGGGGGAATATCCTGAACAGGCTGTGGCGATGATGGCTGAGATTGCCCTGGCATCAGAAAACCATATTCAGAAGAACCCTCATGACGGACCAGGCCGCTTGCAGGTTGAACCATCTGTCTATCACGCCGTTGCTGAGGCAGCTGTTCGCCTAGCACAGACCATAGAGGCCGCCGCAATCGTTGCTTTCACAGCTTCTGGTAATACAGCGGTGCGACTTGCCCGCGAACGCCCTCCTCAGCCTTTGCTTGTCCTTTCGCCTGAACACGCAGTAGAACGCCGCCTCAGTCTTTTGTGGGGGACACAGACAGCCCATCAGGCTGAGTCTTCTTATGAAGATGCTGTGGAGGAAGCTGTTTCCCAGATCAAGGCACGTGGGCTGGCCCGGCAGGGCGAATCAGTCGTGCTTGTTTCAGGCATGCCCTTTGGGCTTGCCGGGACAACAAATGCGCTTCGCGTTGTCACGATTTGAGCAAAGCTGCCTGTTTTTAGCTCGGATACCAGTCAAATGAGCCAGTGCCTCAGGGTCTGATAGACTCTGTTTTGAATCCTTTCTATGCTCACAATGTCACTGATGAAGGATATTAAACTGGGAGGCAGTATCCGTCTGATGCCCAAGCCGTCTTCACCTGCAAAAGACCATTTACTGGTTGCCCGCCATGTAACGAAATCATTTGGAACTTTCGTAGCCAATGATGACGTTAATTTCACTCTCGGTGCTGGAGAGTTGCACGCCCTTCTGGGCGAAAATGGCGCAGGTAAGTCAACCTTTGTGAAAATGATCTATGGTCTTCTCCAGCCTGATTCAGGAGGATTTGAATGGCAGGGTAGGCCCGTTCACATCAGCAATCCGCAACAGTCACGGGCCATGGGAATTGGCATGGTTTTCCAGCATTTCTCGTTATTTGACAGTTTGACAGTAGCGGAAAATATCGAACTGGCTTTGCCAGAAACAATGAACCGTGAACAGCTTCGTACCCTCATCAGGACACGTTCTGCCGATTATGGCATAACGCTTGACCCTGATAGCATGGTTGCTGATCTATCTGTCGGCCAACAACAGCGGGTAGAGATTGTGCGATGCCTTCTGCAAGACCCCTCCCTGTTAATTATGGATGAGCCAACCTCTGTTCTTACCCCGCAGGAAACTGACCAGCTTTTCGATGTTCTGCGCCGTTTGGCTTCATCTGGTTGTGCGGTTCTGTTTATTTCGCACAAGCTTGATGAAATCAAAAAGCTGACTAGCCGTGCCACTATTCTGCGGGGAGGCAGAAATGTAGCAGAGGTTGAAACAGCGGAAAAGACGACTCATCAGATGGCAGAATTGATGGTTGGCGAAACAGTGGATGCGGTGAAATCAGGTGCAGGTCCGGTGGATGGTGAAGTGCTGTTTTCGGTGACCGCATTATCGCGGGAAGCTCATGGTCCTTTTGCCGTAGCGCTTGAAGCGATTAGCTTTGCTGCCCGTTCAGGTGAAATTCTAGGCATTGCTGGCATTGCTGGAAATGGCCAGGACGAGCTGATGTCGGCTTTGTCTGGTGAATGGCGGGGACAGCAGAAGGGTGTGATTTGGGTAGGTCAGACAGATGTGAGTCAGCTTGGCCCCCAGCATCGCCGTCATCACAAAATCTGTTTTATTCCTGAAGAACGCAATGGTCACGCGGCTGTACCGCAGATGCGTTTATCTGAGAATGCGCTGCTTACAGGGTTTCAGGATGATGGCATGGTGAAAGCCGGCATGGTTCAGCAACAGGCGATTCTGTCTCGTTCTGAACTGATCAGTGCTACTTTTGACGTGCGCAGGCCGCTGGCTGATCCGTATGCGTCTGCCTTATCCGGCGGCAATCTTCAGAAATTTGTTGTAGGACGCGAAATTATCAAACAGCCGCGAGTTCTGATTGTGGCACAGCCAACCTGGGGGGTTGATGTCGGGGCAGCAACCTTTATTCGTCAGGCGATGATTGAGCTGGCTGCTGCCGGCTCTGCCGTTGTCGTTATCTCTCAGGATTTGGAAGAGATTTTCGCGATTTCCAATCGGATTGCGGTGTTGTCGGCAGGCCGTCTGTCTGAACCGCAGCCTGCAGCCCAGATGACTGCACAGGCGGTTGGTCTGCTGATGGGTGGTGTCCACTTATCAGACAATACTGACAGCCTCTGGGCAGGAGAGGGTTGATATGATATTTCTACAACAACGCACTTTTGTACCTGTGTATGTGACACTTCTGGTGCCGCTTATTTCTGTTCTGGCAACACTGATCGCAGGTGGCTTGATTTTTGCTGCACTAGGCTATGCTCCTTTACCAGCTCTTTATGAGTTTTTTATTGCCCCTCTATCTCGCCCCGATCAGTTTGGAAATCTTCTGGTCAAAGCCTGTCCGCTGATTATTATTGGAACCGGGCTTGTGTTCTGCTACCGGGCAAATATATGGAATATCGGGGCTGAAGGACAGCTTATCGCAGGGGCGGTCGGAGCTGGGGGACTTGCCCTATCCTTTCCAGATACAACATCTGTATTTCTACTTCCTAGCATGGCGATCTGCGCCGTATTATCTGGCGCGTTATGGGCAGCGATACCGGCGTTGTGCAAAGTCCGGTTCAGGACAAATGAAATTTTGGTGTCTTTGATGCTGACTTATGTGGCCGCTTTGCTGATTGACTGGATTGTCCGGGGGCCATGGCGTGATCCTATGTCATTCGGCTTTCCGCTGACCCCTTATTACCCTGATGCGGGCCTGATCAGTGCCTTGCATCTGCCTTTTATTGGTCGGTTGGGGCAGTTGCATTGGGGGGTTCCGGTAGCTCTGCTCATTGCTGTTGCCGGTTATTTTTTCCTCAGCCGCATGCTGGGTGGTTTTCAGGTCAAGTTGATGGGGGATGCGCCGCGGGCAGGGACCTTCGCCGGGTTTAGCCCCAACCGTGTTACCATTGGTGTGTTGCTGGCCTCGGGCGGACTTGCTGGCCTTGCTGGTATGATAGAGGTCTCAGCAAATATCGGACAGCTTCAGCCCAATATTTCATTTGGATATGGGTTTACCGCGATTATTGTAGCGTTTCTGGCCCGTTTAAATCCCCTTGCTGTGATTGTAGCCGGTTTGGTGGTAGCTCTGGCAGAACTGGGTGGGGATACAGCCCAGATATCGCTGGCGATCCCCAAGGTTGTCACGGGCATTTTCAAAGGTATACTTTTATTTTTTCTTCTGGCTGGTGAGACACTTACCCGCTTCCAGCCGGTATGGGTAGACCAAACTGGTAAATACTCTAAAAAAGGGCAGAAAACAATATGATTGATGAACTTTTGCTGACAGTTTTACTTACCTCTGTGCCGCTTATTTTGGCTGCTACTGGCGAGCTTGTTGCTGAAAAAAGTGGTGTTCTCAATCTGGGTGTTGAGGGCATGATGCTGATGGGGGCTGTTGCTGCCTTTGGGGCGGCTCTGGTCAGTGGCAGTCCTTATCTGGGTATAATCAGTGGCGGATTGGCTGGCATGGCAACGGCCGCAGTTTTTGCGCTGTTTACGCTGGGTCTGGCCACAAATCAGGTTGCAACAGGTCTTGCCTTGACGATTTTTGGGACTGGCCTGTCGGGCCTTATAGGTGCACCGCTTGTCGGGCAAGCCATTGAAGGCCTTCCCGAGTTCCATATTGCTGTGCTGGCACAAATACCTGTCTTAGGGGCGGCCTTCAAGCTTGATATTATGGCCTATGGCTGTATTTTGATGGTTTCTTTAACAGCTTGGTTTCTAGCTTCAACACGTGCGGGTCTTATCTTGCGATCTGTTGGAGTAAACCATGACAGCGCGCATGCTTTGGGTTATCCTGTTCTTATGATCCGTTCACTTGCTGTTTTGTTTGGGGGTTTTATGGCGGGTCTGGGTGGGGCTTATTTGCCGCTTGTCCTCACTCCACACTGGGCAGAAGGCATGACTGCGGGCAGGGGCTGGATTGCGCTGGCGCTGGTGGTGTTTGCGTCGTGGCGGCCCTGGGGTCTGGTTGCCGGGGCAATTCTGTTTGGTGGTGTTACGATTATGCAACTTGCCGGGCAGGCGAAGGGCTGGACGATACCGCCTCAGTTTTTATCAATGCTGCCCTATCTGGCAACAATATTTGTGCTGGTTTTTATATCCAGCCGGGGACGCAATTATTTTGGGGCACCCGCGCATCTTGGGCGTGTGTTCCATCCAACTAGGTAGTGTAAAAAAATCATGAAGAAGGAGAAAGAATCATGAAAAAATTGTTTACAAAACTAGCGCTTGCAGGTGCGATGCTGGGCCTGAGCCTCAGTGCTGCACAGGCAGACCCCTTGAAAGTTGGGTTTGTCTATCTGACCAATCCTGGCGACCATGGCTGGACATATGCACATGAAGTCGGTCGTCAGGAATTGCAGGCACATTTTGGTGATAAGGTCGAAACCTCATATGTTGAAAATGTTCCCGAGGGACCAGATGCGGCTCGTGTTATCCGCGAGCTTGCTGAAAAAGGAAACACGGTGATCTTTACTACATCGTTTGGCTATATGGATCCAACTATCCGCGTGGCCAAGGAATATCCTAATGTACATTTCGATCATATCACTGGCTATAAGAGGTCTGCAAATGTGGCTACAGGTAATATCCGCTTTTATGAAGGCCGGTATGTTCAGGGCGTGGTTGCAGGCATGACCACAAAATCAAACAAAATTGGCTATCTGGGAGCGTTTCCAATTCCGGAAGTGATTCAGGGAATTAATTCTTTTGCCCGTGGTCTGCGTTCGGTCAATAAAGACGCGACGATCAAAGTTGTATGGGTCAACAGCTGGTATGATCCGGTGAAAGAATCAGATGCAGCAAAAGTTCTGATTGCAGAAGGGGCAGATGTCCTAGCTCAGCATACAGACAGCCCGGCAATGCTTCAAACAGCTGAAAAAGCAGGTGTTAAAGGTTTTGGTCAGTCATCAGATATGCATAAATTCGCACCAAATGCGCAATTCTTCTCATCTGTGAATAATTGGGGTCCTTATTATATTGAGCAGGTGCAGAAAGTGATGGATGGTAAATGGTCAACAGGGGAGGGTCCTGATCATTGGGCAGGAAATACCTGGAAGGGGATTGGTGATGATTTCCTTGTGCTGACAGAGTTCAAGAATATGCCAGCAGATGTAGCCAAGGCAGCGACTGCGGCCCGTGATGGTATTGCCAAGGGCAGCCTGAATATCTTTGAAGGGCCGATGATGGATAACCAGGGCAACGCGATTCTCAAATCTGGTGAGGTTCTGGACGATGGCGGCCTTTGGGCAATGAATTATTATATTGAGGGTGTGGAAGGTAAAATTCCCAACTAAATCAGCATAAAATTCAAACTTGAGTTGATAAGCAGGCCGGTTTTTCCGGCCTGTTTTTATCTTCCTTTTTTGTCTTTTTGCACGCCCTTTTTCTTTCAGGCCCGGTTGAACAGAGCTTTTGCTTGAGTGTCATGGCGGACCAGTAGATCAGGTAGGGAAAGGGTTAACAGCTGGTTGTCACGGACCACCCAAATGCCATTAATAAGAACGTGACGCGGTTTTACTGGCCCACAGAAAATAAGACCGGCCAGCGGGTCTGTTTGTGTTCCGCTCAGCTCGATACAATTCAAGTTAAAAATGGCTATATCAGCTGCAAAACCAGGCGCAATCTGGCCGATATCCTTTCGGTTCAGCACATCTGCACCGCCCCTTGTAGCCAGTCGTAGGGCCTGACGCGCCGTCAGATTATCGGCACCGCTCATCACCCGCTGCAGTAGCATAGTCTGTCGTGCTTCATTCAGTAAATGACCACTGTCACTTGATGATGAGCCATCCACACCCAGCCCAACCGGCACGCCGGAATCGATCATTTTGCTCACGGGGGCAATGCCACTGGCTAGCCGCATGTTTGAACAGGGGCAATGGGCCACACCGGTCTGTGTGCGGGCAAACAGATTGATTTCATCATCATTCAACTGCACACAATGGGCATGCCAGACATGTTCTCCTGTCCAGCCCAGCGCTTCAGCGTAGTCTCCTGGCCGCTGTCCGAACTGGGTAAGGGAATAGTCAATATCCTCGCTGTTCTCAGCCAGATGTGTATGTAGCCCCACACCTTTATCTGCAGCCATCGTTGCTGTATCAGCCATTAATCCTGTACTAACAGAAAAAGGTGAGCAGGGGGCAAGCGCAATTTGTATCATCGCATGATCTGATGCATCATGATGCGCGTCAATCACGCGCAGGCAATCTTTCAGGATACTGTCCTCTACCTCACATAGCTGGTCTGGCGGCAAGCCGCCTTTGCTCTCGCCAATGCTCATTGAACCGCGTGTGGCGGTGAACCGGATTCCCACATCTGCAGCTGCCTCGATAGAGTCCTCTAACCGGCTGCCATTGGGAAAAAGATATTGATGGTCAGATGATGTGGTGCAGCCGCTCAAGACCAGCTCGGCAAGCCCAGTTGTTGCTGCCACATAGAAATCCTCTGGCTTAAGATTAAGCCAAATCGGATAAAGTGTCTGTAACCAACCAAATAGGCTGTGATCCTGAGCAGCAGGAACCACCCGGGTTAAATTCTGAAACAGATGATGATGGGTGTTGACCAGCCCAGGTAGGACTATATGGCCGGATAGATCATGAACCTCATCACAATTGTCAGCGTCATCTGCCAGTTTAGATGTGGGGCCAACTGAGAGGATTACATTTTCATCTATGATAATGGCAGCATCCTTGAGCTCACGCCCGCAAATGGTCCCTGCATCATCTGGGACATCTTCCATCGTGGCCAGAATATCTATATGTTTGAGTAACTGCCGCGCCATAGAACTCTCCTCAGCTGAGCTGCCAGTCTTCAGGATTGATGTCATAACAGGCTTCTACAGCTGCCGTGGCAATTACTGAAACGGTGTTAACATCCTTATCTACAACGTTCAGTCCGCCTTTTACCACAGTTACCTTTGCCTGACCGCGTGGCAGGGTCGCGGCAACAGCGTCTGTGTCAACCTTATCAGGTTTCTGCACACCAATTGTTACATTCACCTGCATTTTCTCATGTGGTAGGCCAAGTGACCTGAACAAAACAAGAGAGCTGTGATGAAGGGCATCTTGAACAGCTCTGTTTGCGGCCTTTGTATAATCCTCACCATACAGGTCATTGCCTGTTCCCATTTCCAGTATAAGGCGCTTCATCTTGTGCCTCCATCTGCAGGTTCAATATCAAAATAGACATTCACAGCTGCTTGTGCGATTACAGTTCTATCTTTATTTGTAGGAGGCTTTTCGCCAGGCTTGTCTGGCTTGGCGATATCAAGGCCACCATGGACTACCCGGATATGGGGCTGGCCATAAGGCAAAACAGCCTTGACCGCATCAATATCCACCAGCGCTGGTTGTTGGACAGCAATATCCACTTCAACAATCATATCTTTTCGTGAGAAGCCAAATGCATCTGCCATGGTCAAAGAATTGTGCCACAGCGCATCCTGCAATGCTCTGACAGCTGCCTTAGTGTAATCCTGTCGGCGCAGGGACGTGCCCATTCCCAACTCCATTGCGACCCGTTTCTTTGCCATGTGGTTATACCTTATTCGTTGTTTTCATGTTTGGGGTGAAGAGCATGTATATTATGCGCCTGCCAGCAAGATACGCAATTGCGAAAATTAGGATTGTCTGCCATGAAAAGGAGGATAGAAAAGCTTTCTGAACGGATAATCAAATGTTTTCAGCCGCTCTATCTGGCTTTGCTTTAAGCTTGTCTTTGATTTTGGCAATTGGAGCCCAGAACAGCTTTGTCATCAGACAGGGACTATTAAACCAGCATGTTTTGGCTGTAGTTCTGTTTTGTGGTATTGCTGATATGGCTTTAATATGTCTTGGAGCACTTGGGCTGGGCCATTTACTAGCCCCTATTTTCGATTTGTACAGTCAATGGCTATTTGGTTTGGCGGCCCTGTGGTTGGCAGTTTATGGCATTCTTCGCTTTCGTGACGGGCTGAGGATGAATGTAAAAACTGTTATTGACGGGGCAAGCCTGTGCCAAGCGGCAAAGTCCTCATTGATTCAGACTTTGTCCGTTGTGTTGGTGCTCACCTTCGCCAATCCACATGTTTATCTGGATACTGTTATTCTGCTGGGTAGCCTGTCTGTTCCATATGAGGGCAGCGATAAGCTGGCTTTTGTCTGTGGGGCATCTGCAGCCAGCCTGTCGTTTTTCGGTGTATTGGGATTTGGTGCGCGCCGGTTCAGCCATTATATGACCAGCTCGCGTGCTTGGCAGGTGATTGATTTTGCAACGGCATTCGTGATGTTAATTTTTGCCGGTCTGTTAATCATTCAGATTTAACAAAGAGCGGGAGTCAGTTAAGATCTTCTGACAGCACTGTCATTTGGATGTTGTAGCTTAGCTCGCCCTCATCTTCATCTTTGTAAACAGCGCCGAATGTCTCGCCGTTAATCTGAAGTTCAGCTGAATCGTCAGCTTCAGGACGCCTTGCTAGAGAAATACCGTGATTGCCAAAAGTCTGGCGCAGGAAGCGTTGGAGTTTTTCAATCTCAGTTGGTGTCATCTCAATTGCTTTTCTGTTTGAGAGGCGTTTATGTTTGTAACAGACTACGTGTGATCCTAACCTGTCCATCTGCGGCTGTCCAGATAACACCGAGGATGATGAGCTGATTATAGTAATCAGGGTGATAGGCTGTTGCTAGCCATGCCGGGCAATTTGTCCTCCATGGCTGGGCC
>OZSS01001510.1_pt1 | contig 10747 bp, 11 predicted proteins | sample 1779911 | NCBI WGS metagenome assembly OZSS01 (sample SAMEA2603589, study PRJEB24840) | metagenome | biome: Water; feature: Photic zone; material: Seawater sample | place: Mediterranean Sea | collected 2013-11-12 | depth 10 m | reverse complement strand
TTTATGAATAATATTTATAAAAGAATATTAAGGTTTTTTATACAATAAAAAAACAAATTTGGTGGAGCTAAGGGGGTTCGAACCCCTGACCTCTACACTGCCAGTGTAGCGCTCTCCCAGCTGAGCTATAGCCCCAATTTTATTTTATTCTTTAGTATCCTCATTGTCTTCATTATCATCATCATTTAGATCATCATCTTCTATAAAAGAAGCGTTGTCATCAATATCTATATCTTCAGTATCATCATTTTGATCATTTTTACTAATATCAATTAATGGCTCATCATCACTTACAACCTCATCATCAGAGTCAATTTCTATTTCATCAATATCAGAAATATCTTCAGAAATTTTTGAGGTTTCATCTGGAGATACTTTAGTTGATAAACTCTTTCCTTTTCGAGATTTTAAATATAAATCTGGGTCAAATTTAGCACCACAAGAAGGACATGTAATTGGAGAATTTTTAAAATCGTAATATTTTGTACCACAAGATGGACAAATTCTCTTTCTACCCCATTCAGGTTTTGCCATTTTTTTCTCCATAAAAAATAATCCCAAATATGGGATTAGACTTAAAATAAACAATCTGTCAAAAGTTTTTTTAGAATTATGTTAACTTTTTGTAAATAAAATATATAAATATTCCTTATTTAAATGTGAGCTTAGTTTTAATGTATTCAATGTCCTCAGAAAACACCTTAAGATTGTTTGGTGAAATTACTGTACCTGGCGATAAGTCTATTTCTCATAGATCACTCATTTTGGGCTCATTAGTCAGTGGCCGAATAGAAATTTTTAATTTATTAGAGAGTGAGGATGTTCTGGCCACGGCTAATGCTCTTAAAACACTTGGCGTTACAATAAATAAGCTAAAAAATAGTTGGGAAGTTTATGGTCAGGGTATCGGTAATTTTTATGGGAATAGCCACACGCTTGATATGGGAAATTCAGGTACAGCAGCCAGATTATTAATGGGCATTATAGCAGGATCAGATGTTGAAGCTACTTTTACAGGAGACGAATCTCTATCAAAAAGACCTATGAGAAGAGTTATTTTACCGTTACTGAAAACTGGCGCAATGTTCACAGAACCAGACAAAAGCACTCTTCCTCTAACTTTAAAAGGTAGTAAAATTCCTTTACCATTAACATATAAAACTCCTGTATCTTCTGCTCAGATTAAATCATGCATCTTGTTGTGTGGACTATCTTCGCTAGGGAAAACAACAGTAATAGAACCATCATTATCAAGAGATCATACAGAAAGAATGTTAAAATTTTTAGGAGCAAAAGTAGAAACAACTCAGTTAGAAGATATGTCATGGAAAATTTCTCTTGAAGGTTTACCAGAACTAAAACCATTAGACATAACTATACCCTCGGACCCTTCAAGTGCAGCTTTCCCGATAGTGTCAGCTATAATTACTCCTAATAGTCAAATAAAGGTTAAGAATATTTGTGTTAATAAATTACGTATGGGCTTGTTTGAAACATTAATTGAAATGGGAGCTTACATCAAATTAACAAACAAAAGAGAAATTGGGGGTGAATTAATTGCTGATGTAACCTCAAAATCAAGTGATTTAAGAGGTATTAAGGTTCCTAAATCACGTGTCCCATCTATGATTGATGAATTTCCAATACTGTCAATAGCTGCAGCTCATGCTGAAGGTAACACTATAATGGAGGAAGTAGAAGAACTTCGATATAAAGAGACCGATAGAATAAAAGCTATGTGTGAAGGTCTGCAGAAGGCTGGCGTGGAGACAATTGATGAAAAAGATAAAATGGTTGTAAAGGGAAAGGGTAAGTCTAACTATATAAAAGGTGGGGTAGAAATTCATTCAAAACTAGATCATAGAATAGCTATGTCCTTTTTATCCCTTGGTTTAACAACAAAAGAGCCAATAGTTGTTAGAGATACTGAGACCATAAACTCTTCATTTCCTGGTTTTTTGCACACTATGAATAAAATTGGTGCTAAATTACAAAATGTTAACAACTAAAAATTATTATGATTGAGATTGCTATAGACGGAACATCAGCCTCAGGTAAGGGAACTTTAGCTAAAAAGCTGTCAGAAAAATACTCGATACCTCACTTAGATACTGGATTAATGTATAGAAAAGTAGCCAGTGAAATTTTAAAAAAAACAGATTACAACAATCTTTTAGAATCAAGTTGTCAGATAGCAAAGTTATCTAGCTTTGAGAATTTACAAAATGAAGAATTAAGAACAGAAAACATAGCCCAAATGGCTTCAAAAATAGCTGTTTTTCCAGCGTTGAGAAATATGCTTAAACTTAAACAAAAAGAATTTGTGTATAAAAGTAAGGAACAGTTTGGTGGTTGTGTACTTGATGGAAGAGATATCGGAACAAAAATACTTCCTAATGCTAATTTTAAGTTTTTTATTGATGCTTCTATTGAAATACGAGCTAAAAGAAGATTATTAGAAAAAAACATATCTTTCTTGCATGAAAATGATGAAAAGTGTATGTTGCAGTCTTTGATTATAGAAATGAAAGAAAGAGATAAGTTAGATAGTAGTAGAATAATATCACCACTTGTTCCAGCTTTTGATGCGCATGTAATTGATACAAGCTTTATTGATGCTGATGAATTATTACTAAAGGTGACTAAAATAATAGAAGGAATTTGACGTTTTATTAAAATATATTCATTGATTTCTTGACTTTCCATATTTATAACATCAAAAAATGCACATTTTAGACTTTATATAGGAGAAAATATTGACTCAAACTGAAACCACTGCCAAACCTTCACAAGAAAGCTTTTCAGAGTTATTAGACCAAAGCTTTCAAGAAATGACAAGTATTGAAGGTTCAGTAGTATCTGGAACGGTAATATCTATTGAAAAAGATATGATTATAATCGATGTTGGTTTGAAATGTGAAGGTCGTGTCCCTTTAAGAGAATTTGGAAACAATGAAGAAGATGCGAAGATTAATGTTGGTGACACAGTTGAGGTATATATAGAAAGACTTGAAGATATTAATGGCCAAGCAATATTAAGTAGAGAAAAAGCAAGAAGAGAGGAAGCTTGGGTAAATCTTGAAGTTGCTCTTGAAAAACAACAAAGAGTTAACGGTATTATTTTTGGAAAAGTCAAGGGAGGTTTTACTGTCGATTTAGAAGGTGCAACAGCTTTTTTACCTGGAAGTCAAGTCGATATTCGACCTATTAAAGATCTTGGTGTGTTAATGGGAACACCTCAACCCTTTCAAATACTTAAAATGGATAGAAGAAGGGGTAATATCGTTGTTTCAAGAAGAGCAGTATTGGAGGACAGCAGGGCTGAGGCTAGAACTGAACTAGTTGCAAATCTACAAGAGGGTCAAGTTTTGCAAGGTGTTATTAAAAATATTACTGATTACGGTGCATTTGTCGATTTAGGTGGTGTTGATGGTTTATTGCATGTAACTGATATTTCATGGAAAAGAATCAACCATCCATCTGAAGCTCTTCAAGTGGGCGAGTCTGTTCAAGTCAAAGTTATAAAATTCAATGATGAAACACAGAGAATATCACTTGGAATAAAACAACTTACAGAGGATCCTTGGCTTAAAGTATTTGAGAGGTTTCCTGTAGGCGCAAAAATGTCAGGAATTGTTACTAATATTACGGATTATGGTTCTTTCGTTGAATTAGAGGACGGTATTGAAGGATTAGTTCATGTATCAGAAATGAGTTGGACAAAGAAAAACGTCCATCCTGGAAAAATTGTATCTACCTCAGAAAAGGTTGAGGTAATGGTGCTGGAGATTGATGTTCAAAAAAGAAGAATTTCTCTCGGCATAAAACAATGTGTAGAGAATCCTTGGGAAAAATATAAAAACGCAAATAAAGTTGGTGATATTATTGAAGGTGAGATTAGGAATATAACAGAATTTGGTCTTTTTATAGCTCTTACAGAGGATATTGATGGTCTAGTGCACCTTTCAGATTTAAGTTGGGATGGTAACGGTGATGAGCTTATTAAAAATTATGTAAAGGGTTCAACGACTCAAACTAAAATATTAGATATAGATGTTGAAAAAGAAAGAATTTCTCTTGGTATTAAACAACTTACAGAAGATATTGCTGCTACTGAAATTGACAACATAAGAAAAGGATCAACAGTTACTTGTACAATCTCTGAAATAACTGAAAATGGTTTAGAAGTTAATGTAGGCGATAAATTAAAAGGTTTTATTAAGAAAAATGATTTATCACGCGAAAGAGCAGATCAAAAGACAGATCGTTATGGTCTTGGTGATAAAGTTGACGCTACAGTTACTAATATTGATAAAAAAACCAAAAAAATTTCTCTTTCAATCAAGGCTAAAGAAATTGAAGAAGAAAAGAAAGCCATGGCAGAATATGGATCATCTGATAGTGGAGCAAGTTTAGGTGATATTTTAGGAGCAGCACTGGCAAAAAAAGATGAAAAATCTTCCTAAAAAGGTGTTATTTTGAATAAATCAGATCTTATAATAAAAATTGCCAATCTAAACACAAGCATTTATCAAAAAGACGCAACTAAAATTGTAAACGTTTTTTTTGATACTATAACCAAAGCTCTTTCTAGAAATGAAAGAGTTGAGTTACGTGGTTTTGGAGTTTTCGATGTAAAAAAAAGAAAAGCACGCATTGCTAGAAATCCAAAAAATGGCGACGCTGTTGCCGTACCAGAAAAAAATGTGCCCTATTTCAGAATGGGTAAAGGAATGAAAGATCGTTTAAATAAATAACTATACTATTAAATTTTCTTGTACCCAAAAAAATATCTAATTTAAAATGAATAGTCTATTTGAAATCAAAGTGTGTGGTATAAATGATGAAGTATCAATGAACGCAGCACTTAAATGTAAAGTCGATTATGTAGGATTGGTTTTTTATCCAAATTCATCACGAAACATCTCAATTAATCTATCCCGAGAATTACTTAAATCAAGAAATAATATAACTAAAATAGTAGCCCTCACTGTTGACCCTAATGATGATTTTTTAAATCAAATTAAAAAAAATATTAATCCTGACTATATACAACTTCATGGAAACGAAAATTCAAGAAGATGTCTTGACATTAAACACAAAATAAATATTCCTTTGATAAAGGGTATCAATGTTAGGAATAAAATTGATCTAGTAAGAAAAAATAAAGAATTTGAGGATATTTGTGATATCCTGCTATTTGATGCTCCATCTGAGGCTTTGCCAGGTGGTAATGGTAAGAAATTTGACTGGGATATTCTTAAGGACTTTAAATCTAAAAAAAAATGGATGCTTGCAGGAGGTTTAAACATAGAAAATATAGAAAATGCCATTGATATTACTAAAGCACCAGCAATTGATATTTCTTCGGGTCTGGAAATTAGGAAAGGTCTAAAAGATCCTCAATTAATTAAAGATTTTGTAATAAAATGTAAAAGTTTATGATGGCTTACTTATGACGAAAATGAATTTAAATAGTTTAAAAACTGGTCCAGATGCTTACGGTAAATTTGGTATTCATGGTGGAAGATTTGTAGCTGAAACTCTAATGCCATTAATTTTGGATGTTGAAAATGCATATGAAAAGGCAATAAAGGATCAGTCTTTCATTAATGAATTAGATATGTATAGAAGAGATTATATTGGAAGACCTAGTCCATTATATTTTGCTGAAAGACTTACTGAACATTTTGGTGGAGCTAAAATTTATTTAAAAAGAGATGAACTCAATCACACTGGGGCTCATAAAATTAATAATGTTATAGGTCAAATATTATTAGCAAAAAATATGGGTAAAAATAAAATTATTGCTGAAACTGGAGCTGGTCAACATGGAGTTGCTACAGCAACTGCATGTGCCCTTTTTGGTTTTGAGTGTGAAGTCTTTATGGGTGCAAAAGATATTGAGCGTCAAAAACCAAATGTTCAAAGAATGCAACTATTAGGCGCAAAAATTAATCCAGTAACCTCCGGTACGGGCACATTAAAGGATGCAATGAATGATGCTTTGAGATTCTGGGTAAGTAATGCAAATACTCATTTTTACATAATTGGAACTGCAGCTGGACCACACCCATATCCTAAAATGGTTAGAGATTTTCAATCAATAATTGGTGAAGAGGCAAAAAAGCAAATTTTAGAAAAAGAAAATCAACTTCCAAATGCTCTAGTTGCATGCATTGGAGGAGGATCAAATGCACTAGGTTTGTTTCATCCTTTCCTTGATGATGAGGAGGTTGAAATATTTGGAGTTGAGGCAGCAGGTAAAGGACTGAATTCTAATTTACACGCTGCATCTCTTACTGCTGGTTCACCAGGAGTGCTGCATGGAAATAGAACTTATTTACTTCAAGATGATGATGGTCAAATAATTGATGCTCATTCTATATCTGCAGGTTTGGATTATCCTGGTATTGGGCCAGAACATTCGTGGCTTCATGATATTGGTAGAATTAAATATTTATCAACTACAGATGAACAGAGTTTGGATGCTTTTAAGTTATGTAGTAGCTTGGAAGGTATAATTCCTGCGCTTGAACCTGCTCATGCCCTACATATTACAGGAAAACTAGCTTCTGAGAGAAAAGGCCAAATTATAATTATGAATATGTGTGGTAGAGGAGACAAAGATTTGTCAGCTGTGTTACCATTAATAATGAAAAACGATACTTAATATAAACTATGAATCGTATTAAAAAAACTTTTAATAAATTAAATAAAGAAAATAAAAAAGCCTTAGGAATTTTTATAACCGCTGGTGACCCTAATTTTGAAAACTCCTTGAAACTCATTACTAATCTGCCGGATAATGGCGCAGATTTTATTGAAATTGGTATGCCGTTTTCAGACCCAATGGCAGATGGACCATCAATACAATTATCAAGTCAAAGAGCTCTTAAATCAGGTATGAACATTAAAAAATGTTTATCACTAATTAAAATTTTTAGAGAAAAAAATATTCATACGCCTCTTATTTTAATGGGATATTACAACCCAATTTATAAGTTTGGGAAAGAAAAATTTATTAAAAAATGTATAGAGTTCGGTGTAGATGCACTTATCATTGTAGACTTACCTCCTGAAGAAGATGATGAGTTTTATTTTGAAGCTGAAAAAAATAACTTATCTATGATAAGATTAGTGACCCCTACCACTGATGAAAAAAGACTTAAAAAGATTTTGTTAAATGCTTCTGGATTTGTGTATTATGTCTCAATAACTGGCATAACTGGTACACAAGCACCTAATATTAAAAACGTACAAGATAATGTCAAAAAAATTAAACAGGTTACAGACTTACCAATTGTTATTGGGTTTGGGATCCGATCACCAGCTCAAGCAACTTTGATGTCAGATGTATCTGATGGTATTGTTATTGGATCTGCAGTAGTTGATTTAATTAAAAAAAGTATAGATAGTGATGGTGTTTCAAGCAGTGAAGAATTAATGACATGTTTAGACTTTACTAGAGAAATATCAAAAGCTTTAAAACATAATTAAGCCTTATTTATTTGGTTAGTTAGCATTTTTAAAAAGGAAAGATAATTGAATTGGATTAAAGAGACAGTTTTACCTAAGTTTAAAGCTTTTGTTAAAATAAAAGAACCAGAGGAAGTATTGTGGGTAAAATGCAAATCTTGTTCTCAAATGATATTTCACAAAGAATTTTCTTCAAATCATAATGTTTGTAAAACATGTGGTTATCATGATCACTTATCAGCAAGAGAAAGAATTGAATTTCTTCTTGATAAAGACTCCATAGAAAATATTACAATACCAAAACCAAAATTAGATCCATTAAATTTTAAAGATAAAAAAAAATATAGAGATAGAATAAAAGATGCTCAAAGCAAAACAAAACTAGATGATGCTTTGTTAGTTAGTTTTGGATTAATTGATAAAACACCAGTAATCTTGGCATGTTTTGATTTTGCATTTATGGCTGGATCAATGGGAAGATATGTAGGAGATGGATTAATTTTAGCCTCTGAAGAAGCTATAAAAAGAAAATGTTCTCTTATAGTAGTTCCATCTTCGGGTGGTGCAAGAATGCAAGAAGGCATATTTTCCTTAATGCAAATGCCTAGATCAACAATTGCAATTAATAAAATAAAAAAAGCAAAGCTTCCATATATAGTTTTACACGCAAATCCAACTACTGGTGGTGTTACAGCAAGCTTTGCTATGCTTGGTGATATTCATATTGCAGAACCAGGAGCTATTATTGGATTTGCTGGTAGAAGAGTTATTGAGGAAACAGTTAAAGAAAAATTACCTGAAGATTTTCAAACAGCTGAATATTTAAAATCTCATGGTATGATAGATATTGTTGTTCCTAGATCAGAACAAAAAACTAAAATTTCAAAACTTTTAAAATCCCTAACTTTTTATTTAAATTAGCACTACTAATTTTTAATTTAAATTGAGTAATACTAAAAACAAATTATCTTTAACCTTAAAAAGGATGTTTGATTTACATCCAAAGCTTATAGATTTCGATCTAAAAAGATTAAAAATTTTAATGGATAAATTTCATAATCCACAAAATAATTTAAACAATGTAGTTCATATAGCTGGGACAAATGGTAAAGGCTCAACTGCAGCATTTCTAAGAGAAATTTTAGAAGCTCATAATTTATCAGTTAATATATATACTTCTCCTCATTTAATAAATTTTAATGAACGAATTAGAATAAACAAAAAATTAATTTCAGATAAAAATATAATAAATATATTAGAAGAGATTGAGCTAAAAAATGATCATAATCCAATAACATTTTTTGAAATTACTACTGCAGCAGCGTTTATTGCTTTCAAACGATTTCCTGCTGATATTAATATTTTTGAGACTGGGTTGGGTGGAAGGTTAGATGCAACAAATATTATAGAAAATAAAAAGCTTACCATTATAACTAAAATAGGCTTTGATCATGAAGAATTTTTAGGAAACAATATTCAAAAAATAGCAAAAGAGAAAGCTGGAATTTTAAGAAAAAACATTCCTGTAATAATTGCCAAACAAAGTAGAGATAAAGCACGCAAAACACTAATGTATAATGCAAAAGAATTAAATTCAAAGGTAATTATGATAGAAAAAATTTCTAGAGACACAAAATTAGGATTAACTGGTGACTTCCAATACGACAATGCATCAACAGCATTTACAGCTGCTAAATTTATTCTACCGTCTATTTCCTTAACCAAAGTAAAGAAAGGACTCGCAAGAACCTCTTGGTTTGGAAGAATCCAAAAATTAAATGATGGTAAAATTTTTAATCTCAGAAAAAATATTACCATAATAGATGGATCACATAATCAAGATGGAGCTGTTGTTCTTGAAAAATATCTAACTAAAGAAGCATTAGGTAAATGGAACCTAATTATAGGAATGTTAAATAACAGAGAAGTTAAAGATTTTGTTAAAATCTTTAAAAACCATATTAATCAAATTTATGCTATTGAAATACCTGAACAAAAAAATTCACTTTCAGCACTAGACATAAAAAATAAATTAGATGACTTAGGTTTTAACACAATCACTTCAAAGAGTTTAGAGAGTTCACTTAAAAAAGCCGACGATAAAATTCCCTTGTTAATAACTGGATCTTTATATTTAGCAGGTTATGCACTAAAATTTAACGATACAATTATTGATTAGATTGTATCTTTAATCCATGACTCAAGAGCTGATTTTGGAAGAGCACCCATCTTCTCAGAGATTTTTTCTCCATCTTTAAAGATCATTAAGGCGGGGATACTTCTTATACTATATGCTTGAGATGTTGAAGGATTTTCATCAACATTAATTTTAACAACTTTTAATTTATTACTCATTTCTTCAGATAATTCTTCTAAGGAAGGTGCAATTGCTTTGCAAGGTCCGCACCATTCTGCCCAAAAATCTACTAACACAGGTTCTTTAGCTTCTAATACATCTACCTTAAAGTTTTGATCATCTGTTTTATTTGTCGCCATTTTAATCTCTCCTTAGTTAATAAAATTAAAATTCATTGATACTGTTTTTCAAGATCTTGAAGAAAATAATCCCAATCTTCTAAGAATAACAACTTTTCATCATTACCTTGTCTTTCATATTCTTCACGTAAATTATCTAGCTCATGGTATGCTTTAGGAATTGTATTCCACTTTTCATTATCAGTGCTTAAAATCTGATTGGCAATAATTTTATGGATATTTTCATAGTCAGATTTAGGAAGTACATGAGGCATCTCTTCATAAATTAACAAATGAGCAAAATATTTATAACGTTCATCTTTAAACTGATTTGCAATATAAAATCTTTCTTCCCAATCAGCATTATGAAAATTAATCATTTTGGATTTTTCATGATTATCAGGGAAACCACCAGAATAAATACTTTCTTCAGGCATTATATCAATCTGTGATTTAGTCATTTGTTTTGTCTCATACTCTTCGAAAAGAATTGTTTGGATTTTATTTTTAAAATCAGAACTTTTTTTAATAATTTCTGCTCTGTGAATTAAAACTTCCATCCCAATTGATTGATACACTGGCATTTTATCAATAACACTTGAATCTAATAAAATAGGATTTTTATTATTTTTAATTTCTTTAATTAATTTAGGTTTTTGTTTCATTTTAATTTTTAAATCTTTAATAGACATATCAATATAATCAAGTGGATCGTGCAATAGATCAAAACATTGAGGATAATTAAATTGATTCTTGCAAATATATGTAACAGCATGAACATTGAATTTACCAA
>OZSS01001509.1_pt1 | contig 10749 bp, 11 predicted proteins | sample 1779911 | NCBI WGS metagenome assembly OZSS01 (sample SAMEA2603589, study PRJEB24840) | metagenome | biome: Water; feature: Photic zone; material: Seawater sample | place: Mediterranean Sea | collected 2013-11-12 | depth 10 m | reverse complement strand
GTTTTATTCCATTCCGAGAGTTTTGAGATGATAGCGGCTTGGTAATCTAGACGACCAAAAGGAGTGAAAGTCCACGAGTAAATCATTAAAAAAATTTGCCGATTTACCTTGACATCCATGGGGGTTCTTGGGTCATGGGTGATGGCTATCCGCTCGATAATGTTTATAAGCATCTAGCAAAAAATGCAGAAGTTCTTGTGGTGGTTATCGAATACCGATTATTACCCGAACATCCTTACCCAGCAGCTTTCGATGATTCAGTTCTTTCCCTGAGTTGGTTAGCTGAGCATGCAGAGAGTATAGGCGGTTCTTCGACTAAAATCGCAGTCGGCGGCGGAAGTGCAGGGGGAAATTTGGCGGCAGCGCTTGCGCTTCATTCCAGAGATGTTGGAGGCCCGGAAATAGCATTCCAATTCCTTTTTGTTCCTGCGACGAATCTCTCGGAAACTGACAAATGGGATTCCTTTAAGCAGATGGGCGATAAATACATGCTTAAGGCCTCAGACATTGAAGTTATTATCGATAAGTATGTTGCGAAGTTGGAAGACAGGCTGTCGCCTTATGCAAGTCCTTTACTTGCAGACAGTCTCGAAGGATTGCCGCCCGCTTTTATAGTAACCGCCCAGTATGATCCTTTGAGAGATCAAGGTGAGGCGTATGCTGAGGCGTTGATCGCTGCCGGTGTCAAAGTAGATCTGATCCGTGAGGACGGTACAATTCACGGTTTTGCGGGATCTACGAAAAAGATGGAACAAATATACAAAAGTTTGTCAGTTAAATTGAAAACAGTTTTTAAAGGTCAATAGGCTGATTTAAATTACAATTCCTCAATCTTAAAGTGTCATTTTTGAAGCAGCCATTGAGAGCAAAAGGTAATAACGATTAAGCTTTAGATTCTGAGATCTCCGGAGAAGTGATGGATCGATTGGAATCAACTGGATCATCTTTAGCGCCCTCGAAACCCTTTAAGCGCATTATCATTTTTTGTCTAGGGCGACTTTTTTTTCTCGGCCGCAGCGAGAGAGAGCCGATCGATTAGTTCCTTATTGTTGCTCACTATCTTTAGTCTCACTCCAAGGCAGATCGATGCGCATCCGACACCACTTGCTAAGCCGATCCAAAATCCATATATCCCCATCGGTTCTCCAAGCCATCCGAAGCCAAGGACAATCTGGATTGGGAAAGCGACGAGCCAGTAACTGATCAAAGCAATAAACATGGGCACTTTTGTATCTTTATAACCGCGAAGTGTCCCTAAAAAGGTTGCCTGGGTTGCATCGAAATACAAAAAGAACACTACAAACAAAAGGAGACTGATCGAGAGGTCCCTGACATCTTTCTCGGTGGTGTAAAATGAAACAAGCTCTTCTCTTAATAAAAATATCAGTATTGCTCCGACTATCGCTAAAAAAGAGGTTGCCAGAAACGCGATCCTAGCGGTCGTTTTTGCTCCTTCTAGCTCACCTGCGCCAATTCTAAAACCGATGCGTATCGTTGCGGCCATTCCCAGTGCCATAGGGGGCATATAAAAGATCGCGTTCATGCTCATTGCTATGTTGTGTGATGCAACCACTGAAGATCCAAACTGGCCTAGCATGAGTGTGGTAAATGAAAATAAGCCCATTTCGGCGAAGACTGTGGCGCCGATCGGCAGGCCCACGATGAGTAGGGGCTTAATGTGTCTCCATTGCGGCAGGCTGAACTGAGACTTCCAATTAGTTGGCGCAAACCTTTCTCTGGAAACAACAATAAGGATGAGGAATAACTGGAGCCACATCACGATTGCTTGAGCAACCCCGCAGCCTACGCCGCCAAGCTCGGGCAGTCCGAACTTGCCGTAAATTAGCACATAATTCATAGGGATTTTGATTGCCAGAGCTGTAACCGAGATTATTAAAGCGGGCCGAGTGTAGCCCATTCCGTCCGATAGAAACCGCAGGCAGAAGAAAACCATTAATGCTGGGAGTCCATATGACGCCATACTTAGATACGGAAGGGCGATAGCCACTGCAGCTGGATCAACTCGCATTAGCTCATAGACTGGACCGATGTTGTTTAAAATGAAAAAGATAGCCGCGCCTCCGAAGAGAGCCATCCATATTCCTTGGCGGATTACTTCTCCGATTTCTGAATAGGACCTAGAGCCGTTTAATTGCGAAACAGCAGGTGTTACGGCCTGAATAACCCCCATAAAAAGAATCAAAGTCGGCCAAAGAATGCTTGATCCAAGGGCTACGCCTGCGAGATCTTCCGAGCCATAGCGGCCCGCCATCACGGTGTCCGCAACGCCCATACCCATTTGAGCTAGCTGCGCTCCCATCAACGGGAGCGCGATTTGAAATAACTTTTTGGTTTCTTTTGGTGCGGTCTTTAAATCATCCAGGTCTGACAGATTAGTTTCCGTATTCTTCCGAATTTAGGACAGTGTATATTCGTTTTTGAAAATACCATCGACCATCAACTTTTACATAATCATCCTCATACTGGCCGGTCACGTTCCGTTTTACACCATCTTTTTGATGTAAAAACTCTTGCTGATACCAGGTCGCGTGTGCTTTGTCTCCATTTACTTCCATTGGACCCGCAGAGGCAAAAAAGCCCACGAAGTCAAACCCTGACATCGCTTGCTGCCAAACCGGAAAAAAATTTGCCTTTCCGGTTATCGGCCCGGCTCCAGGAAGCTCCCAGGTAGCATCATCTCGCCAATTCTCTGCCCAGGCTTCGCCATCGGTTCTCATTACCGCATCGTTATAAGAATCGACTAATTCACGAATAGCTAATCTATCTTCGATTGGACCCGAACTTATCATTTGTATGTCTCCGCTTATTAGATGTAACCTCCACTTAAGCATTTGTGCATTCGGAATTCCAGTTTTTGGATAGAAAAAATCGATCAACAAAAACCCCCCTGACTAAGCTATTAATGAGAGATAGTTTTTTGCTAGTCATAGGGATTCTATTAGTGATTATCCAGCCAGAAAATTTGTTTGCTCAGTATCTGCTTGGCATTCTTTTGGGAGTTATTTTTTATCTTTTCCACGAGTGGGCTCATCTCGGTGGAGCTCTTTTAAGTAAATCTAGTGTAGCCTATCCTGAAAAAGTTCTTTCGCCTTTTATCTTCAGTTTTCACTCGCAGGCTAATTCGGTGCGACAGTTTTTGTTTATGACAGCCGGTGGTTTCGGTGCCACCGCCGTTTTGCTCTCTGCTTATCTGATTTGTTTGCCAGACAATGTTTGGGGTAGTGTCGCCCTTTATATTTCCCTCTTTTTGACAAGTCTGACTGTCTTTATCGAATTGCCCATTGCTATTTGGACCCTAATTACCCGGGAGGTGGCTCCCGTGGAGATACCTTTTATATCCCGCAATCCCTTGGTTGAGAAAATCAGCGGCGGCTTGGCTAATATGAGAAGAAAATTAGGCTATGATCCTCGGAATTAAACGGATAAAGACATAAGCTTTGATCGTGGCATGTTTCCATCCTATGATCAGTCGGCTAAGAGGCGAGATTCGACAGCTAATCGTAGAAAATACCCAAGCCAAAGTCTGACTCGTTGGCATGACTAAATATAAGGAGCAATTATGAAAGTAGGTTTAGCTTTTGCGAGCAGTGTGGCTATTGACGGTCCGGCAACCATAGAGATTTGTCGACGAGCCGAGGAAGTTGGGTTCGAGTCTCTCTGGGGCGGAGAGCATGTAATAATTCCTGATGAGATTTACTCGAAATATCCTTACACGGAAGATGGGAAAATACCGGCAGAGCCGGATACACCAATACCTGATCCTTTGATATGGCTTGCTTTTGCGGCTGCTGCAGCGCCAAACCTCCGGCTAGGTACTTGTATTTTGATTGTTCCACAGCGCAATCCCCTGGTGCTTGCAAAAGAATTGGCCACGTTAGATCAGTTATCAGGAGGGCGAGTTGAATTAGGTCTGGGAGTTGGTTGGCTTAAAGAGGAGTTTGAGGCACTTGGTGTGCCTTGGGAGCGACGAGGCGCGCGAAATGACGAATACATAGAAGCAATGAAAGCACTTTGGCAGGGGCCGCATGCTGAGTTTCATGGCGATTTTGTTGATTTCGCTCCTGTTACTTGCAGTCCAAGGCCAGTCAATGGAAGCATTCCTATCATCGTTGGAGGGGATACTGAAAGAGCGATAGCCCGAGCCGGAAAAATCGCTGATGGCTATTTCCCCGGCGAAGGTAATATTGATCGGCTTAAAGACTTGATAGCTAGTGTAAAACGCTCGGCTGAGTCAAATAATCGCGATCCTGAGAGCGTGAAGATTAGCGCTATCTTTGGCGCACAAATGATGAATCCGGAGGCGGGCGTCGAAGAAATGAGGAGTGCTGGAGTAGATAGAATTATGGTGCCAGCATTCTTTTTTGCAGGAGAAGGAGGGATGGATCGATTAAGCGAGTTTGGAGAGAAGATCATGCCGTTAGCGTGATTCAAAAAAGTAGATCTGGATTTCAAATTTCCTCTAAGCGGAGATTTTGAACTTAGGCCTGGGGTTAAACCGGTATAGAAAAGCGAAATTCATAAAAAAGGGTTTGGCCGAATTTATTTGCTCGATTAATCAAGTTCTGGCGAGTTTTTTAGAACTCAATTTCACGATATATGCAAAAACTTTTAACGGATTCGTCTTTGGTCGGCAGTGGCGCTATGGGAATGACGTTTGCCGACTTTTCTCTGTCAGAAATGATTCAAATTGTTTAGCTGGAATTTTTGGAGCCTAAACGGAAGCGAAAGGTTAAAGGATAATAGATGAAAGATGAAAGATTTTAAGACCATTCCCTTTGATCGCTCTGATCGTGATTTTCAATTGCTATACGACCTAGAAAAATCACTCGATGATCGCGTTGGTAATTTTGGGTCAGTAGAAATGATCAAGTATTTCGAGAAGCTCGTCCCAAAAAAATGCAACCCTAAAATCGAATTCCTTGAAAAAGACAACAAGATCTTTGGGTACGGTTATACCGAACACCAAACGGGAGCTTTTGATCGGAGCCTATTAGATTCAAACATTTCATTTCCATGTGAGGAAAGATATCTTGGCTGTGCCCAAGAATATCTAGACTGTCAGATTTCTGATGCACGAAAAATAGGGCATGTAAAAACGTTTAGAGCCTGGCTGTATAATGGGAATAAATTCATGAAGGATTTCTACAAAAAAAACGGGTTCGAAATATCGTTAGTGGAATATTTATCAATTATTTCCTTGAACGAATTCGAAAAAGAAGAGTTTGGGGATTCCCTTGACCGGTTTAAAAAGAATTCTTTCACAATAAAAGAACTCCAAGAATATGTTCCTGATTGGGAGACTAAATTTTTTTGTCTCTCTCATAACGTTGAATTAGATATCTCACCTGACACGGAGTTAAAGGAAGATAAGGATCATTGGAGAGCCGATAAGTTAACGCCATGGTTTAAACCTGAGGACGTCTATGCAGTGTTAGATGGCGAAAAGTGGGTTGCTCTTTCTTCTTATAATAGAGGTGATAGGAAAACTAACATTGTCTCCACAGAACTTACAGGTGTGCTTCCGGAATATAGAAGAAAATCTATTTGCACCGCGCTTAAGATTCATGCTTTGTCAGATTTTAAGAATAAGGGATTTGAAAGAGTGTTTACTTCCAATGAAGCAAATAATCCAATATTCGAAATAAACTTAAAGCTAGGATTCAAAAGGATTGGGACAGAGGTTGGCTGTAAGTTAGTTCTTTAGAAATACTCCTAAAAAAAGCGAAAAGATCTAGATGAAAAAATTAGGCTCTTTGAATTTTGATCACGACAATTCTGAAGAGCGAGTGATAGGACGCTGAAACCTCTGAGCTAAGCTAGGATTAGGCCATATTTGTCTCCAAGTGAGAAAAGACAAAACGGCTCTGAAGATCATGGATAGTCGAACAAGTTATTTTTTTAGTCTCCAGCTTTGCACTGAGCGGCAAGGCTGCTAATGCTTACGCCGCGCCTCCCCTGCCTTATGGGGTTTCGATCATGTCCAGAAGTAAGATAGACAAATGACAGACCGGTTTCGGGATCTGCCCAGCATAGTTGTCCCCCAGCTCCATTGTGTCCAAATGCAAAGGGAGAGTTGGTTTTGCCGAACCCGCGATAATTTCTATCACTATCTCCTGAAATCACTAATCCTAAGCCTCTGTTAGCTGCTTTTTTGAATACAGGATCTTTCAGATTCGAATTTCTAATTGTTTTTGCATTGGCTAGCATATCGTCTTGCCACAAACGTTCTTGATTCGTGCCTCCATGCAAAAGAGCTTGATAAAATATCGCCATATCCTCGGCGTTACTAAAAGCTCCACCACCGGGGATTCCGGATGCTTGGACATCTCTTTCATTGAAGCTGAGGACGGCGTCTTCGGTTACTTCGGTCTCAGGTGGGACCGGAAACCCCATTTCTTCGTATTCTTGTCGGCTGAGCTCTACCCCGCAGTATCTTATTGGCAGTGCTCGAGAGCTTTGTTCATCCGGTAAACCGATAAATGTATTTCTTAGCTGTAGCGGATTCAATATATGATCCTTCACAAAGCTCTCAAAATGCTGTCCGCTGGCTCTTTCTATGATTTCTGCGACTACATACATCGAAGAGGAAGGGTGGTATTCGAATTTGGTCCCGGGTTCCCAAAAAGAGCGCCACTGCTCAAAGCGCCTTATTCTTGCCTCCTTTGATTTCCACTCGATGGGCTTGAAAGGCGCGTGGGGGAAACCTGCCGTATGAGTTAATAAGTGGCTCAGCGTAATCTTCCCTTTACCATTTTCACCGAATTCCGGAATATAATCAGTTACTAAGTCGTTCTCTGAAATGACTTTTTTTTGCATTAGCAGCCAAGAAGCCGCTGACGTTACTGCCTTGGTAGCAGAAAAAATACAAAACAGAGAATCCGGTTTTGTGTCTCCAAAATTCTTTGAAAACACGATTTTATTATCAAAACCAATTGCAATCTGAGCAGCAGGGAGGAGCCCCTCATTTATTTCTCTTTCAACTCGCTTAACAAGAGTTTCGACTTTATGCTTATCGAGGTGTTTCATCTGCTAACGTTTCCTCTATTTATGGTTATCTTCACAATTTTTTAGGCTTGGTATTTTATCCAAAGTTCAGGGATCGCTAATTCTCCGAGGGGCGCCGGACTTTCCCCATCGATATCTTTCTTGCATCTTTCGAGGTCAAGTTTCGGTGTTTTAAAATGCTCTAATAGAATCTTTGAGCAAACTACTGCTTCCTGTTGGGAAATATGTGCTCCCGGACAAAAGTGGGATCCGACTCCGAAACCCAAATGGCTTCGTTGACCGTTCTTATCAACGCCATTTCTAAGCATTTTTCCCATGTGCAGGTCTTTCCTTCGAATGTCGAACTTTTCCGCTGAATTAAAAAAATTCTCATCTCTGTTTGCTGCGTGGTTCATAATTAAAACTAAAGAGCCGGCTGGAATTTTTTGTCCTGCCACTTCAACTTCGTATGTTGTGTGCTTGGGTTGCGAGGCGCCAGCGGGAACTGCGTACCTGAGTGTTTCCTGAAATGCTGAGACCCATAAATTATCATCCTCTTTTATTGCGTCAAGCTGTTCAGGATGTAACAGTAAAAGATACCACATGTTCATAATGGCACCTCGGGTGGTGTCTCCCCCTCCGCCCACCAACAAAGCTATTGTAGAGGTGATCTCTTCGGTTGAGAGAAAATCATTGTCGATACGAGTTCGGCAAAGCAGAGAAATGATATCCTCGCCCGTAATCTTTCCCTCGCTATCGTAGAGAAAGGTCGGTTGCTCTCTTCGTTGCTCGACAATGCTTTCGACGTAATCCTCCAGATCTTGTCTTGCCTGAAGTCCCTGCTTCGCAGTATCAGACCCTCCGAAACCCGCCATCATACTTTGATACCAATATAGGAATTGAGCCTGTGCTTCCTTTGGCAACCCTAGAACACTGGATACAACTCTTACTGGGAACTCATTACAAAAAGCTGCGCCAAGCTCTACCGCTCTTATTTTCCCTTCCCCAAAAACTCCTTTGGCACCAGGTTTTTCCCAATCTGCAATCATTTCCTTTGCAATAGATTCAATCGAATGTTGTCGTTTGCTAAGGGCTTGACCTACAAGGTGCCTGTCATAAAGCCCGCGCCTTCTTCGATGTTCAATTCCCGATAACTCTAGTTGAGCGTTTCCCAGCACCGTGCTTGCTCGCCCTTTGGGGATAGTATTGAAACTAAGATCATCATTGGCGCATTGCCTGCAATCGTCATAGCGGGTGAGATAATAAGTGTTATGTAGCTGGTCGTGATAAACCGGATAGTGTTCTCTCATGATTTTAAAGTAAGGATGAGGGTTGCGCGAAAACTCCAAACTATCGAAAAGCCTTGGATTGATCAGTGGAATGCCATTTTTATCCCAGCCCATATCAGCCGCTTTTCCAATTGGCATTAGGGGGATGTCATCGCCCGTCCTTGCCTTGTGACCGCCGGGAGCGCTCTTTTTAAAGTAGTGATTTTTCTTCTTGGCGCTTTTGTCAGGTAGTTCTTTAAGCCATTGCATCGATTTTCCTGTTTTTTTTATTGTTCTGATCGGCCATGCTTGATAATAACTTCATACTACTTCTAAACTACAGGGAAAAAGCTGCAAGTTTAAATTTATTTTTTGGAGAGATTAATATGAAAAAGTTTTTTGCTTTCTACGTTTTAATCTTCGGGGCTCATGCTAAAGCCGCTGACCCGGTAGAAAGTATTGACCCTATTGCCTCAACTCCTCAAGTTATCGTTGTTTATAGAAACAAATGCCCGGAAAACCAAGAAAATGCTATTCAAATGGTGAAAGGACTAATTGCATATGAAAGAGTATCGAGTCCTATAGCCTATTCTTCGGTGCCAGGAATTTGGGAGGATGGATCTATTGGCGCCATTGATTTGCATCAGTCGATTGAGCTGATGGAAAAAGCGTTTGACTGGCAGCAAGCCGACGAATCTTGGACGTCCCAGTACAAGGCTATCGTCTCGGCATGTGGCGGAAATGAGTTTGAGCCTAGTTATATGGTGGCTAAGTAAATAAGTCTGTATTCGCTTAAGACGAAAAGGATTTAGCGAAGTTTGCTATCGATCCAGCCAGCGACAAAGTAATTTCAGGAATCACGTCTGGGAAAATAGTCTCTGCTGCATGACAGGTTCCTAAAGCCGTCTGTGCAGAAACGCTAACTCCTGCTGCCATGAGTTTGCGATAAAAAGCGATTCCCTCATCCCTTAATGGGTCGAGTTCATTAGTCCAAACGATGTGAGGGGGCAGCCCTAGCAGATCCTCACGAGATGACTGGTACGGCCATGCTAGAGGGTTCTGTGAATTTCGTCCGTCTGGATCGTAAAGCCTTGCGAGAACAGCCATTTGTTTGCAATTAATAAGGTATTGATCATTTTCTATTAGAGAAACGAGCTCTGAGGGCTTTTCTTCATAGGCACCGGAAATGTAGGGGCAGCATGCGTAAACCCCATCTATTTTGTGCAACCAATTTTCGGTTTTTGCTTTTAGAGCGGTGGCTATGGATAAGTTTCCTCCTCCTGACTCGCCCGATATCACGATGCTTGAGATGTTGAGTCGGTCTTTGTTTTCAAAAGTCCACCGAGTTGCTGCAGCACAGTCATTCAATCCTGCGGGGAATGGCCAGCTACCTAGTTGACCACCTGCGTTCCGAAATTCGACGCCAATTACTACCAGATCTTGGTTTGCGAGCAGCGAACGCCATCTCACGTAGCTGGGATCTTTAGCACTCATTATTGTCATTCCCCCACCGTGCGTGTGCACGATAGCAGGCAAGGATCCGATTTGTGTTTTCGGTCGATGGATGTGGAGAGTAATCGCATTACCGTCTACCCCTTCAATTATCTCTTGGTGTGTTTCGATTTGCTCAAATGCAGGCATGTTTTCCCATTCAGCGTTGTGGTTCAGTCCCCAGTCTTTTTCGATTTGATTTGAGTATTCGATTAGCACTTCGATTGGGTCAGAGGTATTTGGAGCAGGCGTAACCGGCATGTTTTCCAGAGCGATTGTCTTTGCAATTCTGGGGTCCGTTCTTGGATCATCTTCAATTTTCATATCAATAGTTCCCAGTCGTCCAGCTGGTAAGCTGCTCATATCGTTGCTCCTTGGGCTTTATAAAATGCTACAGATAACTTTTTGTTATCTATGCTCTTCCTCAGCGCTGTCGTTGCATTCAATATCTTTACTCTCCTTTGTGTGTATTGGGAAAATTAAACTTTGGCTGCCTTAATTTCGTGGGATTGGGCACTCACATGTATTTTTGGGTACTATATGATTATAAGAGTTTTCAGATTAATTAGGCTAAATATCTCATGGAAACCTCGGAACTTAATAGAGTATCGCTGGCGTCACAAATACAGCTTGATGATCTTGCGTTAATCAAAAAAAAAGGTTTTGAGACGATTATTAACAATCGTCCAGATAACGAGGCTCCGAACCAGCCTTCTGGCGAGGAAATCAGTGCCAGAGCAAGGGAGCAAGGCCTGTCTTATTTTTACATACCTATTTTGCCTTCCGGGATAAGTGCAGAAAATATTGAGGAAACAATCATAGCTTTGGAACAGACTCAAGGGCCTGTTTTAGCTTTTTGTCGGTCCGGAACGCGATCAGGTGTTTTGCTCGAAGTTTTGAAAAAAGAGCTAGAGCAAAATGAATCCTAGAGTTTTGCCAAGAAGTTTTTTTCTAACTGGAGTTTTTGGGTTGCTTGTTTTTTCTT
>OZSS01001508.1_pt1 | contig 10752 bp, 8 predicted proteins | sample 1779911 | NCBI WGS metagenome assembly OZSS01 (sample SAMEA2603589, study PRJEB24840) | metagenome | biome: Water; feature: Photic zone; material: Seawater sample | place: Mediterranean Sea | collected 2013-11-12 | depth 10 m | reverse complement strand
GCGTGGTATTGAGGTGTTGGAATTTTCATGTGGTATGCCTGCGCTGTTGAAAGGTGAATATTCAGCTCAGGCATCAACCGGCATAGATAACTGGACCTTCAGGCAGCCGTTGGGCATTGCCGCAGGGATAACCCCGTTTAATTTCCCTGTGATGGTGCCGATGTGGATGTATCCGCTGGCCATTGCTGCTGGGAACTGCTTTATCCTTAAGGGGTTACCCCTGCGGCAATGCCCAACGGCTGCCGGAAGGTCCAGTTATCAATACCTGTTGAGGCCTGTGCTGAATATTCACCTTTCAGCAGCGCAGGCATGCCACATGAAAATTCTAGTACTTCAATACCGCGTTCCACCTCGCCGCAGGCATCGGTGAACACCTTACCATGTTCAGATGTAATCGCAGCGGCCAGTTTTTCTTTATCACGCTTAACCAATTCAAGGAATTTGAACATCACCCGAGCACGGCGCACAGGCGGCGTGTTTGCCCACGCTGGAAAGGCCGTTTTGGCAGCCTGAACCGCAGCGTCAACATCAGCAGCAACACCCATGACTACCTCAGCTGTCTTCTCGCCCAAAGCAGGATTAAATACATCAGCTTTGCGGGTTGATGACCCACTGGTTTTTTCACCGTTAATATAATGAAGAACAGTTTCAGACATGATAGGTCTCTTCTTTGCTTGTCAGGTTTACACAGGTGTTCTGTTAAGATATCAGCAATTTTGCACAGGTCAATTTATCTTATGTGCACCGGTCTGATGAAAAAAGTGGATTGAGGTTTACCAGCAGGGCAGGCTATTCTAAGCAGTAAAAATATAACGTGGATACATTAATCCACTTCAAGAAAGAGAGCTATTTTATGAAATATCTTCACACAATGATCCGGGTCGGCGACATTGATGCTGCACTTGATTTTTTTGTTGACAAGCTGGGCATGGTTGAAACCCGCCGCAAGGATGTACCGGAAGGCAAATTCACCCTTATCTTTCTGGCTGCAGATCAGGATCTGAAACAGGCCAAGACTGAGCGCGCGCCAGAAGTTGAGCTGACCTATAACTGGGACAGTGAGGAAACCTATACAGGCGGCCGAAATTTTGGACACCTGGCTTTTACCGTGCAAGATATTTATGCCACCTGCGCTAAACTAATGGCAGAGGGAGTCACTATTAACCGGCCTCCACGTGATGGGCGCATGGCCTTCGTTAAATCTCCTGACGGTATCTCGCTTGAACTGCTACAGGAAGGCGAGGCACAGGCCCCAGCAGAACCCTGGGCGTCGATGGAAAATACTGGCAGCTGGTGACTGATGTGTTACCAGGTTTCTCCCCCGTCAATTGAGAGGGCCTGCCCATTAATACCTGACGCAGCCGGGCTAGCTAGGTAAAGGGCCGCCTGAGCTACCTCATCAGCCGTGAATAGCCGTTTCTGCGGTGAGAAACTATGCAGCTTTTCAGCTGCCTGTTCGGACGACAGGCCTGTTTTTTCGGCGATATTGGCAATTGAAGACTGGGTCATTTCAGTATCCAAATAACCCGGACAAATCGCATTGACTGTGATATTTTTCTGTTCAGATTCAGAGCCGCCAGTGCCAAGAGCTGCAACTTCTAAAGCTGCTGATTTCACCAGCCCCAGAACCCCATGTTTGCTGGCAGCATAAGCCGAAATATATGGATAGGCCCGCTTCGCCGTCATTGATGCAATCGCAATAAGCCGCCCCTGCTGGCAGTGGGCCGCCTTTATCCGTGCCAGACCTTCACGCAACGTCAGGAACGGGCCAGTCAGATTTACCGCGATTATCTGGTCCCACAGGCCACGATCTGTCTTGTCGAGGGGCGCGCTGGCTGCAATGCCAGCATTAGCGATCACGATATCCGCCGCAGATTGGGTTGCCTCTTTTGCTTCCGCAAAATCAAACAGGTCCGCGACAGCCTTTTCTATAGTGACATCACAAACGAAAGGGTAAATCGTATCAAATCCTTCAGCAACCGCCTCAAGAGCTGACTTGCGGCGTCCAGCAATGATAACATGTGCCCCAGATTCCGCGAAATGACGGGCCATACAGGCCCCTGTTCCGCTACCTCCACCGGTGATCACAACCTTGCGGCCCGTAAAGTCATATCCTGTCACCGTCATCCCTTCTACTAACCCTTCTGCACCCATTCAATCCTAATCTTCATACACAGATAAAAGTTACACAGGTGCAAGCAGACGGGCAATGGCTGAGATCTGGCAAACGCCACATCCAGTGCAAAACACAAATTCTCCTAAACTCTGAACCAGCTGAAGCGGCGGAATCTGGCTAAGCCAACCAAATCCGCCGCCAGAAAAACAACTAGCGGCAGTGCAATCTGCAAAAAAGAGGCCGCTCCCAGGGTCTGACGGCTAGCGCCTGATGCAAGGATTACCGCTTCTGTTGTCAGGGTTGCGATGCGTCCGTTGCTGGCAAATACGGTCGGCAGATATAACGCTTGTGAGACAGCAAAACCCACCGCAAAGGCAGTCAGCACAGGGATCAGCAAAATTGGCAGTTTCACCGCACAGAATCGGCGCCATGGCCCTGCGCCCAGATTGGCAGCCAAATCTGTAAAACCTGTGTCAAACCGTCGCCAGGATGGCCCCAGCGACAGCATCACATAAGGAAAGACAAATACTACATGCACCCATAAAAGGGTCAGAAACATGCCATCCGCCCCCAGCCATATCAGCAAAATCTGAAGCCCAAATAGAAACGCAGCCTGAGGGATCAGAAGTGGCAGATAAATCAGCCCCTCAACTCGCGTGCCCGCCGACCTGTCCACCACCCCGATCTGTCCTGTCCTTGTTTGAGCAGAGACACCTTCCAGCCAAAACACGGCTGCAAACACAGATACAGAAGCTGCCGCCAAGCCCAGAACAAGACTGTTTAAAGCCGCATTCACCAGCGCATCGCCTGTCATCATCCAAGCCTGCAGCCCCCAACGAGATGGCAGGCCGTCCGGAAAGCGCCAAATATCAGCAAAGGCCCAGATTAGAGATGAGATGAGACCCGCTGCAGCCAGAGCACAGGGTAGAACCGCTAGTCCTAACAGCCAGAATCGGCCCACACGAGCCAGAAGCGGATGTGTCGTGAGCCGCCAGCCAGACCAGCAGATGTGACGGATCACCCGCGCGCAGATAGCAGAGGCAGCTACCCAGATAGCACAGCAGATCAGTGCCAAACCCATTTGGGCTAACGCACCCACCGCAGCTACAAACTGGCGCATAAGATCTGGATCACGGAACCAGACTAGAATGCGCACCGCCAGCGGCGCCGGTGTAGACGGGGCAAGCACAAGGGCCATATCCACAACAGAGACGGAAAACACCAGCACAATCATCACCGGCAGGAAAAGACGACGGCCCAGCTGGGGTTGCACCACCAGATACCAGCTAGTCAGAGGGCCGTATCCAAGCGAGCGTCCACCTTCCAGCAGGCGGCGAGCATCAATCTGGCTGGCCGCAGATAATCCCATCAAAATAAGGAACGGTACTTCTTTAGCCACCAGCCCTATAACCAGCATCCAGCCCGCTTCATCCGGCACAAGATTCAGATTGGGTGGCCGGTCCCAACCTGTAGCCCACGGCGAGAGGAGGCGTATCAGCCAGCCGCTGGGCTGCAGCAGAAATAAAAAACCCACCGCTATGGTGATATGTGGGACAGACAGCAGCGGTGAGATCAAACGGGTCAGAAACGCCCACCCGCCTGTACCCACCAGAACCGCCAGCAGACCTATCGCCAACAAATAAGACAATGTGGTCGCCATCAATGCAGTAAAGATGGAGAGACTGACAGATGTCATAAGGCCTGATTCTAACAGAAAAGTACGCAGTGGTGAAAGTGAAATCGAATCCCCACCTAAAGGTGGGAACCAGCCTGTTGCCGGCAACACAGCCCCGACAAGCCCGGCCAGCACCGGTGTAAGGACAAAAACCAGAATCACTTTAGTACCGGCCGCCAGAACCGTATGGTGGGCGGTAAAGAGCTGGCCTGACATGCGGGAGGTCACCTTTTATACATCCGCTGAAACCTAATTTGCGGCATAGCGTTTCTCCCAGCCCTGTTCAATCACCTTCACCCAGGATGGGTGTGGTTCAGCAAGACTGTGTGATAGTTGCGCATCAGATAAAGTCGCTATCCCACGCGGCAGACCAGCAAAGGCAGCAGCATCTTCAGGGGGCAATTTGGCCATCGATAAGACGGTCGGATCGCCCCAGATCTCAGAATTAGCTTTGCGCAGCTGGGCTTCTGGTGAGAGCAGAAAATTGGCCACTACCTTAGCCGCCGGACCATTCGCATTAAAAGGGATCGCCACAAAATGCACATTTGCCAGCGTGCCGCCCTCATGAATATAGCTGCGGACAGTATCCGGCAGAATGCCTTGTGCAATCCCGTTTGAGAATTCGGCTGGATTAAAAGCCATGGCAATTGCCACCTCTCCATCTCCCAGCAGGCGCACCATATCAGTATAGTTGACTGGGTAATGCCGGCCTGCCCGCCACAGATGAGAGGACACATCCGCAAGCCAGGCCCAAAGGGGCTCGAGCATCGCATCTGCAGAATCCATATCAGCAGGGGCAGGTGCTGCAAATATGCTGCTGTCCGGTACAATCTCCAGCGCAATCTGTTTCAAAAAACTGGTGCCTGTAAAGTCAGGTGGCCTTGGAAAAGTAAAACGGCCCTGATTGTCGTCCTGCTTTACCCAGTTAGCCAGCGCGGCGGCTGAGCGCGGAGGAGCAGCCACATAAGCTGTATCATAGCCAAACACCAGCTGGGCCCGGCCCCAAGGCGATTCAAGTCCGTCTGTTGGGGTTGCAAAATCACTTATAAGCGCAGGCAGTGCAGCAGTATCCGTATAGGTAAAAGACGGCAGGGAAAAGGCCCAGCCTTCATCCTGAAGCAAGTTCTGGCGTTTCAGCGAGGCAAAATTCTCGCCATTTACCCAAACCAGATCAACAGAGCCGCCAGATGTCTTGCCGGCTGTCTTTTCCGCCAGAATGCGGCTGACCGCATCAGCCGTATCGGTCAGCTTGACATGGATAAGGGTAATATCATTCCGGACTTTCAGCTGATCTGCTGCCCAGGCAATATAGGCATTAATCGCCGGTGAGCCGCCCCAAGCATTGAAATAAACAGACTGACCACGGGCCTGATCAACAAAAGTTTCAAATTTATCTGCAGCCATGGTCGAAAAAGGCAGAAAAGCCATAAGCCCTGCAGCAAATAAGGCCTTTAATGCAGACAACATCAAAAGAACAGAAAATGAATGAAAAGAACGCTGTGCAGTCATGATAGGAGCCTCCATGTTTTGTAACATAATGACCCCGCTAAGAGTACAGGGCCTTCATTATGTGGCCAGACAGGCCATTTAGCGACAGTATATAAAAAAAGGGTAAAGAATCTACGAAACAAAGCATAAATTTTTTGACTACCTGGCAAAACAGCTTTCAACTCACAACAGAGTTTGGCTATAACGCAACACTAGGCTAAAAGACTGCATCACTGATCATCACTGAAAAGACGGCCCTCAGGCGATAGAAGCAGAAATCAATATGCTTGAATTATGTGACATTGAATTAGGTTTTAACGCAGTTCCGCTCTTTTCCGGCCTAAACCTAACAATCGCTCCAGGTGAGAACTTCTTATTGACTGCACCAAGCGGGGCAGGAAAATCAAGTCTGCTGCGCTGGATGGCCGGGCTGCAAACACCAGGACTGCACGCCAGCGGACAAGTCAGGCTGGGCGGGCAGATTCTTTCTGATCTGCCTGCTGAGCGGCGCCAGCTTGGCCTGTTATTTCAAACTCCGCTGTTATTTCCACATCTAACTGTTGCGGAAAATCTGGGCTTTGGACTCGTTGCTACTGTCACTGGTACAGCCCGCACAGACGCTATTAAAGATGGGCTGGACAAGGCTGGGCTGGCCGGTATGGGCCTGCGTGATCCGGAAACCCTATCAGGCGGCCAGCAGGCCCGAATTGCGCTTTTGCGCACCCTGTTGGCCCAACCACGGGCGCTGTTGCTGGATGAGCCGTTTTCAAGCCTTGACGGAGGCCGGCGTGAGGAGATGGTGAAGCTGGTCCGTGAAGAAGCTGTGAAGCGAAAGCTACCTGTTTTGCTGGTCAGCCATGACCCACGTGATGAAGCTCTGCCTGACAAACCGCCTTACCGGCTGGGCACCTAAGAAATCCCCCGCCGCACGTTCAGCCCCCTCTATGCCCTCAACAAGGCAGCGATCCATGTGCCGGTCTTGTCTGTTTTTGCTAGGTTTAGAAACGCTCGTCTTTCACGGTCGAACAAGGCCTGCTCATCGCTGTGCTGCGCTTCATCCTTACTGGCCACAATGATGGTGGCAATCTGCATCGCTACAACCTTGTTATGTGGAGCAAAATCTCCTCTGGCGACACCGTCTGCCATGAAGGCCTTCATTTTGTCCATCAGTTGAGGTGAGGCCAGTTGCACAGCTGGTGGCTTTGGCGGGACGTAACTGTCCTGCATCTGCCGGACTGTATCTATCGCCAGGGGGAGGAGCCGGTCACGGCTGAGAAGTGCAACATCATGGCCGGTGCGGAAATACTGAAATTTTGCGGACAATTCAGGTGATGTGCCGGTGCGACCATAGCCTATCTGCATCCAGGTCTGCCAGGCCGCCTCATCCCAGTCACCACTGACCTGATACCAGCGCAGATAGCTCTCCTTCACGCCGCCACCAGAAGGCACCAGCCCGACACCAGATTCAACCAGGCCAAGGGTTGAATTTGAATGCACGACAAGCTTATCGCAATGCATCAGCACTTCAAAGCCGCCACCTGCCGCCAAACCAGATGGCGCACCCACAACGGGTACAGGACAATATTTCAACTGCTTCACAGCGTTCTGGAAGCGATCAAGAAAGCTGTCCATCTCTGTCCAGCTGCCCGCTTTGATAAAGGCCAGAAACTGGTTGAGATCAACACCGGCTGAGAAATGCTGGGCATCATTATGCACCACAATCCCCTGACCGTGATCAGCGGCAGCCTGGGCAACAATCTGCATAGACTGATCATTCAGCGCATTTGCCTTTGAGTGAAATTCGACCAACCGCAAATTACCCTCCAGCCGGTAAAGGCTGGCAGCGTCATTTCTGCAGATCTTTTCAGCTGTCCGGCGGGAAAGGGAAAAACGCATTACCCCCTCTGGCAGGGCAACCGGCTGGTAGCCTTTATCATGAGTATCTATATCCAGTTGGCTGTCATGGACCGTATAATAGGGACGGCTGCGCGCTGTCAGCTGACTGGGCAAGGCAAGACCCAGTTCATCTGCTAACTGGCACAGCCTGTCTAGGCCCACCGCATCAATCAACTCGAATGGGCCGCGCTGCCAGTTAAAGCCCAGCTTCATCGCATCATCAATATCCTGAGGCGAGGTCGTAATTTCTGGGACAAGAGAGGCTGCATAAGACAGGATTTTGACTAGAACCGTCTGGGCAAAGCGACCTGCAGGGCTAGTATCTTGTAAGACGGGGTCAAGCGGCTCTGCCTGGCGCGCCTGCGCTTCTGCTGAGGCAGAAGCAGCGGCAGGCAGTTCTGTTGCGACGCTTCGCCAGGCTAGGCCATCGCCTCCATGTTCAATGATCCGCACCTCACGCCCAGACGTTGTGTCGCGATAGAAACCACCTCTGCCTTTATTGCCTGTATAGCCCGCGGCAATCATCGCCTGGTTCAGGGCCGGGTCATCACCCACCGCATGAAACGCATCACCTGCTGGCAGGATGGAGCGGAGAGAGGCGGCGACATCAGACATCAGATCAATCCCGATGAGATCATAAAGCCCAAACACGCCCGTTTTGGGAATTCCAAACGGACGGCCCACCAGCGCATCAGCTGTATCAATCGGAATGCCTGCAGTGATAGCTTCATGCAGGGCTAGCTGCAGCGCATAGACCCCGACCCGGTTGCCCAGAAAGCCTGGTGTATCCCCGCATCTGACCACGCCTTTGCCCAACACACGGTCATTAAAATCAGTCAGCTTTTTGATTACCGGCTCATCTGTCTGCTCACCCCGCACAAGCTCCAAAAGCCGCATAAAGCGCACCGGATTGAAATAATGTGTGATTGCAAACCGGCGGGCAAAATCAACTGGCATCTCGGCAATTAGCAGGCTTATAGGAATGGTTGAGGTGTTTGAGGTGACAATACAATTCGATGAGATCGTCTGATGCAAGCGTTTATATAAAGCCTGTTTTACCGGCAACTGTTCGATCACTGCCTCGATGACCAGATCACAATCTGCCAGCTTGTCAAAATCATCATCAATGGTGCCAGTTGTAATCAGCTGCGCACGCTTTTTATGCATAAGCTGCGGCGGATCAGATTCCAATAACCGGTCAATCGCGGCAGCCGCCGCATGCGGCTTCCCAGCTGTCTTGGCCGGCAGATCAAGAAGCAAAACAGGCAGATCCGCATTGGCAATCTGGGCAGCAATCCCACTGCCCATTGTACCGGCTCCGATGACCGCAATTTTAGAAAACTGAGAAACAGATGTCATTACACACCCCATAAAAGCTGATGATTCCGATATTGTTATGACGTCAAAAACCGGGCAAGAGGCAGATTGACCGCGTCAGGATGTTCACTGGGCAGCATATGTCCTGCATCGGCAATTTCAGTGATTGTACTATGAGGAATCATTCCAGCCAGTTTGCGTCCCTGTTTCAGCGGTGTCATTTTGTCACTGGCCGCCAGAATTAGATGGCAGGGCTGGGTCACAGCAGAAGCGGCAGCAGCTCCCTTATTGTAGGCATTACAGGCCTGCAAATCAGCATGCAGGGCGGTTTTGTCATGACCTGCCATTAGGGCCCGGCCAAAGCCTAAATGATTAAACCCTGGCTGGGTGTTATCATGAAAATGAGCTGTTTTTCCATGACCCCAACCAGTCATCATCTCAATCGCGGCGTCTATTTTCGAGGCAGAGGCATCCACAAGCCATTCATTAACCGGAATCGCTGCCGCACCTGCGATCAGGCACAGCTTGTCAACATATGCGCTATGCCGGCTGGCCATCTCCAGAGCGACAAGACAACCTTGCGAATGGCCAATGAAGGCTGCTGTCTGGACACCCATTGCCGCCAGAAGCCTAGCAAGCCAGTCTGCCATATCCTCAATGCTGGTCAGGGGCGCACCACCCGACAAACCATGGCCAGGAAAATCAGGGGCAATAATGTTATAGCCTTCATAGGCAAAATACCGGCTCTGCAGACCCCAGGTCAAATGACTCTGCCCGCTGCCATGCAAAAACACAACAAAGTCTGCGCCAACCTTGTGCGCCCTGCCGCCCGTTGCAATATGGACAGATATTTGTTCAAATTCGAATTTCATGGCACGCCTATCCTTATCTATGCCCTCAATCAGCTCCTAGCGCTATCCCTTAGCAGCAACCCTGCGGGCGGCTTTGAAGCCGCTTTCAAAATCAACCTTAATATCAGCGACATCCTCAAGACCGACCGACAGACGGATCATATCATCAGACAACCCTCCTGCCTTCATCGCGTCTGCATCAATATGTGAATGAGTAGTAGAAGCAGGGTGAATCACGAGCGTTTTCGCATCACCTACATTGGCCAGATGAGAGGACAGTTCTACAGCTTCAATAAAAGCACGGCCTGCCTCGCGCCCACCTTTCACACCAAAAGCAATAATCGAGCCTGCTCCACGCGGCATCAGCCTTTTGGCAATGTCATAGCCAGGATGATCTGGGAGGTCCGGATGGCGGACCCATGCGACATCTTCATGAGTGGTAAGAAAATCCAACAGTGCACGGGTATTATCCATATGACGCTGCATACGCAGTGGCAGGGTTTCCAGCCCCTGCAGAATGTGAAAGGCATTAGTCGGCGACAGGCAGGGTCCAAAATTATACATCGCTTCTGCCCGAAGCTTTGCGGTAAATGCTGCCGGGCCAAATTCTTCATGAAAATTTATCCCATCCATTGAATAATGCGGGGATGCGATTGTGGGGAATTTATCAGATGCACCCCAGTCAAAGCGGCCGCCGTCCACAACCGCCCCACCAATGGCAATCCCATGCCCGCCAATCCATTTGGTTAGTGAATGAATAACAATATCTGCTCCTTTTGTGAGCGGCTTCAACAGCCATGGCGTGTTAAAAGTTGCATCAATGATCAGCGGTACGCCAGCCTCATGGGCAATCCGTCCCACACCTTCGATATCCATGATATCGAGACCGGGATTGCCCACCACTTCACCAAACAGCAACTTGGTATTTGGCTGGATTGCGGCCTTGATAACATCAGGGTCTGTTGCAGAGACAAAACTGGTTTCAATACCAAAGCGGGGCAGGGTATATTTCAGCAAATTCACGTTCGCCCCATAAAGCTGGGCGGAGGCCACAATGTGATCGCCTGATGAGCATATAGTCAGTAAAGCTGAAGACAACGCCGCCATACCAGATGCTGTTGCAGTGCAAGCAGCAGCCTCTTCAAGGGCGGCAAGCCGCTGCTCAAGAACCGCCACAGTCGGGTTAGAGATCCGCGAATACAGATGCCCACCTACTTCCATATTATACAGGGCGGCGGCATGGCGCGTATCTTTGAACATATAAGAGGTTGTCTGATAAATTGGCACAGCACGGGCACCATGGCGATCGTCGGGCATATGGCCCGCATGAAGCGAAAGCGTATCAAATTTATAATCCTGGCTCATAAAACTGTCTTCCTCTGGTATAAATTTTAAAGGGGCAATCAAAT
>OZSS01001506.1_pt1 | contig 10760 bp, 9 predicted proteins | sample 1779911 | NCBI WGS metagenome assembly OZSS01 (sample SAMEA2603589, study PRJEB24840) | metagenome | biome: Water; feature: Photic zone; material: Seawater sample | place: Mediterranean Sea | collected 2013-11-12 | depth 10 m | reverse complement strand
CGATTACTTTGAAATATCCCGAGCTCATATCCAGAGATGCAATTCCGAATGAATTGAGTTTAAACGCAACTGACGCTAAAAGACGGTCTTTACGATTGTCTAATAATGCTTCGTCAGTTATGGTGCCAGGTGTCAACACGCGAGCAACTTTGCGCTCAACAGGCCCTTTACTGGTTGCAGGGTCACCCACCTGTTCGCAAATCGCCACGGAGATACCAAGTCGAACTAATTTTGCTAGGTAGGTCTCCGCCGCGTGATATGGGATGCCTGCCATGGGTATCGGATGTCCATTTACCTTGCCACGCGCTGTAAGTGTAATATCTAAAAGTTCGCTGGTTCGTTTGGCATCATCGAAAAAGACCTCATAAAAGTCACCCATTCGGTAAAATAGAACATCTTTTGGGTGCTCCGATTTTATTCGAAGATATTGCTGCATCATTGGTGTATAACTATTGACTGTAAAATTCTCAAACATTTTATGTAATGATGGTATTTTAAAGTCCAACTTTAGCAGAGTTACGATGTTGATGTATCTCCTGTTACGTGTAATGTGTGAGATTAGTAATATAGAGCTAAGATTTAGGGGTACATGTTTTGAGTTACAATAGTTTTATGCAAAGTTCTTTGTCTACTCTAATCGATGCTTTCGATCGACGGCTTGTTCTCCGTGGTGAAACAATTACTGTAGTAGAATCGTGTACTGGAGGCGCTTTAGCGAGTGCGCTAACAGGCATAAGCGGGAGCTCACAATGGTTTCGTTTGGGACTTGTAACTTATGCAGACCAATTTAAAACGGAATTACTTGGTGTTTCGCAAGAAAGTTTGGAATCTGAGGGCGCCGTAAGTAGAACAGTGGTTCAAGAAATGGTGAAAGGTGCAATGAAGTTGGCGCGAGCTGACTATGGAATTGCCATTAGCGGAATTGCAGGACCTGGTGGTGGTACACAGGAGAAGCCTGTTGGTATGGTATGGTTTGGATTTGGATGTAACGGACATGTAGAGGCGGTACGGATGCAATTTTCGGGTGACAGAAATGCCGTAAGAGTTCAATCCGTTGAATTTTCGTTGCGAAAAATGTTGCAATTAATGGAATGATTAACTACTGTATAATCATACAGTTATTATTTTAAGTATCGGTTTGTAATTTGGATAAAGCATAAGTACCTACTGCCACATTTTTGTTTCCTATTGCTGACCAACTACTTTTATTTCCTCCTAAACTTTGGTAACCGATACCAATACTATCAGTACTATTCTCGATTCCACGATATTTTCGTCCATTACTAGTAAAGGCTTGAGTATCAATAACTATATTGTCGAAAGAAAAATTTCTTCGCTGGTGAATTTAGCTTCCACTTCTTTCATGTTTACGAAGTAACAACCTTCTAACATCAGAACAGCTCGCTTATTTTTCTTTCTTATAAATTGCAGTTCCAGCTCTGTGAAATTGTATTGTTTCATAAACTGCTGCGCAGGCACCAGATGTTCAGACATAGCTTTTCCCCATGGACCCTCTAACTTATTCACAAAAATAATCTTTGGGACCCACTAAAAAAAGTTAAAGATTTGTGACTCATGCAAGCTCACATGAAAGATAAAATTTAAAAGGCTGAATCTATGATATCTTTGCCATGACAGACACGCGCAACTAATTAATTTACCTGATCATAAACAAAAGAATATGGGACCGAATTAAGCGAACCGTCCATTCCTTATTCCTTCCCTGGGAGCAGGAATATGGAATATTTGTGGTATTATTGCCTAGTAATGCTGCGCAGGGATGTATTCACTCATCATAACTTGATTTCTTTTCATCATTTTTTTTCTTTTCGGAGCCGTGTTTTTATTGTGGAATAAATTGATAAATTATAGCGAAGAGATTGATGCTAAGCCGACATGCAGCGAATGCTTCTGCGCTTGATGAGTTGGACTAGGAATATAGTAAAATGATGGGAAACATTCTGGAATGAACCCTCTTTCAAGTAAAATAAAGGATATGAAACTGGCTCCGATGCACGAGGTTAGTAAAACTTTGCAAATCCGTTGGTATCGCTGTCCTGTCGACAAGAAAATTTTACGTGATTTAATGATGGCCAGTGACGCACGCGGATTATTTATGTCCATAGGGCACCTTAGTTTATGGTTAGCGACCGGAGGTGTTACCTTCTACTTATTTTCACAGCAGATGTGGGTTGGATGTTTGGTTGCACTTTTTTTCCACGGAACAGTTGGTTCCTTCTTCACTGCACCACATCACGAATTGTGCCATCGCACAGTATTCAAAACTAAATGGTTGAACGAAGGCTTTCTTAGAATATTTTCACTACTCGGCTGGAATAATTTTGAAATCTATCAGTTCAGCCATAATTATCACCACCGTTTCACTTTGCACCCTGAAGGTGACCGCGAAGAGGTTATGCCGGCTACACCGTCCCTTCGGATCCTGTATCTTCTCCAGCTTTTGACCTTGAACATCTTTGGTGGATACCAGTCAAAAGGGATACTACCAACATTACAAAACTTCGTTCTAATTGCAGCAAACAGGTTCGATAATCCTTTCAATTCATGGGGGGAGGAGCTGTATAGTGGATATGATGAGCATCGCCGCAGAGCCAGTGTTTGGGCGCGAGTTACACTATTGTTCCATGCAATTGTAATAAGTGGGTCTTTGGCAGTTGGTCAGCCGATATTAGCAGTATTAATTTCAGGGTCCCCATTTGTAGCTAATTTTTGGCGATATATTGTTGGAGTGCCAATGCATTGCGGGTTAAAGAGTAACGACACAGACTTTCGTAAATCAGTTCGCACAATTACCCTAGACCCACTGTCTGAGTTTCTATACTGGCATATGAACTGGCACCTTGAGCACCATATGTTTGCCGGTGTGCCCTGTTATAACTTAAAGGCATTGCATTCCGCTACAGCAGATGACATGCCGGCTCCTAGGACACTATTTGGTGCCTGGAAGGAGATGCGGGAGACCTGGAAGTGCCAGAAAGCAGATCCCAACTATGCATATGATACGCCGGTGCCAAGTGAGGGCTTGCCAGCACATCGTCGCGACTCCGTCGCAGCTTCCATTGGTGAATTAGGCCCCGCAGACCTAAGATCCTAAGGCTCTGCCAACCATCTTAGAACCGGGGTCCGAGAACCACAGACCGCACAACTATAACCCCTACCTGTTTGCCAAATAATTGATAATATTAAAGAACAGTTTCTCATACTGTTGCAAGGATAGGGATGAGTATAAGCGAAATAAAGAATGTCCAAAGCATGGCAAGGGCGATAGAGGAGGTCTCTACTCTATATTTGGTAGCAAAGGTCATTGGCATTAAACCCACTGGCGCTGCGGCCACCATTAGAATGGTGCGTGCACTGTCAAAAGGATAATTCAAGAATTTTATCAGTATCAAAAAGGAAACTAGCGGATATATAATTGTCTTTACGCATGTAACAAAGAATGCAATTTTTAGACCCTTTAAACTCACCTTTTCTGAGAGTAAAATGCCTGAGGAAAATAATGCTAATGGCGCAGCAGACAGCGCGATAAAATCAGCCAAACGCATGAAAATAACTGGTGAGTTAATTATCCCAAGCACAAATGGAGAGCAAATTAACAAACTTATCATTAAAGGGTTTTTAAAATGGTTCAAGAGCCTAAACCGCTTTCCACTTCGCGAAGAATTTACCACGTCAAGCCAAACTGTGCTCAATGTTAACGATAAACAATCGATGGCAATCGCTCCTCGTATAGGTAATGTGACGATAGGGTCAAAAATGAAATTGGAAATCGGCAGCACAAACAGAACGTGGTTTGAAAATGAGCATGCCATACCAATCAAAATTGCATGCGCTATGTTTAACCTAAATGCAAAACGAGCAATAAAAAAGCCGAGGCCATAGACCAAGAATTCTGCCAGAAGGTAGAGCCAAATAAGGTTAAGATCTAAACTTGAAAAATCGGTAGAGAGCAGGATGCTAAAGATTATTGCAGGAACAGCAATGTGACCCACAAACCTAAAAAATAAAGAGGCGTCGGTTAGTTGAAAGATATTCTTTCGACCCATCCAAAGGCCAATGAAAAATATTGAGGCGACAGGCAGAACAGAATTTACAAAAACACCAAACATATAAAATTCCAAATCTCACGAATAAAAAATGTTCTCTGGCGTTAGTCAGCCTAAATAAGCACTGGTGATAACTGGGAAACTTGTAAAACCAAACCGGCCTCGAGCCTCCGCTTTTTTAAGCTGAGATTTCCAGTCCGAAACCTCCTCTTCAGATATGCCTTGAGTTAGCGCAAAATTTGCCATCACAGCTTCTGTGTATAGAGCAGGTGAGTTGTCATCTCTTCGCGTAATAACAAAAGCTAATGATTTGTCTTTTACGTTTTTGAAGCCGCGACGCTCAAGCTTTCCAGGAAGCTCCATTGGAAGCATTTGATGAAAACAATGCGCTCTGAATGCATCATGGATTTTTTCATTCAACCTCCGTTCTGCTCCATAGAATTTAAAGTGGTCCCAAAGTATTGAAACATTAACGAAAGCACCTCCGGGCTTAAGTATGCGAGTAATTTCGTCCAAAGCTAGATTTACATCAGGAATGTATTCTAAGGCTTGTGTTGAAGTTGCAGAGTGGCAGCTATCAAACTCCAATTGAGTTTCATCTGCATTTCTTTCAATAAGTGTAATATTGTCAAATTCTGCGCATCGCTGATTAGCCTGCTCAAGCTGAGCTTTGCTCGGATCTAATCCATAAATTGTTCCATTATTGCCAACAGCTTTAGCCAAATGTGTTAATAGATGACCAGCACCACAACCTATATCAATGATCGTATCGGCAGATTGAATATGTAACTCACTAAGAATTGCATTTCGCCGGGTAGTTCCCGCAATACTCTCTGCCATCAGGCGTTGGAGCTTACCTAAGTCGCTATCGAAATCTACTCCCACACAAACTCCTGTTCCAGACCACTCATCTAAATTTCTCAGTAGCCACTTATTCTTTTTTGGATTTGATTATCCCAGAGTGCCGCACATTGGAAAATTTTTTATTTTCACAAGTCAATTAGCTAATCTCTTGAAGCCTTGGATCTCGCGACAGGCTCCAAACTTATTGTCAGGAGCCTTACCCATCGAAATGCGTGGACCACCAGTGAATTCACCCAAAACGCCTTTGTGACGCCCTGTGCCATCTAAAAAGGTTGATTTTGTCCCGCTATCGTTTTTGATCTCTCCAATTTCTAACGCCTGACTCCCATCAGCAAAGTAATGCATACAATTGTATGTTTGGCCTTTCATTGCACCATTCACCATATGTATGTGCCCCGCGCACTCAAAATAGGAATTCTCCTCATTGGAGATTTCATCCATGTAAGTGCCCTTAATATCAAAACCCATACCCCAATTTTCATTTGATGCTGCCATCATTTTTCACTCGCCAGTCCAGCACGCCATTCCCTTTAAAGAGATATCAGCAGCATCAGGTGAACCAATCAGAGCAAAAAAGATAACTGATGATAATAAAGCTAATTTTTTCATTGTTGGATCCTTCCATGAACCGAAGCTTTCGAAGCCAATCTTAGACTAACAAGTAGATTTAAAGACTGTTTACGTTTTAACCATCTGTTTTAAATACTAATCAGTATAAAAGCATGTCTGAACTATCCTGCCAACCCATTAAAGGACTACAGTCCATGATCTGCAGACCGTGCTCTTTTAGCCCCCACCCTCTAATCAGATATCTAGAGCTGATTGCAAAAGCCAATCAGTAACACCTTTTCGAGGTTCAAGGAGCGCGATTGTTGGAACTTGGATCTTGGACCTCAGTTTATGGACACTTTAAAAGCAGCAATGAACGCGGCAATAATTCAGAATTCAAAAAAGCCGCCTCAAATACGAGACGACTAAAACTCTGATATATTGTAGTTTTTATTGGTTGCGGGGGCAGGATTTACTCAAGACCCTGCAATTTGTTCTTGGGTGTGAGGTCGTTGCAGGAGCAAGCAACCGCCGTTACCTGCACCTTGATTTCGTAATTTCGGAGAAGCGTTTGTTGTCGAATAGGTTTACTAAAAAATAAGAGCTGTTGAATGCGCCCCTCTGACCATAGAAACAATATCTCCGTCAGGATAACCTTCGCTGATCCAACTGCAGCAAAAAAACCGGAACTCAATACCTCTATACCATCCCCTATCGAAGAAAGCTTTTAGTAGTATTGGCTTTGCTGCTTGCGGTGGCGGGGGGCTTTTATTCGCGGCGGCGGTGCTGGCACAAAGCCGATAGTTAGAGATGCTGGCACGGATATCCTAAATGATTTAGGCAGGGATAGCATGACCTCCTCCCTTGCCACCAATTAGAAAAACCATTTTAGCTGGGCGCTGATCTGGTCGTCATCTGACAACATCCCAAAAGATGAAGATGGGGTTCTTGCGTTAAAGAAACTGCCATTCACCTCAAGAAACAGGCTTTCAGACAGGCGGCGAGAGCCCTTTAGGCTAAGCAGTGTTTGGTCATATTCTCTATCGCTTGAATGAAGCACTAAAAAGTTTGTATCTTGGGGATCATTCAGCAATAGCCGCACCCCAACAACGCCAAATAATTCATTTGCTACTTGCGGTCTGTCATCAAACTGCACCTCGCCGATTAAGCCTGCATCCCATTGTGTATCCCACACGGCATATAAGGTTTTTTCAACCCCTGTTACTGCGGCAAAAAAATCAGATGGGCCTTGCTTGCCAAACAATACTTCAAGCTTTAACAACACAGCCTCCGAGGTATATTGCCCCTCCACCCCAATAGAACGTTGCATGGCATAATAGGGACGCAATTTTCCATCTGCTTTTGGTGAGATTATTGGGTCTCGTGCCGTGCCATAAAAACCGCTTAGCGCATAATCCAAACCGCCATAATAGCCCGAAAAACGAGCTGCTAATTCATCTGCTTTCTTGCCATCCTTGCGCTCAAATTCAGGTGCTGCAAAGGCAAGTCCGGTGCTGGGGTGGGAATCTGCGTCATTATATGTTTTGGTGTTGAAGCCGGGCAAAAAGAAAAATTGTAGCTCCGTTTCATCAAAATATTTTTCAGCAGAAAAAGAGAGCGCGCCTAGCTTTTCGGTTTGCCCTGAATTCGCCGAAGCATCACGTTGATTAATTACATCAACGATGTTTTTGCTCTCGACCTTGCCCCAAAAAATCTTTCGATTGCCAGCGTAAAGCTCAAGTTCAGACAGATAGGTTTTCACATAGGCATCCGTGGCATCCAAATTGCGTCTACCACTATCTTTATCATCCAGACGTGCGGTGATATCTGCTACGAACTCAGCCTGCTCAAAGCGCTGATATAGCTCAAGGTTAAGGGTAGCTGACCGCCCATAACTATGGTTTTGCGGCTCACTATCAGGAAAGCCTATCCATTGGGTGGTCACACTGCCTTTTACATCGGCAGCAGACAATGGGGCATGCGCTAGTATCAAGCCAAGGCTGGTTAGCCCAAGCTGCAGTGCAATGCGTGAAAGACGCATATTTTTCACGCTACACTCTATCTAATTTTCTTTAGCGCATTTTTCTGAAAATCACGCTCTTTTAAGCCTGTACTCATCTTCCAATCAGAAAACAGTAATTGCGTAGATTTTCCAGTTTGATGGTTCACCATCACTAATTTATCTGAACGCCAATATTTATCTAAATGCAGATTGTATCCCTCATAATTTAAGGTTTTCAGAAGTGATTTTTTACGATCATAAAATTCAATTTTCTGAAATCTATATTCAGCCTTATCAATCCATACAGTCTGATATGAATAGCCTGATTTCTTATCTGTTGGGAAAAATTCAACAACAAAACAATCCACCTCCCCTAGCCTCTCATCACGAACATAATTATAGGTGTATTTTTCAATTTCTTGGCTGGCAATATCTTCGTACGAAAACTCACTGCCCATAAATGGGCCTGCCTTATTAGAGGATGCAATTCTTTTCACACGTTTTAACGCCGGCAGATATAGCCATTGATCATCTGGACCTGATTTTTTTGTGTGGGATAGAAAGGCGGTCCCCCTTACATCGCCCGGGCTATCAAAGATAACCAGAGATTTGTCACCCTCACCATCCACCTCTAAAGTGCGATTGCGGATTTGACGGGTGGTAGAATTGCCATGCTTATCTGCTAACACCATAGTCAATTGCGATATGCTATCGCCAAAACCCTTATCCCGATTATCGACTTCGGCAGCGATTTCTAAGCCCTTCTCTGCTGAAGCAAAAGCTGTGTTGACGATCCCGCCTGATGCAAAAATACAGGCTAATAATGCGATGCTGGTTGAGGTAATTTTAGTCATCTTTTATTTCTTTTCTTTTGCGAATTTTATCGAAGATTAGCTTGTTACAGCTGCAGATGGTGTGCTGGTAGCATCAGCTTCTGGCTTTTCTGCATCTTTATCTAACGCGATGAGCAATGCTGGCAATAATGTTAAATCAGCAATCAGCGCCAATAATAACGCAATTGCTGTAAGCATTGCCATATAACTATTTACGCCAAAGCTAGATTGCGCGAGCACCAAGAAACCAGCAACCAAAATTACCGTAGTGACAACTAGCGCTGTTCCAACACTTCCAAAAGCAAAAATTACAGCGTGTTCAGCCTTTAGCTTCTGTTCTTTTCGGGCAATTTGATATTTGCTTAAGAAATGCACACAATCATCAACCACCACCCCTAAGGCCATGCCTGCAACCACTGCAACAGCCATATTCACTTGCCCTACCATTAAGCCCCACAACCCAAATGCAAGGCCAGCAGGAAGCAGGTTAGGCACTAAGCTTAACAGCCCCAACCTTACATTGCGCAAGGCAATTAAAATAACGCCGCTGATTAAAAATACCGCAATTAAGGTTCCAGACAGCATACTTTTTATGTTGCGTTCAGAAATATAGGCAAACATTACCGTAGGACCTACGGCTGTAAGTACAATATCAAGCTCAGTTGCTAGATAGGTTTCTGCTTCAGAAATCCACGCCCGCAGCTCATTTGTTGTCATATCATCAATCGTTACAATGACTTGAGTAGATCCTTTATTGATATCTAGCTGATTGTTTAAATCTAGACCAAAAGGCAAAGATAGCTCATATAGCAACAGATATTGCGCTGCTAATTCTTTGGATTCTGGAACGGTATAATAGGCTGGATCACCGCTATTTAAATCACGGTTCAGCCGCTTATACACATCTGATATTGTCTGAACATGGGTGACGACAGGTTGATTGCGCGCCCAGTCTGTAAATTGGGATACTTTGGTTATGAAGGCAGGGTCACTCACCCCATTAGCGCCGCCAGAAGGCAAGCTGAATTGAACTTGGTTAGCCCCTGTTAGATTGTTACTAATCCAGTCGGTATCTTGACGATATTGCACTGATTCACTGAAATATTTTACAAAATCATCATTTATTTCATTCAACGGTATAAGCGCTAATACGGCAATGGAAAGGCTAATGGAAACCGCTAGCACAGCACGGTAGCGTCGTGTTATCAGGCCACCAATTTTAGCCATAACTTGGTCAAGGCTAGCAAGTGACTTTTTAGACTTCATTGGAATAAAGCTAATTAAAATTGGCAAAAGCGTTATTGAATACAGCCATGCTGCCATCACCCCTATCGCGGTGATATTTCCAAGATCATGAAAGGGTGGCGAATCTGAAAAATTCATCGATAAAAAGCCGAGCGAAGTAGTCAAACTTGTTAAGAAAATTGGCATGCCATTAACACGCAAACTGTAAATCAAACTATCACGTTGGTTTTTACCATGCCGCATTTGATTAAACATGGTGACAAGAAGATGAATAGAATCTGCTACAGCAAGGGTGGTAACAATAGTTGGCGCACTGGCAGAAGGCGGGGTTAGACCAACCCCCATCCAGCCGCCCATCCCCATCGCGACAAGTATACTTGGCACAATCACCACAAGCACTAGCCCTGTTGCTGCTATCGAACGAAGCAGAATATACGCAACCCCTAGGATAATTAGATACATCGCAGGCACTAAACTTGCCATATCCTGCATTGAGGCCTCTAAAAACGCATTATTGAGAAAGATTACTCCGCCTAAACGTATTTTGACATCATATCTATTTTCGATTTCAGCAGCCATTTTACGAGCTGCTTGCGCAACAATCGCCACCTCATCCGCTGCCTCACCAGGGAGCTGAATGGTTACGTTTACTGAGGTTGAGCGATGCGCCTTATCATGTAATTTGCCAACAAGGGATGGTTCTGATGTACTCACACTATCTACACGCGCAAGTTCAGCATCACTCATCTCTTTAGCAAGGCTATACAGGTCTTGCACCAGCAAATCGTCGCCTTCAACCTCAGTATGCTGATAGTTAGATAAGCTGTCTACGCGAATTGAAAATGGCAATTGCCACGCCATTTCTGTTAAGTCTTCAACTGCCTGCAGCACTTCAACAGAATTTGCACCGCCCTCTACAGGCTCAAAAGCAAACAAGACATTGTCGATTTTAGTGTAGGTTTTTTGAATTTCTTCAAAAGCCTGAAGCTGCGGATTGTCTTTGCCAAAAAACGTCCGATAATCATTATCAAAATATAGGAATTGACCGCCAGCAGCAGCGGCCATTGTCATGATGAATAACCCAACTAATATTTTTAGGCGGTGGGATAGAAGAAAGTGGCCATAAGATTTTTTGGAACTTTCGGTCATCGTCACTCTCTTCTGTCTATCCACATGTTGTGTAAATGATTTAACATACAC
>OZSS01001505.1_pt1 | contig 10763 bp, 7 predicted proteins | sample 1779911 | NCBI WGS metagenome assembly OZSS01 (sample SAMEA2603589, study PRJEB24840) | metagenome | biome: Water; feature: Photic zone; material: Seawater sample | place: Mediterranean Sea | collected 2013-11-12 | depth 10 m | reverse complement strand
GAAAGTACTGAAAGTTAGGTTTTGAGGGATCAAAACATGATGTAACTAGAATACTTATAGAAAATATTAAGATAAACCTATTTCTCATCTTCATCATTATTTATTATATCTATAGAAATTGCACCAAGTTTTTTTAACATTGTCTTCGTCTTAGCAATATTTGTTCCTGCTTCCATATCAATCAAAAATTTATCATCAGTAGTTGATTGGTGAGGATTCTCTGCCTTTTTGAATGGCCATAATTTACTTTTTAAATAAAAAGTTATCACCATTAAATGAGCAGCAAAAAATACTGTCATCTCAAAAATTATTGGCACAAAAGAAGGTATATTCTCAATTAAAGTAAAGCTTGGTTTTCCACCTATGTTTTGAGGCCAATCAACAATCATAATATAATTCATCATCATTACAGCAACAGTGAAACCAATACATCCATAAATAAATGTTGCAATGGATATATTAGTTGGCTTAAGTTTCATAGCTTTATCAAGTCCATGAACTGGAAATGGTGTGTATATTTCATTGATATAAATCTTACTTTTTACTATCTGCTTTACAGCATCTAATAAAATATCATCATCATCAAACAAAACATGTAAGCTTTTTGAACTCATTTTTTATCTCTTAATTTTTTATAATTCTCTCCTGATGATTTAAGAATTGTTTTTACTTCAGATTGAGCAACAACAGGGAAACTTCTAGCATAAAGCAAAAACAATACAAAGAAGAATCCTATGGTTCCAATAAAAATTCCAATATCAATAAAAGTTGGTGAGAACATTGTCCATGACGATGGTAGATAATCTCTATGAAGAGATGTAACAATAATCACAAATCTTTCAAACCACATCCCAACATTTACAACTATTGAAATTACAAATGACCATATTATACTTGTCCTGATCTTCTTAAACCACATAACTTGTGGTGATACAACATTACATGACATCATTAAAAAATAAGCCCACCAATATGGACCCGTTGCTCTATTTAAAAATGCATATTGCTCATATTCAACTCCAGAGTACCAAGCTATAAAAAGTTCAGTGATGTATGCACAACCTACAATTGAACCAGTAATCATAATTACAATATTCATCATTTCAATGTGTTGAACAGTAATGTAACTCTCAAGCCTAGATACCTTTCTCATTATAATCAATAATGTTTGAACCATTGCAAATCCTGAAAATATTGCACCTGCAACAAAGTATGGAGGAAAAATTGTTGTATGCCAACCTGGAATTACAGATGTAGCAAAATCAAACGATACAATTGTATGAACAGATAAAACAAGAGGAGTTGCAAGTCCTGCTAACACCAAAGAAACTTCTTCAAACCTTTGCCAATCTTTTGCTCTTCCAGACCACCCAAAACTTATTAAACTATAAATTTTCTTTTGAAAAGGTTTAACAGCTCTATCTCTAATCATTGCAAAATCAGGAAGTAGACCAGTCCACCAAAATACTAATGAAACTGTTAAATAAGTAGAAATAGCAAAAACGTCCCATAAAAGAGGTGAATTGAAATTTACCCACAAAGATCCAAACTGATTAGGAATTGGAAAAAACCAATAAATAAGCCAAGGTCGACCCATATGAATTACGGGGAATAGTCCTGCTTGAATTACTGAGAATATTGTCATTGCTTCTGCAGATCTATTAATACCCATTCTCCATTTCTGTCTAAATAGTAATAGCACTGCGGAAATTAAAGTTCCAGCATGACCGATACCAACCCACCATACAAAGTTTGTAATATCCCATGCCCAGCCAACTGTTTTATTTAGACCCCAAGTTCCTATTCCAGTTCCAATAGTATAAATTATACATCCAACACCCCACATAAATGCAGCCATAGATATTCCGAATGCTATCCACCAGTCCATATTAGGCGGGGTCTCTACTGGCCTAGCAATATCTTTTGTTATATCATGATAACTCTTGTCTCCGAGGACCAAAGGTTTTCTTATAGGAGCTTCATAATGTGATGACATATACTATACTTTTTTACTATTAGTTACCTTAACTTGATATAAAATATTAGGTTTTGTTCCAATACTCTCAAGGAGTCTGTATGCTCTATCTTTTTGATTTAATTCAGAAATTTTACTGTCTTTATCATTAATATCTCCAAAAACAATTGCACCATCACTACATGCGTTTGAACATGCTGTTTGGAATTCTCCATCCACAACTCTTCTACCATCTTTTTTTGCATCAAGTATAGTTTTCTGAGTCATTTGGATACAAAGAGAACATTTTTCCATTACACCTCTTCCCCTAACATTTACATCAGGATTTAGAACCATTCTTCCCAGATTGTTATTCATATTATAGTCAAATTCATCATTTTCTGCATATGCAAACCAGTTGAATCTTCTAACTTTATATGGGCAGTTATTTGCACAATAACGAGTTCCCACACATCTATTGTAGGCCATTTGATTTTGTCCTTGTCGACCATGAGATGTAGCAGCAACAGGACATACAGTTTCACATGGAGCGTGATTACAATGTTGACACATTACTGGCTGAAAAACTACCTTAGGGTTTTCAGCAGCAGTTTCCAATTTAGTTTGGGTAGCTCTATATTCTCTATATCCCGATGTTCCTTCTTTGGCTTTAACATCTCCTTCAAAGTTATCTTCAGATGAAAAGTATCTGTCAATTCGAAGCCAATGCATATCTCTTGATTTTCTTACTTCTTCTTTACCAACAACTGGAACATTATTTTCTGCATGACAAGCAATAACACATGCACCACATCCGTTACACGCATTTAAATCAATAGATAAGTTAAAGTGGTGACCCGTGGATCTATCAAATTCTCTCCAAATATCAACTTCTTTTGATGTAACTTTTGTCTCAATATGATTTTTAGATACCATAACAGTTGGATTCCAATAAGACTTTTCTTTTGAGTTATATGTATCAATATCAGTTTCTTTAATAATCTCATCTCTACCCATCATAGTATTATGTAATTGAATACATGCAAATTCATGATCACCTTTTACCTTGGAGATACTAATTGTTTGGGTTTTAAAAAAATTATTATAAAAGGTATATGCATTAACACCTACTTTCATTACATCATTCATACCTTCAGTCTTTCCATATCCGTAAGCTAAACCTACTGTACCATTTGCTTGACCAGGTTGAATTAAAACAGGGACTTTCAATTGATTCTCACCATCAGAAATATTAGCATAACTACCATTTAAAGCACCGTTCGATACATTATAATTTTTCAAGCCAAGTTTATTGGCGTCAGAAGCTGACATGGTCAGATAATTATCCCAAGTAACTCTAGTTATTGGATCAGGAAATTCCTGAAGCCATGGATTAGAGGACTGAGAACCATCTCCAATTCCAGTTTTGGAATAAAGAACAAGAGAAAACTCTTCGGATCTATCTTCACTTATTGAAGAAATGCTTGAAGATAACTTTCTAGGTCTTAAATTAAAACTTGTAAAATCATTATAATAACCATCTTGTAATGATTTACCCCATGTCTTACCTTTAAGTATAGAATTCTGCCAATTTGATTTAATCCTTTCATAAAAACTTACATTTGATCCTAAAAGTTTTAAGAAAAAGTCCTGAAATTGAATTGTATCAAAAAGAGGTCTAATTGTAGGCTGGGCAAGGAAAAAATTACCTTTTTTAAACTCATAATCTCCCCATGACTCTAGATAATTATTAGAAGCTGCAACATACATAGCAGACTTTGCTGTCTCATCTTCTTTTTCAGAAAATACTAGCGAAAACTCAAGATTTTCAAAAGATTGTTTTACAGATTCTAAATTTGGAAGTGAATAAAGTGGATTTACACCTGATGTAATAACTCCAGATATTTTGCCAGAGTTTAATTCAGAAACAAATTCATTTAAATCAGAATTACTGCCTTTTCTAATCAACCTTGGGTTATTAATATCAATAGCTTCTGAATTAATCGATCTATTTATTAGAAGAATTAGTTCTTGAATTTCAACATCGTCAACTCCCGATACAACTACCGATTTATTTGGTGAGCTAAGGATTCTTTCAATTGATAAGTCAATGTATCTGTCAATTTCTGGTGTAAGTGAACCTTTTATATCACCTTTACCTGTTAGTCTAGAATAAATTCTTGTAACAATTTTTTTCAGCTCACTAGGTTTAGCTGGCACTCTATCATCAGCATTTGAACCAGATAAAGTCATATTTGATTCAAATTGAAGATGGTATGACATTGTCTTGTTATTAGACTTATCTGGAACTCTTGTCTTGGTGTAGCCTGCAGAATATCCTCCACCCTGCCAATCAGATAGAAAGTCTGCATCAATAGAGATAATATTTTCAGCTTTTGAAAAGTCATAGTCAGCCATCGCTCTTAAACCGTAGATATTTTCGAAAGCATCTAAAACAGACGAGTCTGAAATAGTGTCATAAATCACATGATTTACATTAGGATACTCATCTAAAAGTTCTTTAATAATATTATTTGTAGTAGGGCTTGGGTATGTCTGAGTTAATAATACAACTTTTTTGTTTTGATCTTTAAAATTCTGTAAGCTAACTTTTACGAGATTAATCATTGTATCCCAGTCAGTATATTCACCTGAAATTTTTGGACCTTGTATTCTATTGGCATCATAAAGAGATAATACAGAAGCATGAACTCTTGCATTAGCATCCCCAAAGTTTGAAGCATCTTTATTGCTCTCAATTTTGATTGGTCTTCCTTCTCTAGTTTTAACCAAAATACTGCTAAAGTCATTACCGTCAGCAATTGTTGTTGCATAAAAATTAGCAACACCTGGAATTATTTGCTCAGGCTGTACAACATATGGCACAGATTTAATCACAGGTCCTTCACAACCTACTAATGCAGCTGCTGCTGAACTAAAACCAACATACTTTAAGAAGTCTCTTCTTGAAGCACCATCATTTTCTTCTTTTGAATTAACAGGAAGTTTTTCAACAAATTCATTATTCTCAAGACCTTCAACTATAGTACTTTCACTATTTAATTGCTCGATTCCCTTCCAATATAATTTTTTGCTTTTCATTTTAATAGTGACATTTTGCACACTCTATTCCACCAAGTTGCGCTACAGTTAATTTTTCAACACCATATTTTTTTGAAAGCTCTTCATGAACTTTTTGATAGTATTCATTATCCTTATCAACATTACTCTCTCTGTGACAATCAATACACCATCCCATAGTTAATGGAGAGTACTGATACATAATTTCCATCTCCTCTACAGGCCCATGACATGTTTGACATTCTATCTTTGCAACCTGTGCATGTTGAGCATGATTGAAGTAAACAAAATCTGGAAGATTATGAATTCTAACCCATTTTACTGGTTTTGTATTCCCTGTATAAACTTGATTCTCTTCATCCCATCCAACAGCGGAATAAAGTTTTTTGATTTCATTAGTATAAAAGTCTCTGGTATATCCATTTTCAAGATCTTCCTCACCATTATATTCAGCAATATATTCGTGACAGTTCATACACACATTTAATGAAGGTATCCCAGAATGTTTTGAAACTCTTGCAGAAGAGTGACAATACTTACATTCAATTTGGTTTGCTCCAGCATGTATTTTATGTGAATAATGAATTGGTTGAATGGGAGCATAACCTTGATCTATCCCGACCTGCATAAGATAACCATAAGTAAAATATGCACTTGAAAGCAGGAAACCTACAACCATAATAAATATCAAAAATTGATTCTTAACAATTTTTTGCCACAAAGGTGTAATACTTCTTTTTGTGTCTGTTTCAATTTTAACTCCACTTGCACTAGCAATCTTAATTAATGTCCTTTGCACAAGGAATAACATCACAATTAAGATTGTGAAAATGACTATAGTAACTGCTAATATTACATTAACAGATATATCAGAACCCTGACTAACAGTTTGAGCCGATGCAGCAACTGTGACCGCTGGTGGAGGCGGAGTGTAATCAGTATATGCTAAAATATTATCAATTTGCTCATTTGAAAATTGTGGATAATTTGTCATTACCGCACGATTATACTCCTCCCAAATAGCAACAGCCTGAGGGTCCCCATCTTTTATCATTTGAGTACCATTTTTGATCCATTTGTATAACCATTCTCTATCATACTTTTCAGTCACACCACTTAAGGCTGGACCCACTGCTTTCCTATTTAACTGATGACAAGCTGCACAATTAGCATTAAATAAACTTTTTCCAGCCTGAATGTCTGCCTCTTGTGAAATACTTAGCGAAGGTAGAAGGAGTGCTACTAAAAATATTCTTTTTATTAGTAACATTCGTAGGGGGCAATTAAATTTTTAGTCATGACGTTAAAGTGTTTTTTAGCCACTTTTTTTAACAGCACAAATTTACATCATAAACGCCATTTTAGGAACTCTAAAATGAACAATTATTTAATTTATAACGATTCTAAATAAGATTTTATCGCAATTTGTTAAATTTGAAGAAATTAGTGATGAAAAACTTTAAATTCTCAATAGTTGTTTGCATGTTTTTATTTTCACTCTGGGATATTTCTGCCCAAGATGAAGACGTATATTACAATGATACACTAACTAAAAAATTCTTTCAAATCAAAAAAGATTTTAGCAAGAAAACTTTTGAATCAACCTACTATACAATTCAAATTTTTTATGGTAGTCTGAATGAGGCAGATTCGATTTATAATGATTTTAAACAAAACTATGAAGATGTTAAGTCTGAACTGATATTCGAGACCCCAAATTATAAAGTAAGAATAGGAGAATACAAGGATATAAATGTTGCGTCCCAAAGCCTGGAGAAAATTAGAAGAATTTATCCTGGATCTTTTATTATAAAACTCTCAGATTTATAATTTTTTCTTAACAGCGATTTCTTGATAACATTTAATTAGGTCACCTACTTCAAGGTCATTAAAATCATTTATTTGTATTCCACAATCATATCCTTTTGCTACTTCTTTAACGTCATCTTTAAATCTTTTTAGTGAGAGTAATTTACCTTCAAATATTTGTTCGTCACCTCTTACAACCCTAATACTTGAGTTTCTAAGAATCTTTCCTGAGGTAACCATACATCCAGCAATTGTACCAATCCTTGAAATCTTAAAAGTATCTCTAACCTCAGCTTCACCAGTATTTTCTTCTTTCATTTCTGGAGAAAGCATTCCTTCCATTGCATCCTTTAGGTCATTAATTGCATCATATATAATCGAATAAGACCTAATATCAATTTGTTCTTTTTCAGATAATTTTCTTGCGCTTTGAGTTGGTTTTACATTAAATCCTATTATTACTGCATCAGACGCGGAAGCAAGAAGCACATCTGACTCTGTAATTGCACCAACACCTTTAAAAATTATATTAACTTGAATCTCCTCAGTTGAAAGATTTTGAAAAGAATCAGTTAATGCCTCAACTGATCCATCAACATCACCTTTAATTATAACATTAAATTCTTGGAAGTCCCCAATTGCAATTCTTCTTCCAATCTCGTCAAGCGTTAAGTGTTTTTGAGTTCTTACACTTTGTTCTCTAACAAGTTGAGTTCTTTTAGCAGCAATTTGCTTTGCTTCTTTCTCATCTTCTAAAACCTTAAACTGATCACCTGCTTGAGGTGCACCATCAAGACCAAGAACTGAAACAGGAGTTGAGGGCTTAGCAACTTCTAGAGAATTACCACTCTCATCAAACATTGCCTTAACTTTTCCACTTATCTTTCCTGCTAACATATAATCTCCTATTTTAAGTGAACCGTTTTGAACCAGAACTGTTGAGAGATAACCCCTACCTTTATCAAGATAAGCTTCTAGAATAGTTCCAGTTGATAATTTATCTGAATTAGCTTTTAGATCCATTATTTCTGCTTCAAGAAGAACCTTTTCAAGAAGTTCATCTATACCTTTACCGCTTAACGCAGATATATCTTGTGATTGAATTTTACCACCCCAATCTTCTACAACTAAATTCATAGAAGCTAAAGATTCTTTAACTTTATCAGGATTCGCTCCTTCTTTGTCAATTTTATTGATTGCAAAGATTATAGGAACTCCTCCCGCTTGAGCATGACTAATAGCCTCTTTAGTTTGAGGCATAATATTATCATCTGCTGCAATTACAACAATTACTATATCTGTTATCTGAGCACCTCTTGCTCTCATAGCAGTAAAAGCTTCATGACCAGGTGTATCAAGGAAAGTAATTTTTTTTGAATTTACGGACACAGAATATGCTCCAATATGTTGAGTAATTCCACCAGATTCATCATCTGCAACAGAAGATTTCCTTATGTAATCAAGTAAAGAAGTCTTTCCATGATCTACATGCCCCATTACTGTTACAATTGGAGATCTCTCTTTAAGATTTTCTGTATCATCTTCTTCTTCAACCTCTTCTTTCTCTTCTTCAATATCAGTTTTTACAAAGTCTAATTCAAATCCAAACTCATCTGCAACAACGGAAAGAGTTTCTGCATCAAGTCTCTGATTCATTGTTACCATAATTCCAAGACTCATACATGCAGATATTATATCATTTGAGCTAACTTCCATTAAAGTAGCAATCTCTCCAACGGTAATGAATTCTGTAATTTTTATTTTTTTACTTTCTTCAGCTTGCTGAGCCAACTCTTCTTCACTTTTAAGTTTATGTTGATCTCTTTTGTCTTTTCTATATTTGGCTCCCTTAGACTTTGAAGATTTACCTTGAAGTTTTTCTAGAGTTTCCCTGATTTGTTTTTGAATTTCATCATCAGTTGGCTCAACTTTTTGATTTAAATTTTTTGATTTATTATCCTTGCTAAGTTTATTTGCAAAGCCTTTAGGTTGAGAAACATCTTTACTAATTCTTTTCCTTCTTCTTTTTTTAGATTCTTCAACTTGATCTTCTTTTTTCTTGATTGAGTCCAAATCAATGACCTCACCTGTCTTTTTTAACCCAGTTAATTTTTGAAAATTTGTTTGAATTTTTGATGAATCTTTAGGATCTTTCTTTTCTTCTTCTTTCTCTAACTTTTCTTGGACTGGTTTAGAAATTTCAGTTTTAGATTCAGTTTCTTTTGAAGTTTCTTCCTTGACCTCTAATTTCTCATCAGATTTCTTTTGAAGTTTTTCTTCAATAATTTGTTTTTCCTCGAGCTCTTTTTTCTTTTGAGTATTAATTTCCTCAAGCTTATCTTTATCTGACTTATCAGTTTGAAACTCTGCAAGAAGAAGGCCATAAGTCTCTTGATCTATCTTAGAGGTTGGCCTTGGTTCAATATCGATTTTTTTTGAACTAAGGAAATCAACAGCTCTATCTAGAGAGATATTTAATTCTTTTAAAACTTTATTTAACCTTACAGGTGTTGACATATAATTTAATCTTCAAATTCTTCTTTTAAAATTTTAAGAACATCTGCTACTGTTTCTTCTTCAAGATCAGTTCTCTTAACAAGATCCTCTGCTTCCAATTCAAGTACACTTTTTGCAGTATCTAATCCAACCTTTCTAAATTCTTCAATTACCCAGCCATCAATTTCATCCTTAAACTCAGTAAGTTCTACATCTTCTTCAGCACCTTCTCTGTAGACATCAATTTCATATCCAGTTAGCCTTCCAGCTAATCTGATATTATGACCTCCTTTTCCAATTGCTCTAGAAACTTCATCTGGGTTAAGATAAACCTGAACAGTCTTCTTTTCCTCATCAATATTTAGCGAATTAATTTTTGCAGGGCTTAAAGCTCTGGTAATATATAACTGAGTATTATTTGTATAATTTATTACATCAATATTTTCATTACCAAGCTCTCTTACTATTCCATGTATTCTAGATCCTTTCATACCAACACAAGCTCCAACTGGATCAATCCTGTCATCATATGAGTCTACTGAAACTTTTGCTTTTTCACCAGGAATCCTGACTGCTTTTTTAATAGTAATTAGACCATCAAAAACTTCAGGTATTTCTTGTTCAAACAACTTCTCTAGGAATAACGGTGATGTTCTAGAAAATATAATTCTGGGTTTGTTACCTCTCAGCTCAACATTTTCAATAACTCCTCTAACGTTATCTCCTTTTCTAAAGAAATCTTTTGGAATCTGCTTATCCTTAGGCATAATTAATTCATTTCCATCATCATCTAAAAGAATCACCTCTCTAGCTCTAACATGATGTACTTCAGCAGTAAAAATTTCACCAACCCTATCTTTAAATTGATTAAAAGTATTGTTGCTATCATGCTCAAAAACTTTTGAAACAAGGTTTTGTCTTAATGCTTGAATAGATCTTCTACCTAGGTCAATTAATTTAAATTCTTCTGACACCTCTTCACCAACCTCAAAGTCAGGCTCAATTTTTCTTGCTTGAGTTATTTCTATTTCAGCATTCGGATCTTCAACTTCACCATCTTTAACTACTATTCTATTTCTCCATATCTCAAGGTCTCCTTTATCAGGATTAATAATTATGTCAAAGTTTTCATCTGTTCCAAATTTTCTTGTAAGGGTATTTCTAAAAACTTCCTCCAGAATAACCATTAGTGTTACTCTATCTATTAACTTTTCATCTTTGAATTCCGAAAAAGATTCTAATAATGATATATTTTCCATGTTCTTAACTTTATTTAAAAAAAAAGAGGGACATAATGTCGCCTCTGAGATATCAAAATGCTTGGCAAATTTATTATAAATTATTGATATAATAAAATTGTTGGCCTACTAGGGATCGAACCTAGACTCTTCTGGACCAAAACCAGACGTGTTGCCAGTTACAC
>OZSS01001504.1_pt1 | contig 10763 bp, 13 predicted proteins | sample 1779911 | NCBI WGS metagenome assembly OZSS01 (sample SAMEA2603589, study PRJEB24840) | metagenome | biome: Water; feature: Photic zone; material: Seawater sample | place: Mediterranean Sea | collected 2013-11-12 | depth 10 m | reverse complement strand
GTATACGAAATCACTGTGATTTGCAATATTACTCATGTAATTGCCAAGACCATCTAGTGCTTCATCTTCAATTGCTTGTTTTAAAGCTTCATCAACCATTTCTTTTATTGATTTAGGCATATTGTTCTCCTTGGTTAGAAGAACATTATAAAGATTTAGTTTAATGTAATAAAGACTGTCACAAAAATTTAAAAAAGGGCCAGATCTCCCGGCCTTTTTTCGCTTTTGTTCTTTTTTTATTCAAGGATTAAAGCTTTAACGTATTTTCTTCCTTGGTATAACTCTATTTGTGCTTTACCTTTATAGCATTTGTAGGATACAGATTCACTAAACTGTCTCTCCGCGTGACGCTTACCGCGAAGGCAATGTGCCATGTTTTTTTGCACAAGATGTTCTTTGATCTCTCCATTTACAAACATAAGAAGAGCCACTACAGTTTCAATCATTAATGTCCGTTTCCATTTTTATAAACTATCTCTCTATTGGCATCTTTTAAATCTTCAATATCTATGATAGCTTTTTCTACTTGTTTTTGTAAGAATTCTATATTTACTTTGTTGTGCATACCATCTTCAATAGCTTTGTTTAAACGATCTACAGACTTATATAAATCCTCAATCATCATAAATTGTTCCTGGTCCGCAGGTAGTGATCCCATCTGACCTCTAGGCCATTTGATTCTAAACTCTGTATTGTGCTCTAAATCTTTCTGCATCAGTTCTATTTGAGTGCTATGCTTGTTTAGTGTTTCGTGTAGGCCAAAGTATGCCCAGGTTCCGATTGCAACGAGCGCGATCAGACTGACAACCGTTTTCATCGGCATCTGTACAGCAGCGGATTCTGATATGTTTAATGGTTTATTGGACACTTGGACCTCCACAGAGAGCCAGGACAACTAACATTACAATCAACAAACCTGTAAAATAATAATTCACCCTGGCCATCTCCATAAAATTATACTAGTCCTATCCAGCTCTTAATTTTTTTCCAAATTCTTTTAATCATTTTTTTTCTCCTCCATCTCGTAGAAAAACTTATCAGTGTCTTCCGTACGCCATGATTTATCATCTTCAACATTCCATTCTGTAGTTTGCACCTTCCAATCTGGAATATTGTCCTTAACTGTAAAGGACGCTACGTTCCACATTATTCTATTATTAGGTTGTGCTGCAAAATTACCGTCGTCTAACGCTAATATGTGTGCGCACTTATGTTCGTGCGGTATTTCAGAATGATCTGCGTCTAGTATATTACTATCTGGATGAGCCCAGTCAACAGTAAATAAATATTTTCCATAGTGCCATTTCTTGTCTTTGCCTATGTATTTACCTGAGTGAGATGTTAAAAAATCCCAAGTAGTAATAGCAGGGTAATAAGAAAAACTATTCCACAGTTCCAATTCATCAAGTCTTTTGGATGGAACAGCTGATGGTTGAAAACCACGTTGAATAAAAGCCGATAAGGGTAAACGATAAAAGACAGCACCGTTTTCCATGATGGCATGCCAGAGGATAGCTTGTCCTGCAATTGATGTAATGCCGAAGATAACACAATCTTCAACTTCTCCATGATGTTTTTTAAGGTCATATAAATACTCCTTTTTTATTTGCGCGTATATTACAGGAATATTTGCATTTAAGTAAGCCATAATTTATCCTCATTTTATTGTACCCCAATTAGGACCAGATTCATAGTCCACTTTGTTAGGCACTTCTAATTCAACAGCAGACTCCATAATCTCTTTTATCTTATCTGCATTATCACTAACAGATATATCAAGTTCGTCATGCACTTGTATATGTGGTGTAATACCTTCTTTGTGTAATTCTATCATAGCTTTTTTTGTCATGTCAGCGGCTGATCCTTGTATCAATCTGTTCAGAGCTTTGTATGTGTAAGCTCTTCTAATCCCTGGTCCGTGTTCCGCGAGTGCTGCATCGTGAGGCAATGGTTTATGAATCCCAAACTGATTGGGCTCCCACAAGTGAAACCTGCATAGTCTACCCAGCAAAGTTCTAACCTTACCACGGTCCTGGGCTCTTGCCATAACACTATCCATCAATTGTTTTACAAATGGTACACGAGCGTGATACTGTTTAAATAAATCATTCGCTCTTTCTTTATTGACACCTAACTCTGCTTGTAATTTATTTTTACCCATACCATAAAACAAACCAAGATTAATTGTCTTAGCTTGTGATCTAGGTATGTCAGCCATCTCTGCCACAATCTGGTGAAAGTCTGCATCACCGTCTTTGTATGCTTCTAATACATCTCCAACCGCATACATGTTTTGTAATGCTGCATAGTGAACAACTAAACGTGGTTCTTGTTGACTGTAGTCAAAACAACCCCACGTGTGTCCCTCTTCTGGTAGAAACAATGATCTAATCATTGGTCCTAGTTCCTTGTTCCGTGCAGGAATTTGCTGTAAGTTTGGATTAGAATAACTAAATCTACCGGTTACAGTTCCACCTTGATCTGATCTAAGTTGGTTGATCTCTGCATGTATTCTACCCTTGTGTGAATGTTTTAGTATGGTATCAATAAAGGTAGTATGAGATTTATTTATTTCTCTAGCACGAGCTATCTGTTTAACGATAGGGTGTGGATGGTTCTGCAGAAAGTTTTTAGTAAATGATGGAGCACTTGTTTTTTCAGTTCGGTCAAATGGTAGGTTCAGTTTTTGAAAGACTTTCGCAATTGAACGTGCAGCCCATATTTGAGTATCTAGTCCTGTTTCTTTTTTTATTTTTTGTAAGCATTCTTTTTCTTGTGCTAGTAAGTTTTCTTTTAATTTGTGCGCTCCTTCGACATCTACTCTTACTCCTAAAAAACGCATATCTACGAGGCAAGGAAATAGTTCAGTCTCTAATTTAAATATGTCCTCTATATCTTGAGAGTATATTTCTTTTTTCATTTCCTCCCATAACTGTAGAGTCATCTCAGCATCTCTCTCAGCATACTCACCAACATACATTGCAGGCAGTTTATACATCTCAGACTTAGGATCTATACCCCATTCCTTGGCTGTTTCGGTCAAAATAGCCTCATTTTTGCCCTTTCCGAGGTAATCCCGACCCAAACTACCTAAATCGTAACGAAAGCGATTCTCGTCCACGAGAGAGCCAGCAATCATGGTATCTACTATCTGACCTTCTATTTTTAGTCCTGCAGCTCTAATAAAGCATACATCGTACATTGCATTGTGAAATATCTTAATTGCAGGTAAACTTAGAACAGTTCTAAAGTAATCTAATACTTTTTTACTATCCATATTACCACCACCTTCGTGTGCAATAGGATAATATCCTGACCAATCTTTTACAGCTAGAGCAATCCCAACCATTTGTGCTCTACCTGTAACAGATCCTGACCCCATGTCTTTTAGACCTGGGTCTTTTGTCTCTAAGTCAATTGCTATCTCATCGTAGCCTGACAAATCTTTGAACTCCTCCGGTGGTAACCATTCCACTTGAGGTGAAAACATCGGTTTCTGTATCATTTAGTATCTTTCAATTTTTTTATTTCCAACTCGCAGTAATGTATAATCTTTTCAAGATCTTGTATACCATTTTTGTTTTTATACCTGCATACATACTTTACTACGTTGCCTTGAAAGAATGATAAATCATTCTTTGCAATAAACTCGTATGGTTGTATTTTCATTTTTTTATAATGTGATCCTCCGATTTGTTTGTCTTGCGGAAAAGCATCATTAAATATATCTTTACTTGTCATAGATTGTATCCTTTGTATTTTTGTTTTGGTTCAATGATGTGTAGATGTTCCTTGGTCCGTGTTGCACCAACATAGAATAATCTATTCTCATCATCTGGGTTTTTTTCGTATGACTTCATTGTGTTCAAACTTAAATCTGTAAGCAAGACAACATTCTCACACTCACCACCCTTTGCACCATGTATTGTAGATAAAGTTATACGCGGTGCTTCATTTAACTTTTCTCCTTTTCTTCTCATTTGTTTCAAATAATTTACTTCTCGTCTTGGAGCGTTATCAAACGCCTCGTACCAAACAGCATCTGTGTTAAGACCATAGTATGCTTTCATCATTTCTAAAACATATAGACTATCTTTGATCATACCTTTTAATTTTTGTTTCTCTGCATGTTTCTCTGACATGTATCCATAGATTCTTTCTATTTGATCGTAAGTTAGGTGTCCGCCTTTTCTTGCGTTTTCCCAATCTATTGCTGCAAGGTGTAAGGTATGTTCTCTTTGTTTTCTAAACTTGTTTTGATAGTAATAACCTTTGAGATATAAATCTTCTTCTAGATTATCTAACATGTATTTAGTTCTAGCTAATACCAACCATTGACCCGAAGACATATCTATCTCTTCAAAGTCATAGTATCTTGACAAAGAACCCTGGTGTGTTCTTGGTTGCCAAGTTTTATCTATTCTAGTTTTAATTTTATTTATTATACCCATAGCCAGTCCATGCACCTTTGCAGGAATCCTGTAAGACTGCTGCAAAGGTAGCATTTGTCCTTTCTGTGCTATGAAAGAATCCACGTCCGCTCCTGCCCATCTAAATACTGCTTGGTCATCATCACCTGCAATAAAAGAATCTGTTGTCTTTTGCCAAATAGTTTTAGCCATATGCCATTGCATTTTAGATAAATCTTGTGCTTCATCTATAAATACAACATCAAACTTTGGTACAGCGGCATCTGATTTTGTAAACTCAATAATCATGTCATTGAAATCTATAAGATTATATTCTTTTTTGTATCGTTCTAACTCTGATGCTATGATTTTTAATTTTTGTAATTCTAATTCTTGGTTGTGTTCTTGTAAATTATATTGTTGCTCTGGCGTAATCTCTCGTAGTTTTGCAAGATTAATTATTCTAAGATACTCACTGTCTGTAGTAAAAATTCCATTGTGATCGTTTTCGTACTCTGCATATTTTATTTCTTCTTTTATCTTTTTACCAAAGTCCTGGTAGTGTCTTCGCTGCATAACATCTTCTTTTTTTATACCAAGTCTTCTAAAAGCTAGAGAGTGTAACGTTCTAAAGTATGGTAGATCATCTTCTTCTAAATTAAATTTTTTGATAGCTCTGTCTTTTGCTTCGTATGCAGCTTTCTGTGTAAATGCAAAGTATCCAACCTTATCTGGATCTGTTTGTTTTAAATAGTCATCAACTTTATTTAACAACGTAGTAGTCTTACCTGTACCTGGTGGTCCTAATACTATTGTTTTCATTAGTATGGTGCCTCTTCTTTTAATACTTTTTGTTTGTACTCTTCATCTTTTATCTCAAACTGTTTTACCACATACACAGATAATTTATTTTTACCTATACGTTTATCTTCACAACCACATTTTTCTCGTAGCATCTCTGCTGTTCTTGAATAACCTAAGTCCCATCTTCTTCTCATTAAATGACTGTGATAAAATTTATCAAACACAAAGTGATGGTAACCATTGTTAGTCCATGTACCACCTCTTGGTAAATCATCTTTTGAATCTACTGATACTCGGTTCAAACAATATTCTTGTAAGTGGTTCTGTAATTGATCTTCTGTACGTAATCCTTCTGCAGGTTCTGTGATTTCTGCATTGTTCAATAATTGATTAGTTACAACGACCCAATCTTTTTCTTTTAAAGTTGGTGGTCTAAATTTTAATTGCACCATACAAGACTCTTGAAACAAACTTTGTTGCCGTAAATGTTTTACACTTTCTAATTTTAATCTTTGTCCATCTACGTTCATGTAATAGTATGGGTCCTCTAAGTCTATGACTTGTAGATCAGTCAAGTTAGGAAACATTATCTCTTCACCTATACCAAACTTTCTAGTTCTACATAGAGACTTGTCACACAAACTACACATAGGTTCATCTTTACATTTATAACCCCATTCTTTTTTATCATGTTGTTTTGTAATTATGTCTACCTCTGAATCTGACAGAGGTTTTTCCATAGCTGTTTCGTTAAATACAACTACTTTTGATTTCCAATTGTCTGGCCATTTATTTTTTGCGTACACACCATAATGAAACAATGCGTTATTTCTACCGCCCTCACCCACTTTGTTTTGTGCCATAAGTTCGATACATGGTGGTCCATCACTATGCTCTGATACAGGTCTTTTAATTTGTAATTCTTCTAATTGTTGTGCTGTAATTTTTGTAGAATCATACAGCCCAAAAAAACTTTCTAGATTAACAGCTTCACCTAAATTGTTAAAGGCATATCTTGTTGTGTCATCACCATTAAAGTATGGTAAATTTAAAAAATTTCCTGTATCATCTTCCGACTTCAATTCTGTTTGTTTTGGAAAAACTTCTGAACCGCTATATCCCAACACCGCTTTTATTTGTGTCAACTTATCTTGCATAAGTTTTGCAGTTACATAATTATCTGTAAATAAAAATACGTGTGCACCACCAGACTTTGATCTACAAACTACTAATGGTAAATCTAAATTTTTTATTTTGTTAACTAATTTTTTGTGATCAAAACCTGCATACGAATCTATATCAATGCATCCCCATTGACATTGATTGTCATCGTTGATGGGAATTATCCCAAGACTCTCTACGCCTTGTAAATGATTTTGCCAAAGTTCGTCTGTAACAGTATCTCTTTTAATAAATGATTTGCCTTGTACCTTAGTGCCGTTGCCATTTGAATGGCCAACTTTAGTGACACCATGCGCACGTTCTAATCCTGTAAATATATCTTTAAATCTTTCTATCATAGCACAATTTACGTGGGCATATCCACGCTAGCATCAATGCCCACGACCTAGGATTCTAGTATGGTTGCTTAGTTTCGCTCTCGTCGGAGTTAAACTTAGCTTCAGTCTCACCTTTACCTACACTAACAGCAAAAGTTTTTGCCATGTCATACAGATTTTTATCTGTGACAGGACCAACTTTGCTAACATCCCAACCAAACCATGTTCCTTTGTCATTAGACATCTGGACAGTCTTTAGATTGTAAATGTGGCTGTAAGTAGGCGGTGTAAATAAACCGTTTTTACCCTGCATTTTAATACCCATCATCATTGAGTTCCATTTTCTACTCACTTTTAATTGAGTAGACTTCATAGATATCAATGCTGTGCCAGGATTATCTCCACAAAAAAGTACAAAGTGATTAGCGGTATTATCAAGATAGTTACCATTTGGTAGTCTATCTTTGTAATCTTTACCTCTAGTCGTTTGACTTACAATATCACTATCTGCCTCGTGAATTGCAACAGGTGCGCCAGTGCTCTGACCCCTGTCTTGCCATTCGATGTACTGTCTTTTGTAATGACATGGTATGATGTCAATATTATCATACAATTGATTCGTGACAGTGTTTATTATTTTGCCGGGCTCTGCGCCTTCAACATACTTACCATCTCTTTTGTTTACCTCTGGAGATAGTTGTCCCAAAATTTTTAAGAAAGGTAACGCAAGATCTTCTTGCGATATATTCTGGGCTCCTTGTGCTGCATCAGCTTCAAACATATTGACTGCTAATGCTCCTTCTTTTTTTTCTGCTACTTGGTTCATGTTACTTGTTCCTTTTTATTGTTGTTTTATTTTCAGAGTATACTCCAAAAATTTCCGTTGGCATATCTTTTCCTGCCTCAATACGCTCACGGACTAGCGCTTTCAGAGTCATGGGTTCTACCTTCATCTTTTGTGTTGGTTGGAACCCGTGACCCTTCGCAAGTTCAGCATAGTTTGCTGCCTTGTTATCTTCGTTACGACCAAATGATACCGAGATCTCATTCTTTATAATATCACCCAGTCCATTGTTACGAAGCCAGTTAAACGCCGCTTCTTTATTTGCTTCAGTAATTGTAGCACGATACGACGTTGAAACTTTTAGATGTGATCCATCATGCAGTTTTAGTTCTGCAAGTCCCATCTCAGACATCATAGTCGGTATGATATCACCCGATATATGATCTCTTTTCTTTTTTAATAATTTTAATCTAGCCTCTGCATCTTCTATTTCTGAAGACACACCCTCTAGTCTTTCAACTTGATCTGCAAGAGAGCTAATACCCTCAGTCTTTTTCATTGCATCTTGTTGATCTGATTCAAAATCAATTGCCATCTATTTCTCCTTTCTCGTATAAATTAATAGCAATAGGATAATATTTTCTTTCTTGCTTATCCCACTTTAATAAATTGTATTTACCGTTTGTAATATCAGATACAATAGAACACGCTACACCTATAAGTGCAGGATCACCTGTTAATAATAAATGATCATCCTCTGTAAAATTTTTTAACCCTTGTCTTAATTTATAAATTAAAGGACCAGGAGAAAAAATCATTTGAGAAAACTCTGGCAATAAAAATTTTAATTGACCATAGCTAGACGCACCTACAATATTTATTTTAGGATTGCCGGCTTGAGTTCCTGCAACTTCTTGTATGACGTATACTGTTCTTTCTGACATTATGCCTTGACATATAGTGCATGTAGGATTATATGTCAACCCAGAAAGAAGAAAAATATGAATTATAAATTTAAGACAAAACCATACAAGCATCAAATGACTGCTTTAGAAAAGTCATGGAATAAAGAAAACTTTGCGTACTTTATGGAAATGGGTACAGGTAAAACAAAAGTGCTAATAGATAATTTAGCAATGTTATATGATAAAGGTAAAATAGATGGTGCCTTAATCATTGCACCAAAGGGTGTTGTAAAAACTTGGTATGAACAAGAGCTACCAACACACTTACCTGACCACATAGAAAATGTGACTGTATTGTGGCAACCAAATATTACCAAAGGACAGCAAGAAAAATTAGATTCTTTGTTTGAAATAGAAACAGCTTTACATATTTTAATTATGAACGTTGAAGCTTTGTCAACAGAGAAAGGTGTTAAGTTTGCAACTAAATTTATTAACTCACATAAAGCTATGATGGCTATTGATGAGTCTACTACAATTAAAACACCAACAGCTAGACGTACAAAAAATATAATTAAGATAGGTGTTAACGCTAAATACAAAAGAATAATGACAGGTTCTCCTATTACAAAAAATCCTCTAGATTTGTATACACAGTGTGAGTTCCTTGATCCGTGGTTGTTGGACTTTACTTCATACTACGCTTTTCGTAATCGTTACGCAGAGATGAAAACTATGCACGTACAAGGTCGATCAATCCAAGTAGTAGATAAGTTTCAAAACTTAGATGAGTTGTCTAATACTGTAAAACAGTTTTCTTACAGAGTATTAAAAGAAGATTGCCTGGACCTACCCCCTAAAAATTTTATCAAGAGACATATAACTTTAACTGTTGATCAAAAAAGAGTTTATGAACAAATGAAGAAAGCAGCAATAGCTGTGCTTAATGGTAAAGTTACAACTACCATGACTGTGCTAACACAGTTGATGAGACTTCATCAAATTACATGTGGTTATGTAACAGCTGACGATGGTTCTACACAAGCTGTTGATAGCAACAGATTAAATGAGTTGATGAACATCTTAGAAGAAACAGAAGGTAAAGTTATTATATGGGCCAACTATCAATTAAGTGTGGGTGATATCATACAAAAAATAATTAAAGTTTATGGTAAAGATTCTTATGTTCATTACTACGGGTTGACACCACAAGAAGATAGACAAGACTTTATTCGTAAGTTTCAAAACGATCCTAAGTGTAGATTTTTAATAGGTACACCACAAACAGGAGGATATGGTATTACACTTACACAGGCTAATACTGTTATCTATTATTCTAATAGTTATGATCTTGAAAAGAGACTACAGTCAGAAGATAGAGCACATAGAATAGGTCAAAAGAAACCTGTAACTTATGTTGATATAATTGCTGAAGACACTGTAGATGAAAAAATTGTAAAAGCTTTACGTAACAAAATTAATATAGCTTCTGAAGTTATGGGTGAAGAATTAAAAAATTGGATCTAAGATAGATCTACTGCTTTACCAATAATAGGTTTGTATTTTGTTTTACCATCTTCTTTGTAAGCTCTCATGTATTGACCTCTTGGTTGAAAAGGTATGTAGCTTGCATGTATCCACCCTGAGTTAGGCTCCCCTGGTGTATAGTATTCGAGTATCAATTGATCTGTTTCACAATTCATCTTTACCCAATCAGCAACCTCTGCATTGTCTACACCAAGGCATTCGAAATCAACGGCTTCAGCTTTTGAATGTTGGCTGGTCAAACTTGATCCGATGGCTACACACAATTCAGGTGAACGATAACCGCTCGTCACCTTTACCCTACCAAACTGATCTCGTACAGGCTGTAAAATTTTTTCACAAAGTGTTTTTAATTTTTCTACTTGATCTGCGTTAGGATTATTGTCAATACCTTTACGTATTGCAGTGTCTGATTTAATCAGTTCTTGTAAACTAAAGTTACGAGTAAGTTGCATTAGTTAAGCATGTTCATGATTAAGGCAAGAATTATTGCTCCGCCTCCACCCATGATCATCTTCTCCATCCTTGATACACGTTCTTTGATTTCTTTTATTTGTTCAAAGGTTTGCTTTTGCATTATTCTGCAAAGCTTTTCGTGATCTTCTATTTTTTGTAACGCCGATTTTTTCATTATGTTCTACTCGCTATAACTTGTTCTTCCGGTGATAGTAACGCAGTCTCTGTACGTGTCAAGTTAGTATTTGGGTTAACATTTGCTTGCACCGGTTGCACTATTGGTTGTGGTGGCAATTGTGGTTGTGACGGCAATTGTGGTTGTGACGGCAATTGTGGCGGCGGTGGCACTATTGGTTTAGGA
>OZSS01001503.1_pt1 | contig 10769 bp, 8 predicted proteins | sample 1779911 | NCBI WGS metagenome assembly OZSS01 (sample SAMEA2603589, study PRJEB24840) | metagenome | biome: Water; feature: Photic zone; material: Seawater sample | place: Mediterranean Sea | collected 2013-11-12 | depth 10 m | reverse complement strand
GCAGTGGCCACAATAGTAAGTGAACCTGCCTCTTCCGAATTTCTCGCCGAGGAAAAGATTTGTCTTGGTTTTTCCAAAGCACGAACATCCAAGCCGCCGGTCATTGTCCGACCACTTTTACCTGAAGCTGCGTTGTAAGCCCGGGATAGACGGGTGATTGAATCCAAAAGGAGAACGACATCCTTTTTGCTTTCAACCAATCTCTTTGCCCGCTCAATGGCGAGTTCAGCGATGCGTAGATGGCTTTTCACTTCCTCATCATTGGAGGAGGCATAAATCTCGGCCGGGACAGAACGGGAAAAGTCGGTCACTTCCTCGGGCCTTTCGTCAATTAGCAAAACCATGAGGTGACATTCGGGGTGATTTTCCTCAACCCCTTTTGCGATGTCATGAAGAATGGTGGTTTTTCCAGCCCTTGGTGGGGCCACAATCAGGCTTCTTTGCCCTTTACCAATGGGACAAAACAGATCGAGTACACGTGTGGTCATTCGACCGTCCTTTGTTTCAAGGTTTAGTTTTTGCTTGGGCTGGATGGTGGTAAGCTGATCGAAACGGAACTGCTTTTTTCGCTCCTGCAGGCTCATTCCGTCTACCTGATGGATGAACCGAACTTTGGGGTTGGGCCGATTTTTATCGGGAATGGAATCCGCAGTTATGATCGATCCCTTTTTAAGTTTGAAACGACGGATAAGTTCCTTGGGAACAAATGGGTCAGTGGGGGTGGTCTTCCCGCCCCTTTTGGGGTCAAGAAGCACTCCGGTTTTATTTTCATTCAGTTCGAGAATACCCTCAACTTTGAGGAGATTCTGATCAGTCTGTACATGTTCACTCATCAAAAGGATAAAAAATTCGGCACAAAATGTCTTGGGAATTCCGAAAAAAACGGAAGGGATTTAAGAATCAAAAGTGTAGAAATTAATCCGACAAAAGTAGTTATGGCTTAAAATCTTCTAATATTACATGTTTTCCTCATGCCTAAGTCAACCTTGTAAAATCAAATTAGAAAAGGGTTTGTCCTTAGGAACATATAGTTTTATTAGATTAAAGCTTCATGAATAAAGCCTTTTACCTGACAACAGCAATAGACTACGCAAATGGATCTCCTCATCTTGGACATGCATACGAGAAGATTTTAGCCGATGTGATTGCCAGAACAAAAAGACTTAATGGGGAAAGTACGCATTTTGTGACCGGGCTGGATGAGCATGGGCAAAAAGTTCAACAGGGTGCGGAAAGTGAGGGAGTTCTCCCTCAGGAACGATGTGACCGGATTGCCAAAGAATTCAAAAATTTACTGATTGAGTTGTCTGTTTCAAATGATGATTACATTCGAACCACCGAATCCCGCCATAAAAAGGTGGTTTCCACATTATTGCAGGATTTATTTGATCGGGGTGAAATTTATCAGGCTGAGTATCAAGGGTTCTATTCGACGCGGGCAGAGCAATTTCTTCAAGAAAAGGACAAAGTGAACGGGGAATGGCCCGAAATATACGGCGAAGTTTCTCAAATCACGGAAAGCAATTACTTTTTCAGACTCAGTAAATATCAGGATTGGCTAATTGAGTATTTAGGGAATGAAAAGGATTTAATTGTCCCGAATTTTAGGCTGAACCAAGTACTGGAATTTTTAAAGGAACCGCTAAACGATCTCTGTATTTCAAGACCCAAGGATAGGCTTGAATGGGGAATACCGTTACCGTTTGACGAAAATTATGTGACTTATGTATGGTTTGATGCATTGGTTAATTATGTATCGGCAGCCGGGTATGGGCAGGACGAATTTATGAACTTATGGCCGGCTGATTTGCATGTCATTGGAAAAGATATTCTTGCTCCCCCGCATGCGGTCTATTGGCCAATTATGTTAAAAGCCTGCGGGCTGCCTTTACCCAAACAAATACTGGCCCACGGATGGTGGATGAGTTCCGGAGAAAAAATGTCCAAAAGTACCGGAGAAGTGGTGGACCCTTTAAGCTTGGTTGAGCAGCGTGGTGTGGATGCATTCCGATATTTTGTAATGCGGGAAATGACGGTGGGGCAGGATGCAGATTTCTCGCTCGAACGTTTCGAATCACGATATAAAACTGATTTGGGTAACGATTTGGGTAACCTGCTCAGTCGATTATTTCATATGACCGCGACCTATGAAAACAGTATTGTTCCTAAAGTGGAACTGAATGAAGAATTTGAACAAAAAATAAAATCGAATTTTGAAGAGGCAAAAAAACAGGCAATGGCCCGATTTGATTCATTTCAATTTAATCAAGGTTTGGAGCAGATTTTTATATTCATACGTTCGATCAATAAATATGCGGATGAAAGAACTCCTTGGAAATTGGCTAAATCAGAACTCAGTGAAGACCGAATAAAATTGAGGACCTGCCTTGGAGTTATGGTGGAATCACTCAGGCTTGCCATACAAATGCTTGCCCCCGTAATGCCCGGAGTTCATGAAAAAGTGAATAAATTATTCGGATTACCGGTATGCAAAAGTTGGGAGTCTGATTTGAAATGGGATTTTAGATTGGAAGGAATGCGGCTGGGAGAAAAAACTATATTGTTCCCCAGAGATTAATTAAGACTGATTTTTATGAACGGTGGGTTGAAGAGTCACCTCTGTCATGAGAACGCGGGTTTCATCCGCATCTAAAATTTTAATGTGTAAATTATTGAGGGTCAAAACTTCTTCCACATCTGGAATTCTGCCAAGTTCCCGGGTGATAAGACCTCCAAAACTGGTCAACTCTTCTTCTTCTTTTACACAAAGCTCACTGGGTAATTCATGAACAGGACTTAATCCGGAAATTTTCCATTTCTCTTTCCCCAATGGTTGTACGCTGTTTTCTTCCGAATCAAATTCGTCCTGGATTTCCCCCACAACCTCTTCCAAAATATCTTCGAGTGTAATGACGCCGTCAATGCCGCCAAATTCATCGCGGACCAATGCCATGTGAACTTTCCAGCGCATCATTTTTCGTAACGCTACAGGCAGAGGGTCTTCGGAGGAAAGAATTGCGGGAGTTTTGGTAAGCGATCGTAATTCGATTGGTTTTCCTTCACTCAATAGACGGAAAGCATATTTGACATGGATGATTCCGATGCACTGATCAAGATCTCCCTCGCAGATCGGTAGCCTTGTGTGTCCGCACGATCTTACAATTTCAAGATTTTTTTCGATTGTATCTTCACAGTCCAGAACTTGTACCTGATTTCTTGGAACGAGCACATCCCGGACATGTAAATGTCCCATTTCCAGAGTATTACCAACAATTTCAAAAACTTCCGGATCAAGAGTGGTGCTTTCTCTGCTCAATGTTCGAATATGGTCAGCCAATTCGTTTTTTTCATCCTTAACCACGACCTTGGGGTCGGCCCATGATTTCATTACTTTTTCAATCTGACCGAGAATAAGACTGAACGGGAGGCAGAGGAATCGAATGAGAAGCATGAAAGGTTTACCCAGTTTTAAATGTATCGGTAAGAATGAACTGGCCGCAACTGAGAGGGAAGCAATCCCCGTCCAGGTTCTTTCCCAAAGAAACGCAGAACCGACAGAGATAAGCAGATATAAGAACTGATAAAATATGGAAAGTTCAATTCCCTGACTCAGGAAAATATAAAAAAGGATCGTTCCTAATAATAATTGAAGGGAGGAAAGGAATGCAGCTTCCACATGAAAAGGTCTTTCATGATTGGGTGCCGCCAAAAGAGAATTGAGGAGCTTGTCGGAAACTTTGTTTTCCGGTGCCGGTGAAAGGCCAGCCCTAACCCGGTCAATCAAGGCCCTGTAGGTGTTCACATTAAGCCCCCATAAACTCAAAAACAACCAGCCCAAAAGTAGGTAAAACCGGTACTCGTGGAGAAAGAAAACTTCGTTCATTGTGTTGCCTTCACCTGCTCAAAAACTTTCTTCAGAGCGATAAGGGCTTTAAAATTTTCCTCTTCTGTTCCAATAGAAATTCGAACAAACGATTTTAAACTTTCAGACATGGGTCTAGTGATAATCCCTTGTTCTTGTAGAGCATGAAAGATTGCATGTCCATCCCCAACCTTGATCAGTAAAAAGTTGGCTTCACTGGGAACATACTCCAAATTCATTTGTTCCAATCCGGCGGACATTTGTTCGAGCCCGGAACGGTTTCTTTTTCGACATTGAATAATCCAATCTTTGTCCTCAAGGGCAGCCATTGCAGTGGCTTGTGCGACCGAATTTACATTGAATGGCTGCCTTACTTTTTGCAGCAGGTTGATTAGTTCATGGTTTCCATATCCATACCCAATCCGCAGACCTGCCAGTCCGTGAATTTTTGAAAATGTGCGCATGGCCAGAATGTTTTTTCCCGCTTTCATTAGTGGTCTAAGGTCAGGGGGAGATTCAAGGTACTCAGCGTATGCTTCGTCCAGGCAAAAAATGACATGGTTCGGGAGGGATTCAATGAACTGAATAATTTCGCGGGAAGAATTGGAGGTGCCAGTCGGGTTGTTGGGACTGGGAAGAAATATCAGCTTGGTTCGTCCGGTGATAGCCTCCCGCATTTGGGTAAGATCATGGACAAGATCGGGCATTGGCACTTCTATCGGAGTCGCACCCATCAGTAATGACATTAATTTATAAACCACAAATGCGTGCTCACCCACGATGACTTCATCTCCTTCTTCCAGGAAGACATGACCGAGCAACTCGATAATTTCATTTGAACCATTCCCTAGAATTATTTGGGAAGGTTCGAGACCGAGGGTCTTGCAAATGGTGTTTCTTAATACTAATCCACTGCCCTCGGGATAAAGATGAATGTTTTTAAATGCCTCTTTTCCTGCTTTTATCGCATGAGGGGATGCCCCCCAGGGGTTTTCATTGGAGGCGAGTTTACAAATATCTTTGGGGTTAAGATTGTAATCATGTGCAACTTGCTCAATGGGTTTTCCTGGTTGGTAAACTGGTTGATCCAGAATGCGAGAATTCGCAAGTTGGGATAAGTTCATATAAAAACATTCTACTCAATGGAACTCCCAGATTCAAGAAAAAGGGGGTAGAAAGCTTTGGTTGTTTAAAGAGAAAAAATCTTTTATGTTTGTACGGTGAAAATTGCAGTAATGGGAGCGTCCGGATTATTAGGATCCGCTGTGTGCAAAGCGGTTATTCGTCGAGGATACACTCTCCTGCCTTACACAAACATTTCAAAGCTTTCCTTTTCTGAACAATGTAAGGCCAAACAAATTTCAATTTCAGATGAAAATCAAATAACAAGGGAATTGTTTGATCAGTGGCCGGATGCAGTGATCAATTGTGCTGCCATATCTTCTCCTGACACCGTTGATCAGTCTCCGCAACTGGCCCGTTCAGTTAATATTAATGGGGCCGAAAAATTAGCTCAAATCTCGGCTCACATTGGGGCACGTCATATCCATCTTTCAACGGACATGGTGTTCGACGGAACAAAATCACCTTATCGTTCTACGGACATACCAAACCCAATGTGCGAGTATGGCCGACAAAAATTGGAAGCGGAAAAAAAAGTATTGGCGGTAACAGAAGAAAACCTGCTCGTATTGCGAATAACTTTACTCAATGGAAACAGTCCGATGGGTGGAAGGAGTCCTCATGAAAAAATTCTTCGGGCATTGGCATCAGGGTTCGAAGTAAATCTTTTTGACGATGAAATTCGTCAACCTTGTTCAGTTGAAAATCTTTCTGATGTACTGATTGAATTAGTGGAAAGACCCAATTTGAACGGACTTTTTCATTGGGCGGGAAATGAAGAAATTTCCCGGTACGAACTGGGTGTCCGAATTCTTAAGCGGTTTGGAATCAGTCCGGAAAAAATTCGCCGTGGCAGTGTGAAAAATTTCGTTAATAAGAAAGGCGAAAACCGACCCCATCACTTATCATTTATATTGAATCCTCTCTCCACTAAGATTCGAACACAACCTACTTCGGTGGATGATCAACTCGAAGAATTGCAAATCCCGGCAGATCTTTACCCATGGTATCGAGAGTTTTCGGATGATCCCTCCAGTTATATCCCGCGTTTTTAAATTATAATGTCCCTCAATTTTTACCCATACCGGAAGGAATCCGGTCCTGAAAATATGGCTACTGATTTATGGCTTTTTCAGGATATTGATTTGAGCGGTCCGATTTTCCGACATTATGGATGGACTAGTAATGAAATCACTTTTGGATATGGTCAAAACTGGAGCTGGGTGGGTGAACAGAACATTACTCGGGAAAAACAATGCACCCGCAGACCAACTGGTGGCGGAATTGTAAACCATGGGACTGACTGGACTTACGCCCTTATTCTGCCACAGGCACATCCCTCGCACAGGATTCCGGCCCTTGACCTGTACGAGGAAATTCATCTTGCGATCGGCTGTGTACTGGAGGATCTAGGTTATGAAACTACCCTTAAACCCTGTCCGATTAAAGGGGAACAAAAAGCCTCGATTCCCGGAAATTGTTTCGCAGAACCGGTGGGAAGAGACTTGATGTCAGGGAATGGTATTAAAAAACTTGCCGGAGCTGCGATGAAGAGAACCAAAAAAGGAATATTGATTCAGGGAACAATAGATCATGTTCAATCATTGCATGTAAGACCGGAAAAATTTCTCGTTTTATTTGTTGCCCAACTGGAAAAATTGTTCCGCGAGGAGGTGCAGGAGATGGAATGGGGGAAAGGTTTTGAACAAGAACGGAAGGAGTATGTGGAAAAATTTTCTTCGGCTTCGTGGCGGCAAAACAGAACATCCCCCTAGCGGATAAAAGTGACAATATTTTCCACATGCCGGGTTTGTGGAAAAAGATCAAAGGGCTGGACCTCGGTAATCTGATATCCACCATCCACAAGTATTTTTGCATCCCTCGCCTGAGTGGCCGGATCACAGGAAACATAAATAATTCTTTTTGGGTTAAAGGAAAGTGTTTGCATTAAAAAATTCTCGTCACACCCTTTTCTTGGCGGGTCAATTACAAGAGAGTATTCTTTGTCATCCTTCCTGATTTCATCAAAAATTGACGAGGCGTTGCCGAGGAAAAACTCGGCGTTCTCAATTCGGTTGATCAAGGCATTTGCCCGCGCCCATTCAAACCCTTCCCGGCTGATTTCGATTCCGTAAACTTGGGTAAAATATTTTGCGGCCGACAAACTAAACAATCCACCCCCGCAATATGCATCTACCAGGGAATCGGAGTTACCTGCTTTTGCCTGATCGATCACATAATCAACGAGTGTGGGTAGAATGAATGGATTATTCTGGAAAAATTCGCCGGCTTTGAACTGAAAAACAAGATCCCCGACTTTTTCAGATACCACTTTTTTGGGATCAGTCACCACTCCTTCCACAGTATCTCTTAATAAAAGAGTGCCCCCCTTTTTTTTGGTAAGCCCCTGATGAAGCTCTTTCCGTGCAGCCGGCAGCTCACGGTTTATTTCATCGGTGGCAATCGGACATTCCGGCACATCAATGATAACTTTTCGGGATCCATATCTAAGAAAACCAATCTTCCTCCGATCCGACGAGCGGGCTTTTTCATAATGGGGAGTAAGTTTGGATCGATAACCGTATTGATTGGGGGACGGCACAACCGGGAGAACATCAACATGAAGGCCGCTAATTCGTTCAAAATTATCAATTACCTGATTTCGTTTCCATAGGAGTTGTGTGGAATATTTCACCGATTGATATTGGCAACCGCCGCAAGTTCCAAACAGGGAGCAATGGGGATCCACCCGGTCTGGTGATTTTTCCAAAACTTCAATGCAGTCAGCATCCGAGTAACTTTTATGATTCCGAAAGATTCGAGCTCTTACTTTTTCCCCGGGTAGAACAAAGGCAATCTGCACGACCCATCCATTATCCCGGGCAATACCCAGTCCTAAGTTAGTTACATTTTCAATCACAAGAATTAATTCCTGGTGATAGGAGTAGGGGTGATCTTTAAAACCTTTGGGTGCTAAATTCATTGATGAAGTTTCGTAACGGGCTCGCTCTATTCATGCAAAACCCTTTTTTTAGATATTATGACAAATCCAATCTTTAGTGTAAGTAATTCCAAGGTAAAGGAATTGGTGAAATTACGCGAGTCAGCGAGGCGAAGAAGGGAATTAAATCGTTTTGTGATCGAAGGCTATCCCGATTTAAAATGTATTTTGAATGCGGGGCGAAATGTGGAAGAAATATTTTTTTGCAGAGAACTGATTGAAAGATCGAACCGGCGGGAAGAACTGGAAGAGCTTGAAAAGGAAAAGATATTATTGACTGAATTAAATCGTAAGCCCTATGAAAAAGCGTCTTACCGAAAAAGTTCGGATGGATTTATTGGGGTAGCCAGTGCCTGGCCATTATCTCTGAATGCAGGCGTGAATGAAAAAACTGAAATATGTATCGTTCTTGATGAAATAGAGAAGCCCGGTAATTTGGGTGCCATTATTCGAACAGCGGAAGCTTTTGGAGTAAATTCGATTTTATTATCTGATTCTGTCATTGATTGTTTTAATCCCAATGTGATCCGTTCCTCCCGGGGTCTAATGGGAGCAAGCAATATTGGAATGGGAAGCAAGGAGGAGGTTCATTCCTTTTTGGTGTCTAACCAATTTTCACTCGTGGCAACCAGTGGAAAATCAGAAATTTCTTTTTGGGACCGGGAATTCAGTCCAAAAATAGCGTTTATTTTTGGAAGCGAAAAACAAGGTCTTGGAAGGTTCTGGACGGATCGTTCAGTTGATTTAATAAAAATTCCCATGAAAGGTAATGCGGATTCATTGAATCTACACGCGAGTGCAGCTTGCATACTTGCGGAATACAACCGCAGGGGTGGAGGTTAAAGGGTGCGGAGCCAGGGATTTGTTTCTTGGAGTGCATCCGTCATATTTTTTACCGGAGTGTATCCCAGATCCCGTTCGGCGGATTGATTGGAAAACCAATGGTCGTGGGCAAGTTGGCAGGCAACAAAACGCGTCATTGGGGGTTCTTGTTTAATCCGTAAAATTTTCCATATCTTCTCCAGGCTAGCTCCCAGAATAAAAGCGTTTTGAAAACTCAGTTTTTTGGTTAAAGGAGGCAAATCAATGGATTGAAAAACCTGGTTGAGCCATTTCCATAAAAAGACCGGTTCACTTTGTCCAATAAAGTAAGGTTTCCCGCCCAGATTTTTATTTCTCATCATTTCCTGCATGGCACAAATGTGTGCGTGGGTAACATTTTCAATATGGGTAAGGTCAACCTGATTTTGTCCGGACCCAATAATGCGCAACTTACCGGTTTTATGGCGGGTAATGACCCGTGGAAGTAAGTGGGGATCATTTTCTCCCCATACGAGGTGAGGGCGAAGGGCAACCGTTTGAATTTTTCCGGGCGAATGAGCACCGAGGACCTTCTGCTCGGCAATTGCCTTGGTTTCCGCGTAGGGGGAAAATCCGGTGTTTCCGTATTGGAGGGACTCGTTTCCTTCGACAATTGATTTTCCGGAAAACACAACGCTTGGAGTGCTTGTATAAATGAGGCGGGGAATATTAGCGGATTCGCACGCGACCAATATTTTTTCCTCTATCTCATTTATTTTATTTTCGACCTCATGCAATTCCCTACTTTGCTTGTCTCCTTCTGTCTGCTGATTTTTCAACTGTACAAACCGTGTATGATTAAAATTATCGATCGCCGTCTTCTCGCCAGCAAGCATTTGAATCTGCTCCTTTAAATCATCGACGATTTTCTGTTGCTTATCTTTTAATTTGGAAGATGAGCCTTCCTCCTGAAGTAGCTTTTTTTCCGCACTCTTCAGCCTTGTCTTTAACAAGTTTGTCTTCCACTCAAGTTTCTTGCCCTTTGAAGAAAGGTTTTTCTTAGGTTCAAGCATCGTTTTCGCTTTGATAAAGGTCGTGTGTCCACCATCCTCCAAAGACTGTAACTCTTTGCGCAAAACTTCAATTTCACCTTTGCAGGCATCCACATCCGACTGTTGGGATTTGCCAGCACTAACTCCCTCTTGCAAATTCTTTAACTTGGTACGCAAATTCGACATCTTCATTCGAATTTTTGATCGAAATGCCCGGTCTTTATCCGAAAGCTCTGAATTCCTCATTTCAACTATTTAAGTGTATTATTGGATATTTGTAAATTCATTATTGTATCGATAATGAATCTGATCAAATTATCGATGTTCCTATCTTTATATCATAAAATTTACATGTATTCAAATAACTCTGGTTTGCGAGTTCTTCCTGATCACAGGATAAAAAATCGGAAAGATACTCTCCAATCAAGGCAAGATAACACGGCTCATTCCCTTTTCCCCTTTTTGGTTCGGGGGCAAGATAAGGACTGTCCGTTTCCAAAATTAAATTTTCCACTCCCTGTATCTTTAAGGCATCGCGCAGAAATTCATTTTTTTTGAATGTGATAATGCCCGTAAACGAGGCAATTCCGCCTTTTTGGTTCAACCGTTTTATTTGGTCGGGCCCTTCTGAAAAACAGTGAAACAATACGCGGTTCCAATTGATTCCTGAGTTGTCTATTATATCGATACAATCCTCAAAGGCATTTCTCGAATGAATAATAGCGGGCAAATTTTGGACAGCGGCCAACTTGAGCTGCTCCATAAAAGCAATTTTTTGAATCTTTATAATGTTTTCTGCTTCATTCTTTTCTTTGGGCAGATGAAAATAATCCAATCCAATTTCTCCAATGGCAGCAGGCGAATTGGGCTGATCGGTAAATTGTTTCATTATTTCTAATTCCTCTTCATAATTTTCATTCACATAACAAGG
>OZSS01001502.1_pt1 | contig 10772 bp, 8 predicted proteins | sample 1779911 | NCBI WGS metagenome assembly OZSS01 (sample SAMEA2603589, study PRJEB24840) | metagenome | biome: Water; feature: Photic zone; material: Seawater sample | place: Mediterranean Sea | collected 2013-11-12 | depth 10 m | reverse complement strand
GGTTTGCTCTCGCCGAACTCCTCGGCCAGGATCTTGGAGCCCGTGCTGACGCACCAATCTCTCATTTCGCCCCCCAAGCCAAAAGCGTGATTTACTTTCATCTAGTGGGAGCTCCTTCCCATCTGGATCTGTTTGATTACAAACCAGCTTTGCAGGAGCGCAACGGGGAGCTTTGCCCCCAGGAAATGTTTGAGGGCAAACAGCTTGCCTTTATTCGTTCCCGACCCACCTTGCTGGGGACCCCCAATGAGGAGCAATACCAATTTAAACCCTGCGGGCAATCAGGCATTGAAATATCAGGCCTTTTGCCCAACTTGCAAAGCTGTGCCGATGAGATGTGCTTCATCCGCACCTTGCACACCGACGAATTCAACCACGCTCCGGCCCAAATGTTCATGCAGACCGGGTTCGGTCGCTTCGGGCGCCCCAGTCTCGGCGCGTGGACCAATTACGGACTTGGCTCCTTAAACCAAGACCTCCCCGGCTTTGTAGTCATGGTAACCGGACAATACCCGGGCGCCGGAAACAGCGTTTTCGGAAGTGGATTTCTGCCCTCGGTCTATCAGGGTATCGAATTTCGTGGCAAAGGGGATCCGGTTCTCTTTCTCTCCAATCCCAAGGGAGTTGATTCAACCGCCCGCAAGCGGGTTGTCGATGCGGTCAACCAACTGAACCGGGAACAACTTCATGGGGTGGGGGACCCCGAAATCGCCACCCGCATCAGCCAGTATGAAATGGCCTATCGCATGCAGTCCAGCGTGCCCGAACTTCAGGACTTGTCCAAGGAATCGAGCCAGACTCTGGAGGCCTACGGCGCCGAAGTCGGAGGCAGCGGCTTTGCCAACAACTGCCTGCTTGCCCGTCGGATGGTCGAACGGGGTGTCCGCTTCGTTCAATTGTTCGATCAGGGATGGGATCATCACAGCAGTGTCTTCGGTCGGTTGTCCAGCAAGTGCAAGCAAGTGGACCAGCCCATTGCCGCCCTCCTCAAAGATTTGAAGGAACGGGGGCTGTTGGATGAAACCTTGGTGGTGTGGAGCGCCGAATTCGGGCGGACTCCCATGGCTCAGGGTGCGAATGGATCGGGTGAGAAAACCAAGGTTGGTCGGGACCACCACAAGGAAGCCTTCACCGTTTGGATGGCGGGGGGTGGGGTCAAACCCGGTTATGTTCATGGTCGAACCGACGAATTGGGTTATGGGATCGCAAGCGGCCCCGTGCATGTCAACGACTTTAACGCCACCTTGCTTCACCTCCTCGGCTTGAACCATGAAAAACTGACTTACCGGGCATTCGGTCTCGACCAACGGCTTACCGGTGTGGAGGAACATCATGTAGTACGCGAAGTCCTCGCCTGAGCACGCTTCACCTTACCTTGACCCGTTGGTTGGACAAAGCGGGACCGTTATCCGGAGGCATGGAATTGTGCCAACCGATCACCTGCTCGCTGAGCCGTTTCACGATTCTCGGATGCTTACCGGCCAAATTAACGGTCTCACCCCGATCCTTCTCCATATCATAGAGCAAAGGATCGGAACCGTCGTATTCGCAGAGCAGTTTCCACTTCCTCGAGCGCATCGCGAGATCCGGCAAGTCGCTGGCTCCGTAAAAGGAATCCCGGTCGGGCGGACGTCTGAAGAAGAGGGCTTTTTTTCTCGAAGCCCGGGTCTTCCCCAGGAGGACTTCCGGAAGGGACTCCCCATCAAAGCTTATGCCTGGAGGTGGGGGGACGCCCGCGAGATCGAGCAGGGTCGGAACCAGATCGATGGCGGAAAAAACCGACTCCCGATTCACCGAACCGAGGGAGTCTCCGTCCATCAGCGTAGGTGCCCAGGCGACAAGGGAGGAACGAACCCCTCCCTCAAACAAGTGGGTCTTAAAACCACGGAAGGGTCCAGCTATTCCCGCTCCCTTTTCCGGTCCATTGTCTGAACAAACCAGGATCAGGGTATTTCCGGAAAGCTTCGGATACTTCCTAACGAAATCGAACAATTTGCCCAGTTGTTGATCCATCGCTTCCAAAACCGAAAGGTAAAGCCGCCTTTTCGAACCGTCTCCCCATTTTGCGGTGGGTGGCCAAAAAGGGCTGTGGACGTCATCGGGCCAAAGGTTCAGATAAAAGGGTTGGTTTCCAGCCATTGCTTTCTCCATGAAGGGAATCGCTTTGATGACGAACCCTTCGGTGATGTGCGAACGCTGCATCCAACCCACGCTCTCACCGAGGCGGGTGGCGTCCGCCCAAATCCTTCCGGGTTTCTCGGGATTCTGCCCGGGCTTGAGAGTAAGGGGAAGAAGTTTGGGACCCATGCCCTCGAAATTGGTCAGGGACTGATCGAAACCGTAGGCGGTGATCGCGGGGGCATCGGCAACGTTGCGTTGCCCTCCCATGTGCCACTTGCCGAAGTGACCGGTGGCATAACCCGCCTTTTTCAGTGAGCGGGCCAAGGTCGGAGCCTTGGGGTCCAACCATTGGGCCATGCCGCGCTTCAGGTTGTGTTCGCGATTACTCAGGTAGGAGGTGATTTTCCATCTTTGGGGATATTGCCCCGTGGATATCGCGACCCGAGATGGGGAGCAGATGGGTGAATTGACATAGAATTGTTCAAATCGTAGACCCTCTTGGGCAAGGCGATCGATGTAGGGAGTCTTAGCATCTTTATTTCCAAAGCAGGAAAAGTCTCCCCATCCCATATCGTCGATGAAAACCAGAATCAAGTTGGGCCGTTCGGCCAGAAGTCCCAGGGGTGCTAAGGATGCGATGAGCAGAGTGAGAGTTTTCATTTTACCTGAGCTTGGAAAGCCTAGGCATGGGAAGCAAGGGGTAATTAGTGGTTTACTTTGTTTTTCTAACGTTTTGTTATGAAACCCTTTCAAACCTCAATTCCCCCACCCACTATGAAAATCCCCACCTTTCTTAGCGTAGTTTTGTTTCTCATGCATTCGATTCCCGCCGGAGCCGATGGACATGAGGATGAATTGAAAATGATAGGCCAACGAATCAAGGAAGCGGTTCGAGACGGCAAACTGACCGAGAAGGAAGGTTGGGCCAAATGGAAGGCGGTTCAGGAAAAGTACCATGACCATCAGGAAATGGACGAGTCCGACGATCGCATCTTCGAACTCGAGTTGGAAATGAAGGCCCGCGAGCTGGAAATGGAGATCGAGCGCATGGAAAAGGAACATGAACTTGAAATTCGGGCGTTGGATTTTCAACTGCAACGCATGGAGAGTGAATTTGACCGGGAACGAAGGGATTGGGAAATGGAGCGGATGCATTGGGACCGCGAACGCCATGAGATGGAAAGGCGGATGCAAAGTCATAATCCTCACCACCGTGACCGTCCTCCGCACCAAGCGGGTCCGGGCGAAGGTCCCCGACGGGGGCCTCCCATGTCCGGGCGTCCGCCACAGGGCCGTCCGGGGCAAGACCACGAGAGCAAGCCCGAGCGTTCATCTTCCAAGAAAAAAGGCAAGTGATCCATTCTTTCATACTTTCTCTTTCGTAACTTCATCCAACTTTCATTCATCTCAGCATGTACAAATCCCACCTTTCACTGATCGCATCTTTGGCTCTCGCATTTTCCGTCTTTGCGGATCATCACGGGGCAGTACATCCCATCGATCGGGAGATTCATAACCTGGAAGAGAAATTCAGGAGCCAAGTCCGCGAAACCCAAAGATCCCTACATTCGGGTGAGCTTAGCCATGAAGTGGCCAAGGAAAAAATGGAGGCCCTGAGCCGGTCTCACGGGGAGAAGCGCAAGGAACTCGAACGGAAACAGATGCAGGCCCATTTGGACCGGGAAGTGAAAGCCGGTCGGCTTAGTTCCGAAGAGGCCGACCGGAGGTTCGAGGAAATGAAAGAACGGAGCGAACTCAAGGATCGGGTGACCCAGGAAATCCATCAGGAGATGGAAGAGGAGATGGAAACCGTGATGAGAGAAGCTCAGGAAGGAGAACTGACCGAGGAAGAGGCTCGCGAGGAAATTGAGCAAATGCGGATGCATTTTCAGCATGAGATCCGTATGGCCCACATGGAAATCGAACTGGATGCCGAGGAATCCCGGCTTGACGAAGCGGTTGCCGATGGACGCTTGAGCGAAGACGAGATGGAGGAACGCATGGTGAAAATGCAGGAGAGAATGGAAAGGGCTCAGGATGAATTTCATCAGCGACTGGAAGAGGATGGCCATGATCGTGACGAGCATCACGAAGAGCACTCCCATTGGGAGGATGAGGAAGAACTTTGGGCGAGGGTGGCGGACGGACTGAAGGCCGCGGTGCGCCTTGGCAGGATGTCGGAAGGCGAGGCCCGGGAAATTTGGGAGGAATGGCGGGAGGAAGCTGAGTTTGATGAAAACGAGGAAGAGTACGATGAAGAAGAATACGAAGAGGAAGACTGAAACCATCGAACCCAAGAAATAACCATGAGAACCACGCCCCTTATTCGAATCATTTTTTCATACTTCGCCTTTGTGGCATGGGTCGGACCGCTTCAAGCCGGAAAGAAACCCGAGGAACAAAGCGGCTATGAGGAGAACAAGGACGTTGGACTGAAAGCCCCGAAGGGGGCTGAAATTCTCTTTGACGGCACCATGGAATCCGTTCAGAAAAATTGGGAAATGTGGCCCAAGAAGGAGATGGATATCACTTGGAAGATCATGGATAACCCAAATGGCAAGGGTAAGACCCTGATGACAAGCGGGGGCAAGAGTTGGGGTTCCCACGACCTGGTGACCAAGAAAAAATATTCCAGTTATGAGGGCCACGTCGAATTCATCATGATGGGCGCCCGGGGAGATGGTAAACCGGACGGTTACACTAATAGCGGAGTCTACATGCAGAACCGTTATGAAATTCAGATCGAATCTCCAAAAGGAAAAGACATCGCAGATCCATACAACTGGAAAATCGGCGGACATGGAATTGCCGCTTTCTGCATGGATCGGGTTCCCGATCGCAACGCTTGGCGTCCCAACGGGCAATGGCATGCCTTTCATTTTATTTTCAAGGACGCGCAGTGGGATGGTGACAAAAAAGTCGCCAATCCTCGGGCCACGGTCTGGTGGAACGGAATCAAGGTGCATGACAACGCCGAGGTGCAAAAGGCCAACGGGGGGATTAAGGTGACCTCTGCACCCGGTGGTTTGAAACTTCAGGAACACGGTCAGGATGTTCGTTATCGCAATGTCTGGATGATCGACCAAGCCGGTTGAAAGTTTCTCTGTCGATAATGACATGACCTCTTCTTTGTGAAGAACTTCGGGCTCCTTTTCCTGCTTGCTTGCGCAGTTCCATTACAAGCAAGTCAGGATTGGACTCATTGGCGCGGACCCAATGCAAACGGAGTCGCTCCTTCAGCTGAACCACCCACCCACTGGAGTGAGAAAAAGAACGTCCGGTGGAAAGCGCCAATCGATGGGGTAGGTGCATCCACCCCGATCATATGGAAAGAAAAGATCTTTCTCTTGTCCGTAGTCGACACGGGAAAAGTGGATCCTTCCCTGCCTCGTCCGGAAGATCAACCCAAGCGGGTCTTTGATATCACTCACCCGAACACTGAGTTTAAGTTTCTTGTTATTTGTCTCGATCGTAAAAATGGTAAAGAGTTATGGAGAAGGGTGGCTACCCGCTTAATTCCACATGAGGGCACTCACCGTGATAATAACTACGCTTCAGCATCTCCCACCACAGATGGTAAGCTGCTCTATTGCTGGTTTGGATCGGCAGGATTGTTCTGTTATGACTTGGAAGGAAATGAGATTTGGGAGCGTAACTTAGGAGAGGTCAAGATTGGGGCAAGCCTGGGGGAGGGGTGTTCACCCGTCTTGTGTAAGGACAAGTTGGTTATTCTTAGAGACAATCGTGGACAATCGACCATCCAGGTTTTGAATGCAAAAAATGGAGAAACCATTTGGAAGAAAAATCGCAACACTCGGAACGGTTGGGCTACGCCTGCAGTCGTTGAGCATGAAGGAACAACTCAGGTAATCACCACTGCATCCAGACCGGATGCCGGGAATCGCAAAACTCCCGGCAAGGTTATCAGTTATGATCTTGAGAATGGAAACATCATCTGGGAATGTTCCGGCCTGACAGACAATGCGATTCCCTGTCCGATCGTTGAGGATGGCATAGCCTATTGCATGACCGGGTACCAAGGTTTCTCTTCACTCGCGGTTCCCATTTCGGGCAAAGGGGATCAATCCGAAAACATCCTCTGGAGAAGAGAATTGGGAACTCCCTATGTCCCGTCCCCCATACTTTATGATGGACTTCTATACTTTACCCAGTCCAACCAGGCCATTCTTTCCTGTGTCGATGCCAAAACCGGTAAGGTTCTCATGGAACGAACCCGTTTGCCCGCTTTGTCCAACGTCTACGCTTCCCTGGTTGGTGCGGGTAATCATCTCTATGTGGTCGGGCGCTACGGAAAGACTGCCGTGATCAAGAGAACGGGCAAGTTCGACTTGGTGGCTACGAACACCTTGGACGACCGCTTCGACGCCTCACCCGCGGTGAGAGGCGATCAACTTTTCTTGCGCGGACATAGATTTCTCTACTGTATCGAGAGAGAATGATCAGAAAAAAATGATGAACCTGACCAAAGAGAATATCCGTAAATTTCTTGGCTGGTGCACGGTCATTAATCTGGTTCTCCGATTCGTCAAGTTTACCCCACCAATGAGCCAAAGGGCTTTTTAGGATTGAGCATGCCCGGGCAAAAGCGGAGGTTCCATCCTTCTGAATCTTAGGATACCTTGAGACCCATGACGGCCGTTCCCTTCAAATCCGGACCTTTGAAACGCCTTTTCCCGGCGCTTCTTTTGATTTCGCTGAACCCATCTTCCGGCCAGGATTGGCCGACCTACAACCAGTCGGTGGAGGGATGGAGGCACAATGCCGCCGAACGGGCTCTGACAACCCGAAACGTCTCCCGCCTTTCCTTGAAATGGCGGTACCCCGGCAAGGATTCCAAGAAAAGAATCGGGATGATCTGCGCCACGCCCTCGGGGGTGGGCGGATATGTATATTTCGGCACCGCCACTTTCCCGGCCTTTTACAAGCTCAGACCGAATGGAGAATTGGCTTGGAAATTTCAACTCGGATCGGAGGACGAAAAAATAAGATTTCAGGAAATGGAGAGCCAGGGATTGATTCCGCGAGGCGGAGTTTACAGTTCGGCTCTGGTGACGGAGGATGCGGTTTTTTTCGGAAGCGTTCGGGGAACCGCCTACTGCCTTGACCGAAAGACGGGAAAGGAAAGATGGCGGATCGATTCACGGGCCGAGGGTTTTCCGGGAAAGCACCACGCCAACGTCATCATGGCTTCTCCCATTCTCTGCCGGGACCAGGTGATTTTCTCGGGAGGAGCTCTGGAGCATGCCCAACCCAAGGATCCCAAGTACGATTGCTGTTACGGGCGGGGATTCGTGATGGCCCTGAATCCAGGGAACGGAGAGATTTTCTGGAAGTACGACGTCGGACCGCCACCCCGAAGGTTCGATCCTCCGATCGTGATGAAATCATGGGTGGGCACTCATACCTTCAAGTACGGTCCATCGACCAGTTCGGTTTGGAGCACCCCTTCCTACGATCAGGAAAGTGGGCTTTTGTTTTTCGGGACCGACATCCACAACTCTCCCCGTCAACCGACCCCCGAAGACCCCCGGAACTACACCGAGCACTCCGCTGCGATCATCGCCTTGGACGCCCATACGGGGATGGAAAAGTGGGTTACCCAAATCAATCCCAATGACGTGTGGAACCACACCATGTCGGGATACGACCCAAAGACCGGATACAAGGACCAATCCATCGGTGACACGCCCAAGGTGGTCACGGTCGATTTCGATGGAAGAAAAATTACGGCGGTCGGAGCGGGGTGTAAGAACGGGGGCTTTTATCTCCTCCGGGCAAGTGACGGAGACATTCTCAACCATACCCCGATCTACACCGGTCCGCCGATGGACAACCCCAAGGTAGATCCACGAACCCTCGCTCTGCCCAGTACCATCGGCGGCTTGCAGACGGGTTGCGCAACCGATGGAAAATCCTTCTTCGCCAATGGGGTGGATTGCATCTTTAAGGTCAGGCATCCGGTCCGTCGCTTGGAGCCTCCCAGCGGGGGACGGGTGACTTCGGTGAGTCTCGATTTGAAAACCGAGAACTGGAGGCACGAGCGCCCCTTGGTTCCATGGGTCGGGGGAACCCGGGAAAATCCTCTTTTCAGAAACACCGGAGATCCGGTGGCTTCGGGCATCGCTCTGGCCAATGGGGTCGGTTACTTTACCACCTTTTCAAGCAACAAATTGGTTGCGGTCGATTTGAGCACCGGGTCTTCCCTCAAGGAAATTTATTTGGGCCCTGTGCTGGCGGGTCCCTCGGTTTCGCGTGGTCGGATCTATCAGGGCACTGGAAACACTCATTTCACCAACAGCCCCAAGGAAGCCTATTTCCCCAAAACCCCCTACGGCGTACTTTATTCCTTTGGCCTTCCTGAGCTTGACGAAGTTGACCGGATGGGCTCGGGTAAGGAATGAATCCCTCAGCCTCAATTTATATGAAACCACCGCTCCATTCATCCGTCCTTATCAAAATCCTCCTTTCACTCATTCTACTTGGAAGTTTCTCGGCTTATGCCCAGAAGTCGGAATCCGCTCCGGAGGAATCCGGTTTCGTCAAGCGGGAGGTGACCATTTGGAGTGACGGCACCCGTATGTATGGCGATCTATACGAACCTAAGAACCTCAGGGAAGGGCAGAAACTGCCCGCGGTTGTCTTCGTGAACGGAACCGGGGGGACCAAAGGCAAGTTGCCTACGCGGATTGCTCCAGGGTTCGTGGAAAGGGGATTTGTCTTTCTCGCGTTCGATTACCGGGGTTGGGGCAAGAGCGAGAGCAAGCTGATTATGCCTGAAATCATGCCCAAACCCAATGCGGAGGGATTGGTGGAGGTCAAGGCTCGGGCCATCCGCTGGCAAATGGATTTTCCCGATCAGGTGATGGACATCCGTAGCGCCATATCCTTTTTGGAAGGGGAGAAATCGGTCGATCCGAGGCGCATCGGACTCTACGGAACCAGTTACGGAGGAGGCTTGGTGGTCTGGGCCGCGGCCCACGAACCGAGGGTTCGGGCGATTGTGGCTCAGGTTCCGGGCATGGGAGTTTTCAAATATCGCGAGTCTTGGATCAGAAAAGCCCATCAGCAAATGATCCGCCAAGCCCGCGGAGAGACCGAACCGGTTCCATTCAAGGAAGGGGCGCCCGGAGGAAAGATGTCCGCTTATTCGCATATGCGTCACAACCATGGCAAGAACATCGGATACAATCCGATTGATGCGGCGGATCGTTTAAAGGTACCCACCCTGATCATCGATGCGGAACAGGAGGAATTGATGGATATCCGTGAAAATGGGGGGAAAGTGGCCCAAATCCTCCAATTCCGTGGAGTGAAGGTGGATTACCGCATCCTCAAGGGGATCAGCCACTATGGGGTCTACCGCGAAAAATTTCAGGAATGCATGGATCTTGCCACCGATTGGTTGAGCAAGAATATGTGAATCCGCCTTACTTTCCGCTTGGCTTTTGCCACGGCATGTCGCCCGATTTTTGCAGGTGAAGCATGAGTTTCCCAATTAGCTTGCGAGCCATCGGATGAGTGGATGGAAGCGGGTTTTGCTCGGCGGGGTCCTTGCTTAGGTTAACCAGTTGCATCGGCTCGAAGGGATGATTCTGAAGGAGTTTCCAGTCTCCCTCCCGTATCGCGTAGTAGGCCCGTCCCTGATAGCGGAAGTTTCCCTCGCGACGGACCCAAATAAAGGTGCGCTCAGGGTCTCCCTTTTTTCCCTGGAGCCAGATCGGAACCAGGCTTTTTCCCTCGATTTCGTTTTCCACGGGAACCCCGGCGATTTCCGCGAAGGTGGGCAGCAGATCCATGGTGATGCCCAGTTCGTCGCTTTGTCCGACGGGAATGGTTCCCGGCCAGACCGCGCAAGTGGGTACGCGGATGCCTCCCTCCCAATGCTCCTGCTTTCCGCCTCGCCATGGGTCGTTGGTGGCTGCGTGGGGAATGGATCCCCCGTTGTCCGAGGAAAAGGTGATCAGGGTATCCCGGGCGATACCGAGTTCCTTGACCGCATCCAGAACCTTGCCGATCTCATGGTCCATGTGTTCGACGAATGCCACGTTGGTGGCCCGCTTGAGATCGAGCTGTGGTTCCCTTTTTTGTACTTTCTTTAACCAGTCTTCGGGGGGCTGAATGGGGAAGTGCGGTGCATTGTAGGCAAGATATAGGAAAAAGGGCTTGGTTTTGTCCTTAGCCTGCTTTCTCATGTATTCGATGGCCCATCGGCTGAAGACCTCCGTCGCGTGACCTTTGGGAGTGATCGTTTTCTTGTTAAGGCGCATCCAGTTCACCCCCCCCGCGCAGATGAGTCCAGTAATCGTCCATCATGTCTCCGAGGAAGCCATGAAAGAAAGTGAAGCCCCGGTCGTTGGGTAGATTGGGTTCCTCATAGCCCAAGTGCCACTTGCCTACCATGCCCGTGTGGTATCCCGCTTGGTTCATCAGGTCGGGCAGGGTGGGGCCAGTAGGGTTGAAATAGCCCCAGTTGCTTTCCGGGTTTTGACGGATGACTCCGGGGGCACCCACCAGATCGGGATAGCGACCGGTCATCAGGGAGGCCCGGGTGGGGGTACAGACGGTACAGTTGGCATAGAACTGGTTCAGGCGCAGGCCCGAGTTCATCAAGTTGTCAATCGCGGGGGAAC
>OZSS01001501.1_pt1 | contig 10772 bp, 2 predicted proteins | sample 1779911 | NCBI WGS metagenome assembly OZSS01 (sample SAMEA2603589, study PRJEB24840) | metagenome | biome: Water; feature: Photic zone; material: Seawater sample | place: Mediterranean Sea | collected 2013-11-12 | depth 10 m | reverse complement strand
CCAACAAGGACAAGATGCTGCCAAAGAAGAAGAAACCACGACTTATTCCCTTGGAATTGCAGCGCCTGTTCACCGAGCTGAAGAAGCTTAACGCCAAGGCAGTGTCGACGGCTAGTCTGACGACGAAAGGGTTCAAGTGGCAAGACATGGAAGGGCGTGTGCAGCACGATGCGCACGAGTTACAAAAACTCCTACTGGACAGCATCGAGAGGAGTTTGAAGAACACGTCGGGCGAAAAGCTTATTTCGGAGCTTTTCCGGGGGGAGATCGCCTACCGCGTGCAGTGTCTGAGATGCAACACAGTCAGCGAGAGAAGAGAGAAAATGTATGACTTGATTCTACTCGTGGAGGACCAGGCTACTTTGAAGGACAGCCTTGCGCAGTACTTCCACGATGAGATGATGGATGGGGATTACAAGTATACATGTGATGTTTGCCAGGGCAAGCAGACTGCTCGACGCACTACGTGTCTTACTGGGATTCCCCCCGTGCTGAACATCAATCTCATGCGCTTCAAGTGTGATCCCAGCACGAACTTTCGTCGACAAAAGGTGCTTTCACGCCTTGCATTCCCGCTCACTCTCGACATGGGGCAATACGTTTCATCAAGTGAGCCCACGGAAGAAGATAGTCATACCAGACTGGCAATTGCGAAGGGCACCAACAGCGTCTACATCGACACAGCCGTAGAACTTGCACTAGACATAGCTGTAGATATTGTGAGTAAGGACCAATCCGGTGTTAAGCGTTTTGAAGACTTGAGTGACGATATGAGCGTTGGTATCCTCCGCAGAATGGGACATTTGCTCCAACCTGAGTCATCAAATCGTGGTGAGAGAATAGAGAGAGACTACGTGTATGAACTCCAGGCTGTCCTCATGCACCGTGGGAGCGCCTTCAGCGGCCACTACTTCGGCTATATACGCGACTCTATCAACGAGGGAAGATGGGAATCCTCCTTAGACGGCCTTATGGAGGGTCTATCGCTGGCAGACATGGAAGCCAGATCCCAAGCCTCGAGCTCCGTCTGGGGACACACGGTCGCCAGCTCCGCAAGTATCGCCACTGTGTCTCCTGGTCGTACTATCGACGCACAGGATGCTATTATCTCTGCCACCATCTCTTCTAGCGCCGACCAAACAGACACCTCACTGAATTCCAGAAGCGTTGATGAGGAGAATGCCACCACCTTTTTGCTGCGAAGCGGGGATGGCTTCCTGGTCTCCGAAGACTCTGCACTGGGGAAAATCGTCTACCTACTACAAAGCCCTCATCTAGTGAGGTCTCCGATGAAGGGCGGGGGCAAGCCCCCGGAAGGTCTCACTGTGAGAGAGATTACCAAGGGGCTGCAAGGGACCTTCGGGATGAGCTGGAGCACCTTGATGCGTGTCCATGGCCCCATAGCAAGCTTCTTGGCCGAATCTCTGTGTAGAGGCATCTTTAATGTGATAGATATTCCTTCCTCTGTGAACAGCTCCCTTGGTGCGATTGTTGCTGCAGGGGGTGCAAAATCAGGCTTGGACAACAAGAGAATTGCCCTCAGGCCAGGGGTGGTGGTAACATTAGTCAAAGGAAGTGTGGTACAGGTGGCTCCACCGCCACCGCGGGCAAATGCAGAGAACGACGGGGGAGGAGAATGGGATATGGTAGGCAAGAAGAAGGCTAAGCGAGGTGGTAAGGGACGCAGTGGCAGCGGAGATGCCGATCCTGCCTTAACTATCGCGACCCCCCCGCCCTCGCCAATCAAAACTGGCCGCAGGCCAACTGTCAACACAGAAAATGCTTACCGAGTCCTTGACAGCGAAGACGACGAGGTCAAGGCGAGGAAGGCGAAGCTACTCGCGTCATCCGACTGGCCACCAGAGGCACGCATGCGTCGGGACCAGCTCGCCTCCGACATACTGGGCAAGGCGGTGGGTAATTTTTATACCTTCAATGACAGTGACATCAGTCCCATGCACGTGGCAGGCCTGCAAAGAGCCTTCGAAGGCAAAGATAGTGCATACATACTCGTGTACCGGCACGTCAAGGCTGCGGAGGCCGCACTTGCGAGATCGTTCCCAGATCTGCCAAGAGCATCTTCTGGCAGGAATGTCGGCTCTTCCCGTAGAGGGCAAATAGTAGAACCTCCATCGTACTGGATGGAAGCTGTCACTACTGCTAATGCTCGCCTAGCTGAGGAGAGACAACTTAAAGAGGTAGAGCGTCGGAGCATCACTCTGTCTGTTCGGTGGCCTTGGCATGTCAAGGCGACGCGAGAGTGTCCAGTTCTGTGGGACTGCCATCCAAAAGAGAGCTCACCTCACGCTTCGGCTCTGCCTGTGAGTTTTCTTGAAGCAAGCCGTGACTTAGAGGTGCGTATCGATGGTCAGATGGGCATGCATGAGGTAATCGTGCTCCTTCATGAGAAGGCTCTGGCTCTGTTGGCCAAGTGCCACACTGACGCTGCCCTCAAGACCGGAGACGCCGGGCGCCTTACTTCTCAGCAGAACAGCCCTGAACGGGAGAGAGCGTTCCTACAGCAATGGCTACAAGACTGTGTGTGTCTGAACGCCTATCAAGCATGCGAACATGATGGCTCCGACACTGCGCTGACAGTGTTCCCCTCTCGTACGCGCAGCGACGCTATGTCTGAACAGACTCTCGCAGACGCTGTGGATGTGCTCCACTCCGCTAGCAAAAGTGACACCAGTCGTGGTGTTCTCCAAGCGCCACACGAACCTCCCAGTAAACCCGTTGCTGCCTCTCCCACGACTGCTAACCTTACGCCCTTGGAGGTGCTGTGCTGGTCTGGTAGAAATGTGGGTGAAGAAGCCTTCAAGGCAGTAACACCTGACGACATTTACCTGTCGCGCCTTATCCTTTTACGGCAGAAGAGGGGTGCCAATGAGGGAGATAGGGGGCAGTATCACGTCAGAGAGAGCCACGACTTCTACCCGCAGTGGAACTTGAAGACAGGCTCAGACGCTGAGGGGACCTTCGGAGAGGCACTGACTCGCCTTAGTCGCCAAGCCTGCTTACACATGGGCATGGAGTTTCCAAGCATGGTGCTTCATGCGCTGTTGCCTTCATCTGGGTCGAGGAACCAAAAAGACGGGGAGATTGACAAGAATCAAGCTGTGCTATTGTTCGTTGATAGCGCACCTGCTCCTGGTGTACAGGCCATGTCGCCTACTGAGAGATCTTCTTTGATGCAAAAAATCCTGACCATGCGCACCTTCTATATAGAAGAAAAGGGTTCTGCTATGGCATCTCTGCAGGTGTGCGGGAGTGGCGCCCACGTTGGCTCTATATGCGAGTTGGAGATGAACAAACGCGATCGTCGGTGGTACATGGAAGTGAGGACGGATGTAGCCCTTCCCAATGTAGAGACCAAACTTGATTGTGGACTTGGTATTGACACTGCCGACGAGTTCCGTGGTTTCGTTGCTGCGGCGCAGAAGTTTCCCACCGAGGCCCCACTGCCGAGCAATCGCTCCATCCTAGGCATCGGGTTCAAGGGAATCTCCTCACCACCTTGCGGGAACAGCGAGGGCGGCTCTACCAGTGGTGGCCGTGGTAATGGTCACGGCTCCCCTTTAGCCACCCTACGTCCACGCTCTTTGCGGGACTTGCTCGAGGCCAAGAGCAGTGGCGCCCTGGCTCGCGCCCTGGCTGCACAGGGCGAAGCCGCAACAGAAGGAGATCCCTTTATGCAAGCTTTTGGGGGTCTCTCGGTAAATATGGAGCCCACAGAGCCAGGTACATCGAATGACAGGGGCGGATTTGATATAGCTGTTCCATATCAGGCCTCTGGAGGATTCAACCCTTCTTTTGACACGAGCTACCCCGCACCTGGCAGCCGAGAGCTGGCAACTTTGTGGCTAGAGGTAGACCGCAACACCTCTGTAGCGCAATTACGACGAGAATTATTGCTCAGATTGCGCGTTCCTCTCTTACAGCATCGTCTAGACAAGCAGATAGCCACTGGAGATCACGATGGTGGGGACTTCGCCTCCTCGGAAGTCCATTGGAGCCACCCGTCCCGTGACCGCCTCGGTGCCGCTTTGGGGCGTGATGTAGAGAGCGATAGGGCAGCATGTGGTGAGATTGCTGTCAGCAAGTACAAGCTCAGCGTACGTCTACCTGGAGCTGAGGGGGGGGGTTCATGTCTTCTCCAACGAGGAAGAGGCGGAAGGCGCACCCCTTTTTCACATGGGCCTGCTTGATAAGGGGCTCACCATGCGGCTAGAGGAACATCCACTCCTCAGGCCTCCCGCGGCGGCGCCAAGTTTTAGCGGCTCCTCTCAGACTGCAATAGCTAATGCTAGTCAGACTAGCAGTGTGGGTCAAGGAATTCAAGGGGGCCTTGGCACGTCGAGCACCCCGACTTCGACCACCATCACGCTCAAAGTAGCGTTGGCCGACCCTATCATTGAGTCGAACTTAGCGCAGAATTCGCCTGACGCGCCAACTGAAGGGTCTGAAAAGCCTAGATTTCTGGAGGTAGACGTACAGCCCTCCGACTCGCTTTTATCCCTGAAAGACAAGATGGGTGTTTTGCTCATGGACTTTCAGGCTGGTTGGACCCTGGGCTCCCAGGAGAGAGCCCTAATTGAATTTGAATCCCAGGATGAGTCTATGAGCTGGCCCCTGACTTCAGCTGCTGCTATGGCTTTAGCTACCCCAAGGATTCCTCCCAAGAAGTATTCTCCCGAGATAGAAAGTACCCCCACCCCTAATCTCCCAGAGACAGCAGTGTCACCCGAGGTACCCCCCCCTGTCAAATCTCCGAGCACCTACTCATGGAGACTTCGTGAAGGCAACTTTGTGTGTGAAAAGAAGCGACTTTTACAGGAATTTTCATGGCCTGGCGTAGAGACGAGAAGGGATATCAAGATTCTTCAAAGCAGGGGCGACACATCGTCGTCGATTACAAGCGCTGGCTCGTGCACTCCGAAGTGGGAAGATGTCAACTCTTGTGACTCCGTGCACAGTTGTACCAAGCTGCAAATGACTGTGGCTGAGGCTGGTCTGCGAGATGGCAGTGTTGTGCTGTTCGAGAGAGGGCTCGCCCCCGTGGCGGGGTTACTACGGTACCCACTATACATGTGGGACGTAACGGGCAGCGCCGAGGTGACGACCAGTAGTCCAGCATCTTGGGTCAGTGAGGAGGAGTTGTCCTACTTTACTGCCCTTAATGTTCGCCGCAAGTATTTGCAGCGACTTGGCTTCGTTCTTGCGCACGAGAGCATGCTGTCGGCCTCACTCCGCCGTATCGTATGGGCCAAGTGTCGGAGGGTAGCTGGGCTGGACGGCGGTGTTAGCGCTACGCCCACTACTGATGGCAGTAGCGACGATGTCAGACAGAAGTTGCTGCAGACTCTGTGCCCCCCCAATCAAGACTCCTTCCTAGTTAGGGAGCTGCGGCCTGATCTACTCCCCGGGCGGAGTGTGGCCCACCCCCCCGAATCCAAAAATAACCCCTTAAAGACCAAGCCTAAGGCAAGCATCACGGACTCCCTGCTCGGTACAATTGGTAGCAAAGGAGTTTTGGGCGGAGGAGGGAGTAAGTCTACACGAGGTGGGGGCAAGGCGGGAAAGAACAGCAAGAAGGACTCCGTGCTCTCCCTTGGCATCATTGACCCCGATATGGGCGGTGCTCTCGTGGTGCACACGTTTCCTGTTCAGCCGATAGAAGGGGGGATCTCTGGAGGAGACAAGGACAAGGGAACACATGACGTATTCTGGAAGGATCCGGGCACTATGCGCCTCTGGATACACAAAGTGACCTCAGCAGATATCTCCTCGTCTACAGCCCTCGTGCCCATGAGATACCCCCCAACTGAGATTATGCTGCAAGTCCCCGGCGGGAAACCCTCCATTAAGCAGCTCTTTGACTGCCTCATGCAATCTATCGAACAAGGACAGGGGCAGATTCGAGCCTTTAAGTGGTGGCAAGCCCGCGGCGAGTGGGCAGAAATCAGCCCCGACCCAAGCCTCGAGAACGCACTTGAGCCGAGAGGGCGGGTGGACAAGGAAGAGGACAAAGGAGGCTGGTCACTCAGCTTCAACGCAGCTCCTAGTACCATTTGCCAAAATCAAAGCGATGCTGAGAGGCTAATTAAGCAGCAGGCCGCCATGCGAACACGAAATCGGAAGGCACCTGCAACCATGAGCCCAACCCTGCTACAGGAGGGTGACCTCATCGCCGCCTTTGTTGACCCTGCCTTGCCTGTACCACCTCAGATTAGAGCCAAGGTGGTCGACGTGCACGATGTGGCCAATGAGCCTATAGTGAGGAAGACGTTGCAGAGGCCGGAAGACGCATACCTCGTAAAGCTTATCTCGAGCAGTGAGCTGCACAAGAGGACGAAGAAGAGCTCAGCAATCCTCAGCTCCAGTGAGGTCACTGGTGCTCATACTTTAGCTTCCAAGAAGGGGCGCAGTAGACGAGATTCGGATGCAACACCGAGTATGAGGCAAGAGACCGCCCTCAAGCTCGGAGACCTTGATTTCTCAGACGAGGAAGAGGAGAAGGAGAAGAAGCAAGAGTAAGTGGAGAAGCAGAGCGGCGTGAACTAATCTAAAATCTACTACTTTTAAGAAAACATTGTGGTATAATGCTCCCATACGTGTAATATGAGGCCCTCCTCTTCTCCTCAATCAAGAGAAAGTCAAAAGCGAGCTAGCAACTGTCAGTACGGATCCATTGCAGCAAAATTACGTTGTGTGGAGAGTGATTAGACATTGAATCTATTTATAGCACGTAGAAGAGTGTAGAAAGCTGCCATCAGACGTGAGAGCGGCCATCCTCGATATCGGTTCGTCCCAGCGGTCGAGGTGAGTTTGTAGTGTAATAACGTGGGAGAGGTCGTAGTTTCATTAGCAGATAGAAATAGTGTGAAGATGCCAGACCCAGCACCTCCAGGAATCTTGCCAATGTTCTTGCGTGGAGTCACAGCGGAGCAGTTCGGCTTCAAGAATGGTGAGGGAATCACGGACTTGGTGGATAGTCTAATCGTGGAGAAGGAGAAGATCATGGAAGAAATTATTAAAATGGGCGTGATGAGTGACTTCGAGCCAGCACGAAAGCAGATAGAGAGCTACCCCGGGGAGGACCTACTCTTCGTTATTGATAAGACGCAACAATATGGAGAAATGTTTTTGTTGTGTTACACCGAGGAAGCTCGCGAAGAATTTGATAGAAAGGTACGGGAACAAGCAGAGGCATTAGAAGCACAAGCTAAGGCAGAAGCGGAGGCAAAAGCAGCTGCAGAAGCTGCGGAATATGCCAGACTAAATGTCGTTTACGAGGACAAGCCAATTGAGCCTCGGCCATGGGAGACGGAATCCTCGATGGAAACCATGATGGAGGTTGATGCGTTTACTGCAGTACCCTATCGCGAAACCGTGAGCATAGAGATCACTCGTCCTAAGGAGCAGCTCGGTAAAGCTATCAAGTTTTATGACAGAAACGCAGATGCAAGCGGCATCTCCGAGTTCAGGGGCGTAAAGGATCCGAATTTTAAGAACATTGTTGAGAAGGACACAGGCTTTCAGGCTGCTGCAGCTCAGACGAATCAGGGGGCGCAAACCACCTGGAACAGGCTGGTAAACAAAAGTATCCAGTACACTAAGGCTGGTGACGTAGGCGCGGCGATCCTGGAGGACCAAAAGGAGTCTCTATTGATGTTCTTGGAGAAGGCTCTGGTGACTGTAGAGAACAGTCTGCAGCAGAACGAGAGTGTGGATATTTTCAATGATACTTTCGTGGTGACCGGCGATGACGGTGACGATATGGGCGACGGGCAGAACAACGACCTGAAGGAGCTGAAGAACTTCGGAGACCCCACGTACAGTAAATTCAAGAGCCTGGTGGCAATCGACTGGGTGCCATCCGCGCCCGGTCTCGTGGCAGTCTCCGCAGTGGACAACATTAGTTTTGACCAGCGCACCATGATCAGTGGCAAGATCAAGACCAGTCACCTGCTCGTATGGGACTTCCGCCAGCTTGTGAAGCCCGCTGTAGTCATGTCCGCGCAGAATGAAATTTTGTGTTTTCGCTTCAACAAAGGCCGCAAAGGACTTGTGGTCGGAGGCTGTATTACAGGCCAAGTATGTATGTGGGACATTGAGGATGCCCTCAAAGCTGCGACAAGGAAGAAAAACGATGTGGTGGACGACGCAGAGAGTGAAAATGACGGGGCCCCTATCGCTCCCATACTGGTGAGCAGCATCGACCACAGCCACAAGAAGGCAGTTACGGATATCATGTGGCTACCTGCTGACACACAAATCAACTATCGTGGTAACTTAGTGGCAGCGGAGCACTTGGATGGCCAGCAATACCAATTCGTGACCATAAGTGGTGATGCCATGATATATGTGTGGGATACGCGTTACGAGAAGATTGCCAAGGAGGAACTCAAGCATATTGGTCGACCAAAGCATGTACCTACGGAGAAGCAGCAGAGTAAGGGCGAAGAGCCGAAGTTGCTGTGGGCCCCGATATTCAGGGCGCCGCTCAAGAGAGCGGAGGGCGTGGGAGAGCTGTCTCTGTCGAAGTTGTTCAGCCCGCACGCCTCGCTTAAAGCGTCGGTAAGCTCATCAACAAGCCAGAGCGGGCACATCAACTCTCACTTGGTTATAACCACCGAGGAGGGCGATTTACTTTATGTCGACCTAAGCGTTGCCGCTGTCGCTGGACACCACGCCGACGACGGAGATGACAAGGATGAAACAACGGTCCGTGAATTCATTCGTTGGAGCATTTCTGACCACGTGAGACCCGCTGTGGCCGTATGTATGTCTCCCTTCTTTACAGATATCATCCTCACGGTCTCAGATGCGTGCTTCCACTTGTGGCAAGTCGGCAAGGAGAAGCCATTGTATGTCAGCCCCAACCACTCTCACTACCTCACCGCTGGAGCATGGAGCCCTACACGCCCCTCTGTTGTCATTTTGTCGGACACAGCAGGCCATCTACAAACATGGGATTTCAGCGACACCTCGAGCAAGCCATCTCTGGAGCTTAAGGCTACCCATGAGAGAATCAGCTCTTTGGAGTTCATGCCTGGAGCCAGCAGCCGCCAACAGCTAGTAGCCATTGGTGATGATGTGGGTACTACGCACGTATATGAGCTGCCTCGCACCTTGTGCCGCCCCGTTGCCAACGAGGAGAAGGTCATGAGAGCTTTCCTTGACAAGGAGTGGGCCCGCATCGAGTACATCGACCAGGTGCCCGCGGTGCCTGGATTCAACAAGAAGGACGTTCTAGGTGCCTTTGCTGCCTCGGGTGGTGGCGATGATGATATGGAGGAGGACGAAGGGGAGGACGAGCAGAAGGCCGGTGAAGGACCCCCCGGCACTACCGCCGCTGCTGCTCCCCCCGCCGATGCTGGTGATGTTGGCTTCGGTGACGACGAAGAGGAGAGCCCGCAAGAGACAGCCGCTGCCAAGGCCGCTGCTGCCAAGGCCGCTGCTCGCGAGCAGGCGAAGAAGGAGGAAGAGGAGTTCCTCAAGATGGAGGAGGCCTTCATTGCCGAGCTTGGCCTCTCGTTGGAAGAGGTGCCCGAGGGCCTACGAGGAAGCTGGAAGGCGCCAGAATAAGTAAGTGTTGTCCACGTCGACACTAGACATAGTAATTTATGGTTAACATGTAAATGCTAAATAGCGATTTCGGTGCAACTTTCTGTTCTGGATTTGTGACACAGCTTGGGAGGAGTCCGTTGACAGGACTCGTACATACAAGGGGTACGACGGCGGGGACGGAGAAATTCCGGCACAGATCGAAATAATCGAGGCTCACCATGATATGCGACCGTGAGATATTATCCAAATCAATATAAAAGACCCCAAACGGGACGAAACGTTGAGATGGGGAACACGGTAGGGAAGAAACTAGATAATGACCGCAGGGAAGAGCTCGAAGCCTTTCTCGAGGGCAATGCGTTGTGCAACTCGTCTGTTCTTGGGCCAGCAGGATTCCAAAAGATGATTAAGTGGGCTAGGTGTATTGAACTTGAAAATAATCAGTATCTCTTCAAAAATGGCGACTCAATCAAGTTCGTCTATTTTGTGAGGGCAGGTTATCTGCACATATCAGATAAAGACGATAATGTAGGCGGACTGTTGCTGACCACAGGGGCATTGGTGGACGCAGGGAAAATGAAGGGATCTGGGAAAGTAACGGAGAATAGGAATGAATACGTCACTACTGCGAAAGTCGCATCTCAGTGCAGGGCTGCTGAAGTCTTTGCAATCCCCATGAGTCGCTACAAATCTGCGCTTGAGAAATTACTGCAGGTCGTCAGGTCAAAAGAATTTCAAGTACTAAGGGAAACAGCGCTTTTCCATGATTTGCATCACAGTGACCTCATGAGGATCTACAACCACAGCGACTTGCGTGAGTACTCTCCGGGATCGCACATTCTTCGGAAAGGTGCCAAGCAATCCTTCCGCATGTATATTATCATCAAAGGCGGGTGTACCGCTACTGATTACATTGACAAAAACGCCAATCATACCGCTTCTGATGGCTTGAAAGAACACGCAACAGGTCGCCCAGTGACCTTGCGTTCGCCAGCATATTTCAATGAAGAGGGTTTGATAAGGCTGATAGAAGGAGGCACAGAAGGAGTCGACGACAATATGCATTCAGAAGAAGTCGTCATCTATAGCAACAAGTTCAGGAGAAGTGTGGTGAAGAGGAGTAAAGGAGGGAAGTGCGGTATGTCAGTCAAGGTGGGCAAAACGGGTTGCACTGTGTTGACCATATCCTACGAAGCTTT
>OZSS01001500.1_pt1 | contig 10774 bp, 8 predicted proteins | sample 1779911 | NCBI WGS metagenome assembly OZSS01 (sample SAMEA2603589, study PRJEB24840) | metagenome | biome: Water; feature: Photic zone; material: Seawater sample | place: Mediterranean Sea | collected 2013-11-12 | depth 10 m | reverse complement strand
CGTCAGAACTGCCGTCGCCTGAAGAAGAGCCGAAAATCGATGATGTCACGGATACGAAAGCGCGCGAAATGCTCACCACCCACTCCGAGGAGGATTCGTTTCTTCAAAACAAATTAGTTGAACCTTCTCATGTCTTCGAACAGTGGGAACCTGCGGTAAATAACACCACAGAGAGCGAACTAAACATTGCCGATCGCCTCAAAGAGTCCTTTTATGGCATGGAGCCGCAGAAGATCTTGAATGGAACCCAAGGAGCACTGAAATTTGCTCAAGTCATCGCGAGTCGTTCAATCGCGCGAACTCTGTTCGTGTACGATGATAAGAAAACGACTGATTTTTCAATCGCCGATTTCGCAGAGAAAGACGGGTATTCTATACTTGATCCTTTGGTGAAACCTTTCGGCGCGCGACTTGTAGATGCGGTCGAGTACAGAGACATAAAGAAACGAACTGTGGGTATAGTGAGCTTAAGTGGTTTGAAGAAAGCGTCTCGATTGACGCGCGGGACGCAAGTGTGCGTCTTGTACGAAATCGATGCGCAAGTGGTGAGAGATGTCGTCTATCCCAAGCTCGCGCCGTGCGATACGCGCGCAAAGGACGAAATTCCTCTCGTGCATCTGAAAAGCACTTCGAATGTAGACGAAGCAGCGTTGAAAACGCTCGAGGATACAGAGGAGGCAATGGCGGAATTTGCGAAAAGCATTCTCAGCGAGTGCTCTCCAGAAGTTCAGTTTTTATCGTCTGCGAGTGTTGTTGTGGACAATGACAATGATGCGACTGCGAGATTTAATCGCCCAACGAGCGATGCTTCTACCCCGTTTCCGACGGAAAATCACGACGTGTTCTGTTTCGGCTGTAAATCGAGCAAAGAGGGTGGATGTAAGGCTATCCCGCCGGCGTGGCTTACTCCAGAAGTCGCATCGATCTGGTTACAATGTTCAAAATGTCCGCACGCCGGTAGTGCTGGCTGTGCTCGCGTTCTCACCGCGCCGAATCCAGCGGAACCGTGGTTGTGTCCTTCGCACAAGTGCGCAGTGTGCGGCGATCTCTGCGGTCACACAGAGAAGACCACCTTACGATGCGTCGAGTGCGGGTTCGCGTATTGCGACACGTGCTCTTCAGGCGCCGAATTCGAAAAAGCGCACAAGAATGAGTGGGTGGAAAAGTACGGCTTTGTATTACCGTCGCATTCGGAGTACGTAAAGTGCGGCGTGTGTTGCGTGGCGGCGAAAGCTCCAACCGCGGTTGTGAAGAAACGCAAATCAAACGCGAACGCGGCAACAGCGACTTTAGTCTTGTAATGAATTCAACCGTGCGAAAAATTCTAAACACAGAATGTTGAACAACTATGTACACGTATCTATTAAAAATTTCGCATCTTTGGCACGTCGCCGTTATCATCTAAAATACCCAATCTAACAATGGCCGCTTTTACTCGACCTTCGCTATTCAACGTCCCAAACGGGGATTCGGATTCGCTCGGTAAACGTTTCGCTACTGTCAGTGGAGGTCTCGGTTCGTCATCATTTTCTTCTCCATCTTCACTCTCTTCGAAGGAGAAATACTGTTGTTGTTTTTCTCGTTGTTGTTGCTGTTGATGCTTTTGTTGGAAGCCAAACGCCTTCTCTCTCATCCTCGCTTTCTCGTACATCTCTACCTTCTCCTTTAACTTTCGTATCTCAATCGCGTACGTCTCCGCAATCACCGCTAACGTTTGCTGCTCCTTCTGCTCCTCGCTCCTTATCTCGTCTCTCAGCACTTGCGGATTGTTCGACGACTTCTTCATCTGTGCCGTCTCGTCTCGCAACTTGGTCAAAACGTCCTCTCTTTCCCGCTCGCGTATTTTCAGCGATAAAACTTGCCTCTCTAAACTCTCGTTCATCGTTTTCACCGCTGCCAACTCCGATTCCAATTTTCGTTCCCGAATCTCCATCTTCTCGCATTCCGGAAATTGCTTTCCTTTCGTCTTCTCCTCCTCCATTTTGAGGCGAAACTGCTTCTCTTTTTTCTCAAATTCTCGTTCCAAGTGTTCGTTCATTTCCAACAGCTCTTCGCACCTATCCTCGGCTTTAAAGAGTAACTCTTTCAGTCGTCTCCGTTCGTCCTCGCTCGTTTCCATCGCTTTCTTGTGCGTCTTTATGATTTTCGTGAGAAATGAATTCGACGCGTCGTACGGGTTTTCGTCTCGCGACCAATCGCTCTCGAAGCTGCGCTCAGAGTCCGCTTCTTCTTCCAATTCTTCTGCTCCTTTACTGCTCATGCTGCTGCTAAAATCGTTCGTTCGGTCTTTCAAAGAGACCGACGATACAGTCTTCTTCGTCCTCGTCGTCTTCTTCGTCGTCATCGGATATATATAATACGTGTGATAGATAGTTTAAGCGTCTCAATGTGCGAGGAACGCTCTGTGGGATTTTGAATTTTTTGAAGCATTTCGCTCGTATTTTTACAACTACTCTACTGTGGAGTATTTTCAGCAGCGGCTGCGGCGCGTGTGTTACTCGCGTCTATGTCTCTCTCTTTCTGTTATTATACAACTTTAGAAACGCGATTGTTATTATGAAACTGGTGGCACGCGCAACTTTCCATCTTCGTATCGCCAACCGCGTGGGAGAGGACAGTTGTTGTCGAGGAGGTATTGTAAACACTCGGTGTGGTTTTTGTAGTGAGCGTCTCGTACGGCGTCCTCGTCCCACGGCGCTTTGGCGGTTTCGTGTAAGTACTTCAAACATTCTAATTGACCGTTATATGCCGCCCGCTGACACGCACCTTCGTCAAATTTATCATACTTACGCTCAACAAGATATTCGAGTATGTGGAGATGGCCATATATGGCCGCCCAAGCGGCAGTAGCAGAACCCCAAGGCGCGTTGACTTCTTCGCGTAAGTATTTGAGGCACTCGAGATGACCGTTTTCGGCAGTAGATATACACGCGCCCTCATCGATAGGACACTCATTTGCCACGCAATACTTTACCATTTCCAGATTACCTCGACGTGCGGCCGCAGTAATCGTCAATTCATCCCACTCACACTCTTTCTCCTCTCGCGCCCACTTGAGCAACTCGAGTTTATTCGTTTTAGCAACTTTCCGGCAGAAATATGTTTCGGCCGTCTCTTCTTCCAAATCGTAGTCATACGCTTCCCACGGAAAATGCTCCCACGCAACTTCCAAAGTCGAAATCGACGACATCTCGCTCACTTTAAACCTCTTTTTCAACACCCTCTTGCGAGACGATCTCTTAATCAACTTTCTCGTCTCCGTATTCACTCCGTACAAGAATTTCACGTCCGTCCCGTTGAGTTTACACATCACATGCTTCTCCACGATATCGCGACACGCGCCGCCATTCAGCAACGCCTCTCTGAACAAACGCCACAACGGCAAAGGTTTATTCTCGAGCAATGCGAGAGCGTTTCGTAGTCTCTCGTGTTCCTCTTCCGTCGAGTATTCGGAGGACACGAATTTCAAATCCGTTCAATTCAATCTCGGAGTGATGTGTTTGAAACGCACATCGTCGTTATTCGCGACCACGTCCCACGAAGAATCTCTATCACCAACCTTCCTCTTTCTCGCTCTCGTCGCGCTTCCGGAAGACATGATAACGACGATCGTTTTTCTCTTTGGTCGAGAGATATATTCGTGCGTCTTTCTTTTGGAGAAATGGTCGTTGAAATTCCACACAAAATGCGAGAACTTTGACGCTAGCGGATGATGATGAGCAGAAGAAGAAGAGGAGGAAGAAGTGAACCGCCGCCGCTCGAGAAGAAGACGGGCGAAGAGGGTTTGCAGACGAGGAGGACTTTGGAACGACCACCGCCGTCTCCTTCGTCGTCGTCGCCCGCGTCGGTTAAGAAGAAGAGAAGAACGTTTTGGCAAAACCGGCGACGGATGGAAACGAGAGAAGAAGAAGACCAAGACCCACTCTTTGGACGCGAATGGTCGCCCGGTGAAAACGATAGTGAAAACGGTCTGGTGAGAGTGGTCTCGTACAACATTCTGTGCGAATCCGCGACGAAGAAATACGCGAGAGAGCTGTACCCGAAGCAAACGAGGAAGGATTTACAAGCGGAAACGAGAATCGAGAAAATTTTCGAGGACGAGTTAAAAAGGTTGAAACCGGACGTCATCAATTTGCAAGAAGTGGAAGCGAAGAGGTTCAAGCAGATATCAAAAATGATGAGGAAATACGAGGGGTATTTCGTGAAGAGAGGGAAAGGGAAGACGGACGGGGTGGCGACGTTTTTTAGGAAGAGTAAATTCACGACGGCGACGTGGTCGAAGAAGCCGACGCGGGTGGCGTTAGACGACGACGACGACGCGTTCGGTTTGGTTTTAGTGTTGGAAAACAGGAAAAATAGATCAGTTGTGGTTACCGGGAATGCTCACGTACTCTTCGCGCCAAAGAATGGTCTGGTAAAGTTAGCGCAGGTGAAAACGATCTTGGAGGCTATGGAAAGCGCGAAGAGCATAGCGCTGTCGAATTCGTCTTCTCGAGTGATGAAAATTTTCTCGTTGGATGGCAACTTTTTGCCAAACTCGGCGCTGTATAGTTTCATAGAGGAGGGGTACTTTGATAAAATGTCGTGTAACCGTAGAAATATGGGCGGATATTTGAGCGAGGATAGCAAGAAGGAAAAAGAATGTTACGACGAGGAGGACGAGGAAGAAGAGGCGCTCGTCGGGGGTTCGTTCAATGAAAGCAACTTGCAAAGTTGGAACGATGTAGACGACGTCAACACGCATGAAAACGTGTTCAATGGGTCGCTCATAACCAAACTCAACACTGCAAGCGGTCGCATGCGCTCGGCATATAAAAAAGTGCTAAAGGAAGAGCCTTCGTGGACGTCTTGTCACAGGAAGTTTGTCGGCACGACCGATTATATTTTCTTCGACGAGAGCGCGGCGAAGGTTATGAGAGTGCTCAAAACTCCCAATGCCCGCCAGTGGAATAACAATTTGCACGAAAAGAAAACTTTACCCAATAGAAAGTACCCAAGCGATCATTTAAGCATCGTCGCGGATTTTAGTTTTAAATAGTTAGATTTATTATAGATTTCACTCTTGCAGTGTGTACACGTAGTTTTTGTCGCATATATTACATGTGTGAATATTCAGGTGTATTATATCTTCTTCTCGTTCTTATTATTTTTGCGGCTCGTCATTTATGTATTATTGTTATCTGTTAGCCGAGCTGTTGATTCATCTTGCGACTGATGATTTCGCTAATTTTCGCCAAGTGGTGCTTCGCCATGTGCAACGTCTCGTCGTCGTCCAAACACTGCTCTAAGTCACCGCTCATGCCTTTCAGCACGTATTCGATGCCTAGCAATTTTTGCGCTCTCGACGTGGCGTCTCTCAACACCGTTTGATTATTCGTCAATTGATGATGCTGCTGAGAACTCGGGGGACTTCGCAAGTCGTTCACAACCTGATCAAACATCGAGTACACGTCTTCAATTCTATCCGTATCGGTGCGGTGCTTGGCGCGACAATCCGCATCGTCTTCCTCTAACGGCGCTCGCCAAGCATCAAAACGTTCCCACGTGTCCAAATCGTCGTCGTCGAGGGGAAGCGTTGGAATGGCGTCGTCAAAGTCTTCCTCCTCGAGAGGCGCGCCACCTCTTCCCCCACCTCTACCACCATTAGGCGACGCAGATTCTTCTTTTTTCGACAAGGCGTGTTGATCGCTCTTCTTAACGTTTCCGTTATGATTCTCGTCGTTTGACCTCGCCTTCTCGTCTTTTGCATTCTTGATGTTTGACCCGTCTCCGGTCTCTTTTTTCAAATGTTCGAGCATGAGCTTCTCCAACTTTGATTTCGGTTGTTTCTCACCCGTCTCTTTCTTTGAAGCGTTTGCTCTCTGCTTCTCCTCCTTCTCCCTCGCCTTTTTCTCTTTTTGCTCCTCTTCTTCTTTTTGGTTGTCCATTTCCGATAACAACGCCGCCGCGACGAGTCCGTCCAACATCCCGCTGCCACCGCCGCCACCCCCACCGCCTCTTTTCGAGGCTTGAGTACCAGCTTTCGTCGATCGCGGTCGTTTCGTTCCTTTCGCAGTAGTGGTGGTAGTAGCAGTAGTAGTGGCAGCGGTACTAGTAGTAGTAGTAGTAGTATTACTACCAGCATTCTTACCTTTACCGTTGGTATCCTTCTTCTTGGTAGCCGCAGTTACCGGCGCATCCACCTTCCCGTTCGCGATGAACGCCCTCCGTTGCTCCATATACTTTGTGTTCACGCCCGGCGAAATCACCGGCGCGTTCTCTCCAACCGCCTTCAACGCTTGTTGCGTTAAAAACACTCCGGAGTGCCCTTTAGACCCACGGTCTCTTTTCCCTCTCGTAGGTCCTGGCCTCCAGCCGTTTGGAATGTTTGGTCTATATTCCGTCTCCTCCGTCGGCGTCGGCACGAACAGCGTCGTCTTCCCTTCCGCCCCGGTCTTCACCTCCGCCGGAAGCGTCGAGTCCACAACCCTCACCCACTTCCCTTTCTCCTTTCCTTGCTCCTGCGGATGCTCCACAGCCGCGTTGTGCTGAAACAACCTCAACAACTGTTCCGAGGATACCCCTAACCGCCCCAACGCGAGCGCGTTCACTTCGTTGTGCAAAGTCTCCGCGCTCAGCTCGAACACGTCGCCGACGAACGCGGTTCTCGGCAAATCCGGTTTCGCCACTCGAAACAACGCGTAGAAAAACTCGTCCGGGTCCGGGTGTCTGGCCCAAAACGCTTTCGGTTTAAACGTGTCGCCGTAAATCAATTCCAGTAAAAATTGAAACCTTTGCCTGTACGGTAAATCCATGCCGACGCCTCGCATGTGCCCTAAACCGAGGAAACGGAAGAGCGTTTTCGTTCGAGAGAGAATCGTTCTGTTGTTTTGTGTATAATGTGTGTAATGTGTTTCATGAAAGTACTCCGTCGTAAGTATTCAGCGTCATCGTCGTCGTCGTCATCAAACGACGTAAACGACGACCAGAGAGAGAGAAACGCGAGAGAGAAGCGCGAGAGAGAAACGACGAGAGAAAAAGAAGCAAACGTAAAACAAAATTACGCCGATCATCATGTGATCACATTTAAAAACGTGAACACAATTGAAACGAAACGGATCTCTCCGCGCGTAACGTTCACCACGAATTACCTTCTCTGATCGGCCAACCGCCACTTCTTGGGTTGTTGCCCGTCCTGCGGGATCAAAATCTTCGACGGTTGCACCAACTTCTCATCCTCCGCGTCTTCTTTCTCCGCGTCCGTGTCCGTTTCAGACGACGACACCGTCGTCGTCTTTACCGTCGCGCTCGTTTTGGACTGTTTTTGCGCCTTTGGCGTTCTCGCTTTCTTCGTGATTTTAGGCCGCGATTCTTCTTTCTCTTTGTCCTCTGCGTCGTCGTCGTACTTGGAGTTTGGAATTGGCACGCGACGATTTGCCGCCTGTATTATTCCCGGTTGCTGTTGTTGCTGTTGTTGATCGCTCATGGTCTCGTTTTGCGCGCGCGCGTGTTGAAGAAGAGGGTTGGCAGTGCTCAATTTTTGTGGTTTTTGGTTCGAACCTTCTTTCCCTTCAAAGAGGCGAGATTTTGCGATTTAATTATATGCACCGTCGAAGCCGCAATTTCACGCGTAAGAGGAGAGTGTAAAAGGAGGGAAGGTGAGAAAACGGAGAATGAAATTCTGCTTTTTTTCAATTTGAAAAGCAGATTTGGCAAAGAACAGGAAAGAGAGTATTGGGAGTGCCTAAATACGAGCGCGAGTGCGGAGGGCAGCCAGCGCGATTTTTTTATTTCAAACAACCGCGTTCTCTCTCTTCTACTACTATATCCCTTTCTCGTTACCAAGGGTTGAGCACGGCACCGTCGACGGCGTCGAAATCGGCGAAGAGGTTTTCGTCTTCGTCTTCGTTGTCGTCGTCGTCTTCGTCGATGGCGAGGAAACTCAAAAGAGGTTTTCCGAGTAAGAAAAAATGCTCCTGATTTCGCGCCGTCATGTGCGCTTTGTAGATCGATGGTGGAGTGATAATTTCTTGCTCTTTGGTGATGATGTCTTTTTTGTGACGATAGATCGTGTCGTCGTTTTTGGAGACGAGAGAGGCGATGAGGAAAGGTTCGGTTTCCGCTCTCTTTCGGAGCGAGGCGGAGGCCGCGACAAAGCTCTGTTCTAGAGAGTAGTCTCCTCGAAGAAACTCGGAGAGTTTGCGGAATCCAGTCACGTTGGCAGAAAGAAGCTCGGAATATTTAACAAAGATGATGGAATTCTTTGCCGTTTGATCGTTTGCGTCGAGCATAGCTTCGGCGAAAGAGAGTATCGCGTTGGCGTACGCCCCGTTTGATTTTTCAATCTCAGCAGCCATAGCGTTCTCGAGACCGGTGAAGAATGGTACGTCCACGCTCGCGCTCATGAACCGCACAATTTCCACATCCAATGCAATTTCAGCGTTTAAATTGTTTCGCATCACGGATTGGAAGCTTGAACCGTCCAAATCGTCTCGTTTCGTCCGCGCCCATTCCTCCAGCGTTGAGATTATCGAGAGGTACGAGGACGTGATAACATCTCTGGGATCCCGCACAACGAATACGGTTCGGAAGGATAAATGTTCTGGAAACATAGATTGCATGCGTTGAGGAGTTAGAACAGTACCACCATCACTGGTGACAGACACCGTCCCCACATCATCATCGATTGCGCTCTTGTCGTTGCTCGCGGAAACTCTCGCCGTTTTCACTTTTTCCACTCTCTCGTACTCTCTAAACGCCTCTTGAAAGAACGCATCGCCCCCGGAGAACCTTTGCTCCACGTGCGCTGCAATTATTGACCCATCGATCGTTTTTTTCGACTCTCGAATCCGTTCGTCTCGAAACATCGCCTCGTTTTCGCTCGGCACATCGCGCAACGAAAAATATTGCAACGTCTTTGTTGTTTTCGTCGTCTTTTTATCCTTTTTCTCGGATGTGAACACGGTGGTTCCCGAGAACGAAGACGACTTCTGGACGACTCCCCTTCGCTTCCTTTTCGACCACGCGGACGACGACGACGCGCCGCCATAACCACCACCTCCAATCATCCCGCGTAAACCAATCTCGCTCGCCCGTTCCGTCTCCCTCAATCGCACCACCCCTTCAAACACGGCGAGATACAAAAACGAGCCCCCTAAGAGGACGAAACTTCCAATCCTTTTCGTTTGACTCCGTTTCGATTGCATCATAAAAATGGAGATTGGTATCAACACCAAAATTATAAAAACCACGACGACGTCGAACTCGAACGTTTTCGCGTACCCGAATTGTTTTTGTCGATGACCTGCGGACATCGTACTCGTCGTCGTCCTCGTCTCGCGTGTGTATATATTGTGTGGGAGTCTCTTAAAAAAAAACTGTGCACCCACCCTCGTATTTTTTGAAAAAAACATCGGATTCCTCAAATTTTTACACGCGCAGTAATACTACGAACTACAAAGAATACTACGAATACTACTACTTTTATCACCATCTCGACACCACGAAGGAACAAAAGTTCAACGGGCCAAAAACGACGGTTTTTGAAACGCGGTGCAATCCTGATACTTCCGCGCGATGAGAAGAAGGTAGAGTCTTGTTTTTCAAAAGAAGATGATGATGACTTCGACGCGTTTGCAACGACCGCCAGAAAGAGAAGAAGAGGAGAAAGAAGAAAGATTCTTCGCGGTGACGCACACGAACGAGACGCACAAAAAACGACCGAAATGGAAAGACGGATTTGTGAGAATAGTGCGGTGTTGCGCGGCGTCTCATTCGGGGTCGCTCTCGGTGGTTTTGTACGGCGCAAATGCGCAGAATAATCGCTCGTTTGAGGAAGTCACGAGAGCAAGTTTCGCGTCGTCCTCGGAAACGACGAGGAAAAAAGCAGGCCTTGAAACGATCGCGAAAATTTCGCGCAAAGAGACGAAAGCGATTCAATCGGTTTTAGAAAAGTTGGAAGAAGAAAATACGATCGAGGAATTTAGCGGATACAAAGTTGAAATCGACGAAGAGTTTGGAAAGGACGGGAACGCGGTGTCGAGACAAAAGGCGATGAATCGGTCGGCAGACGTTGGGCGGGAGACGTCGCTGTTTCGGGCGACGAGGAGTATACGCGAGAGTCAGACGCCAGCGTCGTTTCGGAATCCGATGTTTACTAAGACGACGACGGTGACAATAGATACGCTTACGCCGATACAGACGGTTGGTGTGAGTGCGAAGGACGTCGCTGGGAAACGATCACGTATAGAGGAGGAGGAAATGAACGACGTCGGTCTTCGCGATGTGGGCGCCGCCGCTTCGAAGGAAAACGAGCAGCCTTGTAATGCGGCGAAACAGCCAAAAAGAGTAAACATCGCGGCAGCGTTGAAAGAAAGGCTCGCGAATTTGACAAAACAGAAAGAGGAAAAGGAAAAGATGATGGAAATAGTAGCAGTGGAAGAAGAAGAAGAAGAAAAATACACGGAGGACGAAGAGGCGATGGTTCCACAGCGCGTGGTGAACTATGGAAATACGAATTCTTCATACGCGCAGCAGCAACAGCAACAACAACAACACAATGGTAATAGCAAGAATAATCAATATCGATACGCGGAACCGACGATTGCTATCAAGTTTCCGTTCGAAAAGCTTTCCGCGCACGTCGCTTTACGGTTCGAAGGCGGCGTTCGAGAATACCAAAATTACCTCCTCTCGACTTCGTGCGAACAACTTTCGCTCAAGCTCAGGAACGTTTCGGACGCGGTGCGAACGGTCGTACACGCTCTTCCGCAGCAAAAAAGAGGCGCACCGGTTG
>OZSS01001499.1_pt1 | contig 10778 bp, 12 predicted proteins | sample 1779911 | NCBI WGS metagenome assembly OZSS01 (sample SAMEA2603589, study PRJEB24840) | metagenome | biome: Water; feature: Photic zone; material: Seawater sample | place: Mediterranean Sea | collected 2013-11-12 | depth 10 m | reverse complement strand
TGTTGATAGAGCTAAATGCCATATTTGGAAAAATGAGAAAATTCATGGAATCTGTTAAAGCGGTTATACATTCAGGTTTAGTTTTAACAGTTTTAATGGGTCTTCTAGTCCATTTCTACTAATTAATCTTTGAAACTCTTACTTGGCGAATAACATTATTCTCCAGGTAAGTTGTTTCAACTTTATAACCATCTAAATTGATACAAACATTTGCTGTAGGTATTTGATCTAAATGATCGATCACTAATCCACTTAATGTTTTTTCACCGTCTTCTGATAATTCCCAACCCATAAATTTATTTAAATCTCTAACATTTAAGTTTCCGTCTGCAAGAACAGAGCCATCATCATTTTCTGTAATACCATGATCTTCCTCATCAGCATTGAGTCTGCCAACTATTTGTTCTAATAAGTCTTCAAGAGTTACGAGTCCTGTCATTTCACCATACTCATCGACAACTATTGCTACTTCTATCCCTTTTTTTTGGAAATTTTTTAGCTGTGAAAACAATTGCGTACTCTCAGGAACATAATAAGGTTCTATTAAAAAGTCTTGTGCACTCGATTGAAATTCTTCTAACTGCTCAATTTCTTTAGAGTGAATGAAGCCTATGTAGTCATCATTTTCACTACTAGTTACAGGATAAAACTTATTTCTATCAATATTCTCAAAATCTTCAATCGCATCTATATTTACGCTTATTACCTCATTCATTGGTATAAGAATGTCCTGTACTGTAAGCTCTTTCAATTCTAATAGAGATTTAAGCGCTTCCATCTCTTCTTTCTCAACTTCTTCAGTATCCTTTTCTAATACTGTTTTCAATTCATCTCTATTAAGATTTTGTGTGAAGTAATTTTCGTTATTTGACAATCCAGTAATTTTTGAGCTTACCATGCTTAATATATTGGCCAACCAACCAAAACACATTGTCAGGAATTCAAGAATTGAACTTGCTGGATAGGCAATTGCTTCAGGTTTTCTTGCTGCAAAGTTCTTGGGCGCTATTTCTGCAAAGACAATAATTAATATTGTGAGAATAAGAGTTCCTATCCAAACATATTCGTCACCAAAATTCTTAATTACAAAATATGTTAAAAGAGCTGAGGCAGAAATATTGACAAGGTTGTTACCAATTAGGATTACTCCAAGAACTCTATCGATTTTTTCACGCAAAACATTGATGCGTTTTGCTGATTTTTGGCCCTTTTCAGCAGCATTATCTAGTTTAATTTGGTTAATTGCCATGATTGAGGTCTCTGAGCCAGAAAAGAAAGCAGAAACCATTATGAGCAGTATTAATACGCCTATTAGAGTAAATCCTATATCATCCATATGTATAAAAGTGAAAATTAATCAAAAAAATAAGAAATAAGTTGTGAATCTTCAATAGAAAAGGTGTAAAATTCCATTTTCAAAATATTATACAGTAAAAAATGGTAGTAATAAGACTTTCAAGAGCAGGGGCAAAAAAACGTCCTTTTTACCATATTTGTGTTTCAGACAGAAGAAACAAAAGAGATGGTAGTTTCATAGAAAAATTAGGTTTCTATAACCCAATAGCTAAAGACACTGAAGAAAAAATTAAATTTGACAAAGAGAGATATGATTACTGGGTCTCAGTTGGGGCTCAACCTAGTGACACAATAATGATGTTACTTAAAAGATCTCAGATGACAGATGAAGAAATTGCAAAATTAGAGCAAAAGAAAATTGATGCAAAGCAAAAAAGAAAAGAACAAGAAATTTTAAAGAAACAAAAAGAAGCTAAAGCTGCTGAAGTAGAGGAAGCTCCTGCTGAAGAAGCACCAGCCGAAGAAGCACCTGCCGAAGAAGCACCAGCCGAGGAAGCACCAGCCGAGGAAGATCCTGCTGAAGAAGCTGCTGCTGAAGAAGCACCAGCCGAGGAAGCTCCTGCTGAAGAAGCTCCTGCTGAAGAAACTGAATCAGAAGAAAAGAAAGATCAGTAACATCAATAATATTCCAGTAGCAAAATTTGGGAAAACCCATGGTCTAAAGGGTGAAATCAAGGTCATTTCATACTGTGACCCTTTAGAAAACATTCTTACTTTTTCAAATTTTTTTCTAGAGGATAAATCTCCTTTGAAAATAAGATTTGTGAGCACTTCAAAATCATTTATTGCAAAAATTGATAGCATTGACTGTATTGAAGATGCAAAAGCATTTGTAAATAAAGAGATTTTTGTTCCTATTGAAGAAATTCGACAAAACGACGACGCAATCTATTGGAATGACTTAATTGGATGTGATGTTATTGATCAAAACTCTAAATTATTAGGAAAAATATACAAATTAGAGAACCATGGAGCTTCTGATCTAATATTTATCGAAACAAATCAGGAAGATATTATTATTCCTTTAGAAGATCATTTTCTTGGTATATTTGATATCGAATCAAATGTGTTAAATGTAAACTGGGAATAAAGCTACCAAACCCAAATGATTGAAAATGTTGATCACATAATTGTTGTTGTTGAGGATTTAAGCTTAGCAGAACAAAATTATAAAAAAATCTTTGGCATTGATCCTGTGTGGAGAGGAAAACACGAAGAACTCGGAACAGCTAATGTATTATTTAATTTTGAAAATACTTATTTTGAGTTGTTAGCAGCAAATGGGTCTGGTATTGGGGCAGATTTAGTAAATCATACTCTCAATGAAAAGGGAGAAGGGCTGCTAGGCTTGGTTTTAGGCACAAAAAACATTATGCAATTTAGAGATAGTGCTATTGAAAACGGTTATCCGTTATCAGAAATATCTAATGGGCATGGAATAAACGAACAAAATGAAAAAAGAGAATGGCTCTACCAATTTCTACCTAATGAACTATCCAGGGGCATATTTTCCTTTGTAATAGAGCATAAATCACCAGATCTACCTTTGCTTGTCAGTGACAAAAGAGCTGTTAATAAGCTAGAGCAAGTCGTAATTAAGACTAATGATGTTAACGGGTTTATTAAGATATACAGAGATATTTATGGAATTAGGTTGGCCTTAGATAGTTTTATAGAAACTTGGAAAAAGAGAATTTTATTTTTTAGATTAAATAAAACAACAATCGAAGTTATCGAAGATAAGAATGATGAGGATTTACCAAATGACTTTTTGTGGGGATTAGCATGGGGTGTTCAGGATATTATTCAAACAAGAGAAAGACTTCTATCGATGAATATTGAGGTTTCAGATATAAGATCAGGAGTAAAAGAAAATACATTGGTTGCAACGATAAGCTCTCACACTAATAATGTTCCAACGCTCTTGATTGAGCATACAAAAAAAGCATAGATTAAAAGGTATGAATATAAATGTAATTTCATTATTCCCAGAAATAATAGAATCTTCTCTAAAAGGGCTTACTGGCAAAGCATTCAACAAGAATCATGCGAAGCTAAATCTTGTTAACTTAAAGGAGTTTTCTACAAATACCTATGGAAGTGTTGATGACACACCATATGGAGGAGGCGAGGGAATGTTAATTGAAATTGAACCTCTAAAAAAATCTCTAGATTCTATCGAAAAAAAAGGACATGTGGTTAATTTGAGTCCTCAAGGTAAATTATTTAACCAAAACAAAGCTATAGAATTTGCATCCCTAAAAAACATTACTCTAATTTGTGGGAGATATGAGGGCATAGACCAAAGGTTTATTGATAATTATGTGGATGAGGAGCTTTCAATTGGCGATTATATTTTAAGTGGGGGCGAGATTGCTGCATCAGTAGTTATTGATTCAATTCTTAGGAATATTCCCGGTGTAATTGGTAATGAAGACTCAGTTGCGAAAGATAGCCATAGTTCTGGGAGATTGAAAGGACATTCATATACGAAACCATCTGATTTTAACGGTTTAAAAGTCCCAAAAATCCTATTATCTGGTGACCATAAGAAGATAGAAGAGTGGAAAATAGCCAATAGTTTGTGGGTAACTAAGCAAAAAAGGCCAGATTTGTTTAAACAAATTCAACTTTCTGAAAAAGAAGTGATATTATTACGTGACTACGAATACCAGTTAAAACAAAATGAACAATAAAGTAATTGAAAAAATTGAAAAAGATCAGTTAAAAGACCACCCTGAGTTCAGAGCTGGGGATACTGTTGAAGTAAAAGTCAAAGTAACTGAAGGTCAAAGAACAAGGCTTCAAGCATTCGAAGGGCTTGTGATTTCTGTAAAGAAAAGAGGCCTAAATTCAGCCTTTATTGTAAGAAAAATCTCAAATGGTGTAGGTGTTGAAAGAACATTTCAAACACACAGCCCACTAATTGATTCTATTAAAGTAAAAAGAAGAGGTCTTGTTAGACAATCTAAACTTTACTACATCCGTGAAAGATCTGGAAAATCTGCTAGGATTAAAGAAAAAATTGGTTAGTGCAATCTGAATCTAAATTATTAATTGATACTTTTATCGACTCTCTGTGGTTGGAGAAGAATCTGTCTCAGAATACTCTGGAATCTTACAAAAACGATCTCACAAAATTTAGACTGTATTTGGAAAAGAATAATAGAGATGTTCATAAAGCCGATCACTTTCTAATTCTTTCCTATTTAAGCTTGCTTCTGGACAAAGGATTTTCATCTAAGACTATCTCCAGAAATATTTCATCATTAAAAGGCTTTTTTAAATATCTTTTAAACCTTAATCATATTGCTACAAACCCAATGTCGAATATAGAAGCGCCAAAATCAGGATTTTTTTTACCAACAACGCTTACTGTTGAAGAGGCAGAGTTAATTTTAAATTCACCCGATGATACAAAAGCAATTGAGCTAAGGGACAAAGCAATGCTTTTTGCCTTATATGCTACTGGAATGCGTATAAGTGAACTTGTGAACCTAGCAATGCATAATATTGATCTCACTAGAGGATCAGTACAGGTTGTTGGAAAAGGTGGCAAAGAAAGATTAATACCATTAACTGAAAGATCTGTAAAAATCATTGAAAAATATCTTCTTGAATCTAGAGAAAAGTTAAGCAAAGGAAAGGATCACATTCACGTCTTTGTCTCTACTCATGGAAAACGTATTACCAGGCATAGTTTTTGGCATAGAATCAAAATTTACATCAATAGAGTTGGAATTTCCAAAGATGTACACCCACACACACTTAGACATGCCTTTGCAACACACATGTTAAATAACGGAGCAGATTTAAGGTCGGTGCAAATGCTTTTGGGGCATACTGACTTATCCACTACTCAGATATATACTCATATTGCACAAACTGAAATGCAAAATATGCACAAAAAACACCATCCCAGAGGCTAATGAAAAAAATAATATTAATGTTTTTCGCTGCTTCATTGATATGGGCACAACAACCATCGGTTCTTGAAAATCTTAAAAAGATTTTGCCCCAAGGTTTAAATATAAATTTTTATGAAGAATCTGAAATCGAGAATTTTTATGTTGTAAATGTGGCAAACAACCAAATACTTTATGTTTCAAATGATTTTAAATATGTCTTTGCAGGTGATGTAATTTCTCTAGACAATGGAGCTCCTTCAAGCTTGAATGAGTTATACCAAGCAAAGCTTGTGAAACAAGTTATGTCTCTTCTTGAAGATACAAGAACAATAAATTTCACAGCTGAAAATGAAAAGCATCTGATAAAAGTTTTTACTGATATATCATGCGGTTACTGTAGGCTTTTGCATTCTCAGATTGATGATTATCTAGCCTTAGGCATAAGCATTGAATATTATGGGTTTCCGAGAGATGGGCTCCAGACACAAGTATTTGAAGATATGCAAAGTGCCTGGTGCAGTGATGAACCAAAATTATCAATTACTAAACTTAAAGCAGGTGATGATGTAGAGGAAAAAACATGTCAAAATCCAATTCAAATGCACTATGAGTACGGTCAATTATTAGGAATTACCGGAACCCCATCAATATTTCTTAGCAATGGCCAAAAATTAAGCGGCTATATTCCTGCAAGCGAATTGATTAAAATAATCGAAAATGGATAAAGCAGAAATCAATTTATTCTTAACAAAAACTACTGAGAAAATTGCTGGTCTCAGGGGGTTTCTTTGACCCAGAAAATCTGCAAAAAGAATTAGTTGAGCTTGAAGAGCAACTTCAGAATCCCGATGTTTGGAAAGATCACAAAAAGCTAAATTCACTAAACAAAGAAAAAACAGCTTTTCAGTCAAAACTAGATGAATTCAACGCTCTTGAATCTAAGTTCACTGACATAAAAGATCTTATTGAAATTTCAATTGAATTAAATGACGAAGAAGAATTACAAAAACAAGAAATCGCGCTATTGATGGTAGATTCAGAAATAGATGCACTAGAAACTAAAAAATATTTTTCAAGAGAAAATGACTTAAATAACGCATATCTAGATATTCAGTCTGGTTCTGGTGGGACAGAAGCACAGGATTGGGCCGAAATGCTTTTTAGAATGTATAGTCGCTGGGCTGAAGAAATGAATTTTAAGGTAAAGATTGAGGAATATTCCTCTGGCGATGTTGCTGGTATAAAAAGCGCAAGCATTCATATTTCAGGCACGCATGCATACGGTTGGTTAAGAACAGAAACCGGTATACATAGATTAGTGAGAAAATCTCCATTTGATTCAGGCAATAGAAGACATACCTCTTTTGCAGCTGTGTTTGTATCTCCTGAAATTGAAGATGATGTTGAAATAGAATTAGATATGTCCAAGGTTAGAATTGATACCTACAGAGCAAGTGGCGCTGGAGGTCAGCATGTTAATAAGACTGACTCGGCAGTTAGGCTTACTCATGAACCGACAGGGCTTGTTGTTCAGTGCCAATCGCAAAGATCACAACATCAAAATAAAGATAGAGCAATAAAACAATTAAAATCAAAACTTTATGAATTGGAAATGCAAAAAAAAGAAGAGGAAATTCAAAAAATTGAAGATTCAAAAACAGATATCGGATGGGGCAATCAAATTCGATCATATGTTCTTGATCAATCACGTATTAAAGACATAAGAACCAAATATGAAGAAACAAATACTCAGGCCGTATTAGATGGTAAAATTAACAACTTCATAAAAGAAAGTTTGAAAAATGGATACTAAAGAACTTAATAAGATTGAAAGAGACCGAGAAGAAAAGCTTAATAAGCTTAAAGAGGCTGGTTTCAACTATCCCAATGATTTCAATAAAGCAGAAGATATTGGTGATATTGTTCAGGCACATGGAAGTCTTTCAAAAGAAGATTTAGAAAAAGCTGCTATTCAAGTATCCACTGCTGGAAGGGTAATTCTGAAAAGAGAAATGGGAAAAGTTGTTTTTATGACAATTGAGGATACTTCTGGTTCTGTTCAGGGATATTTTTCTAAAAATAATTTTGATGATGAAATTGAAAATATTAAGACATTGGATGTTGGTGATATTGTTGGAGTTTCTGGGCCATTATTTAGAACGCGTACGGATGAGTTAACAATTGAGGCAAAACATTATCAGTTATTAACAAAGTCTCTAAAACCTATGCCTGATAAGCATAAAGGCCTTCAAGATATCGAAACCATATACAGACAAAGATATATTGATTTAATGAGCAACAAAGATTCAAGAGATATCTTTATAAAAAGGAATGCAATTATTAAATCTCTTAGATCTGACCTTGAGAAACAAAAATTTCTTGAAGTTGAAACACCCATGATGCACCCAATACCTGGAGGTGCCAATGCAAAACCATTTGAAACGCATCATAACGCTCTTGATAAAAAACTATATTTAAGAATTGCACCAGAACTCTATCTTAAAAGGTTGTTGGTTGGTGGATACGACAGGGTATATGAAATCAATCGAAACTTTAGGAATGAAGGAATATCAACAGTCCATAACCCAGAATTCACAATGCTCGAGTTTTACGAAGCATACGGTTCTCTAGAAAAAACAACAAATTTTGTGCAAAAGCTTGTCCAAAGTAGTGTTTTAGCTGTCAACGACTCCTTAGAAATAGAATATGAGAATAAACCACTCAATTTAAAAAATAATTTTAGAGTGGCATCAATAAAGGATTTATTGAAAGAAAAATTAAATATTAAAAGCCTAGAAACTGAAGATGAAATAATGGCTGAGGCAAAAAAACACAAACTTAAAATCCAAAAAAACTGGGGTTGGGGCAAGGTGTTGCTTGAACTATTTGAAGAACATGTTGAAAAAGATTTATGGGATCCAATTTTTGTAAAAGATTATCCATATGAAGTTTCGCCTTTATCAAGAAAAAAAGATGGTGATCCTGAGTACACAGACAGAATAGAGCTTTTCATTGCAGGAAGAGAAATTGCTAACTTTTTCTGCGAGCTTAATGATCCCTTAGATCAAGAAGAAAGATTTGATAAACAGCTTCTTCAGAAAGATCTTGGTGATCAGGAAGCCATGTCGTTTGATGACGACTATATCAATGCATTGAAGTATGGAATGCCTCCAGCTGTAGGTGTTGGAATAGGCATAGATAGACTTGTTATGCTGGCAACTAACAAAACATCTATCAGGGATGTGGTGTTCTTCCCAACGTTAAAATAAAAGCTTAATTTGAAGTTAAATTAGGTCTTGAACTAAATCTCTCTCTTCAAGAAGTTCATTCGCTGTAATCTCTAATTTAGATTTTGCAAAATCGCTTAGATTAAAATCACGAACTATCTCTATATTGCCTGATCCATCAGAAATCAATGGAAAGCCTGAAAAAATGCCTGCTGGCATCCCATATGAACCATCACTTAAGATTGCCGCATTAAACACATCACCAGATCTTGTTGGATGTTCAACAGCTTTTACTGTATCACATGCTGCTCTGGCAGCTGACGATGCTGACGATGCTCCTCGTGCTTTTATAATTTCAGCACCACGCTGTTGGATGCGTGGTAAATATTCATTTTCAACCCAAGCATGATCATTTATAAGTTCGTATGCATTTTTTCCATTTACATTTGTATTTTCAAGGTCAGGAAACATTGTGGGACTATGATTCCCAAAAATTGCCAGTCTATAAATATCATCCACATGACAATTTAGTTTCTGAGAAAGTTGTGCTTTTGCTCTTAAACCATCAAGCATGGTCATGGCCATCCACAAATGATCTTTGTTTGAAGAATTGCTGTAACCAATTAGGGCATTAGTGTTTGCAGGATTGCCAACAACTAAAACCTTGCAGTTATCTTTTGCCTTTTCTCCAATAGCCTTGCCTTGCTCAGTAAAAATCCCACCATTTATTTTTAAGAGGTCTGACCTTTCTTTTATTTCTTTACCATTCAAAACAATACCTCTTGGAATTGAACCAACCAATAGGCACCAATCAGCATCGACAACCGCATCTTGAATATTGTCATAGGTAGAAATTGAATTGACAGTAGAGTAGGCAGAGTCTTCAAGTTCTTTTACAAAACCACCTAGCCTTTCCATAGCGCCTGGAATTTCTACTAAAGCTAAATCTAATTTTTCTTCTGAATTAAAAATCCCATTTTCGCATAAGAAAGGGATAAGAGAGTATGAAATTTGTCCTGCGGCGCCTGTAATTACTACTTTCATAAGATGGGCTAATTTTAATCTATTGAAGCTCTATTCTCTACAAAATCATGATTTATTGCTAAAAGAATCTCTGGATATGAGTTCAAGCATTATTTCACTAGTGCCACCATAAATTTTTTGTATTCTAGCATCAGCAAAAGCTCGAGATATTGGATATTCTTTCATGTAACCGTACCCACCAAACATTTGTAAGCATGTATCAGCTATTTCACACTGTGCTTCCGTACTAGCAAGTTTTGCCATAGAGGCTGTTCCAGTATCTAAGGAATTTGTTTGAAATAAATTAAGACATTCTTTAATGAAAGCGCTGTTTAGTCTATATTTCGTTTCCATCTCAGCAAATTTAAACCTCAGATGCTGAAATTGAGATATTGGTTTGCCAAATGCTTCTCTCTCTTGAGCATAACTAGAGGTATTGTCTAACATTCCTCTGATTGCAGCAACCGCATTAACAGCTAAGGCAAGCCTTTCTCTTGGCAATTCTTCCATTAAAGAAATGAAGCCTTTGTCTTCGCCGCCCAGTAGTGCGCTTTCTGGAACTTTAAGTTCATTGAAAAATAATTCTGATGTATCAGAACTATGAAGACCTAATTTTTCCAAATTTCTTCCTCTACTGAAGCCTTCATTATCTGCTTCTACCAAAAACAATGAAATTCCTGAAGACCCTTTTGCTTCTAGATTTGTTTTGGCAGCAACTATTACAAGGTCCGCATGCTGCCCATTAGTAATAAATGTTTTTGACCCATTGATAACCCAATTTGAACCATCAAATTTAGCGTGGGTTTTTATACCTTGAAGATCGCTGCCTGCAGCAGGCTCAGTCATTGCAATAGCACCAATGAAACCTCCTGATGCCATTTTGGGTAGATAGGTTTGTTTTTGTTCTTCTGTACCGAGGTTAAGTATATAGTGAGCAACGATATCGGAGTGAACAGACATGCCCACTGAAATAGATCCATAGTTCTCATAGGTAATGGCACTTGGCACGCTCATAGCTAGTTCTGGGTCAGCACCTTGACCACCATACTTCTCTGGTATATCAATACATAAAAAACCTGATTCACCCAGTTTATGCCACAGTGATTTTGGAAATATGCCATCTGTTTCCCAAGTATCATAGTTGGGTTCAATATGTATATCGCAAAATTTTTTTACTGAGGACAACAGCAGGCCCACATCTTCACGATTGCTGTCAAAAAAATTAAACATGCCTTCAATATTATTTTATTATATGTATTGGTAG
>OZSS01001497.1_pt1 | contig 10779 bp, 11 predicted proteins | sample 1779911 | NCBI WGS metagenome assembly OZSS01 (sample SAMEA2603589, study PRJEB24840) | metagenome | biome: Water; feature: Photic zone; material: Seawater sample | place: Mediterranean Sea | collected 2013-11-12 | depth 10 m | reverse complement strand
CCCCTATACAGCCACCCTGTATCGCACAAATGACGGGGATTCTAGCTTTTTGTAAAGATGAAATAGAATCTTGCAAAAAGGACAAAAAGCTCATGAAATTTTGTGGTGTTTGTAGCTCTTTTTCATTTTTTTTTGCTGTGCTAGAACTTGAAAAAACGTCTTGACCAAAAAGGCTTAAATCCAAACCAGCTGAAAATACGGGACCGGTTGACGAAAGAACAATGCATCTTGCACTCGAATTACTATCAATATCTCCAATTATTTTTGGTAGATCTCTCCAAAAATCCCAGTTCATTGCATTTCTTTTTTCAGGTCTATTAAGCTTTATGTGAGCAACATGACCAAGTAACTCTATGTCAAAATAACTTGATTGATATTGAGCTTTATCAGCGACTTGTATTTTATTCATTTTCTATCCCAATTGCATTTTAAATTTAGTATAATCCTTAAGAATTAGATTTAAAGCCTTTAATAACTGAAATAATTTTATCAGGTTGCTCCATCGGAAAAAAATGTGTTCCTCCTTCGATTATCTCCAGTTTTTTAAGGTTACGTAGACGCTTGAAAGAACGCAGTGAGGCTGTGGTACTTCCAATTTGTGCAACTAAAAGAATAATGGGCACTTTGGTTTCTTTAATTATTTTTGGAGTTGCGACTATTTCAGTGTTTTTGAAGCTTGCAGCTTCTATTTCAGGGCGACATGACAAATAGATACCATTATCGTCATTCTTTGTTCCACCCAATAAATAATCTTTGAGAAAACCATCTTTCCAAGTACTGAAAATTCCTCTGTTAGTATAGGAATTTAGAACTGCCTCAAAGCTATCCCATCTATCTCTCTTCCTTAGAGCCTGTTTTGTGAGCTTTAATGTGCTGGAGTCATACCCAAACGAACTTAGATACTTCGTTAAATATTGATAATGGTAATTTATAACCACTGGATCCGCTAGCACCAGCCCAGATATTTTATCTCCTATATATTTACTGACCATTAAACTCAATGATCCTCCTATTGAGTGACCACCCAGAAGAATTTTACGGTTATGTTTTTTATTTAATTCGTTTATCAAAGCCTCCAAATCATAGGAATATCCTAGAATAGGATTCACCTCATCATAAAAAGGCCCTTTTTCGCTCATACCGTACCCTGGTGTGTCCCAAGCATATACATTAAATTTGCCAACCAATTTGCTTAGCAGTTTATCATATGTCAGGCCATTAAATCCGTTAGCATGAGCCCAATGCAGTATTGGAGCATCTGCTGGACCTTTCCAGAAACAGACAGATAAATCACTTCTAGCTGTTTTTATTTTCAATCTTTTCATAGGTAATAAAAATTCTGTTTGTTAACACTGTATTGGACTATATAAATATATAATGCAATATGATTTGGAGACTACTGACGTTTCTTTAGATTTATTTGGATCAGAACAATCAAAACTGATCGATTACAAAATTATTAAGAATAAGGAAAAGCCTTTTCTGTTGATGCTAAGAGCATCTACCTCAGCAAAAAAATTTTTGATAAGCAAAAATGCTAGAGCAATAACAATTTTCATAGGAAAAGGAAATAATGGTGAAGATGGGCTCTGTTTAGCAGCCCTTTTAAAAATAGAGAATGTTAAGACTCACATTATTGACCTCGAATATAAAAATCGATCCGAGAGTCAAGCCTACAGATTATGTAGTGATCTAGGGGTTAAAGTTGAACGGTTTAATGCTACCAAAATACCAAAATCTGATTGGTATGTTGATGCACTCTTTGGGATTGGTTTAAATAGAGATCTAAAAGGTGATTATTTAAGAGCCATAAATTATCTCCAACGTTCAAAATCAAAAAAAATCCTATCTTTAGATTTGCCAAGCGGACTCGATGGCTCAAAAGGTATGATTTTTAATAAAGCCGTTAAGGCGACAACAACTATTACATTTCTTACAATAAAGCCTGGCCTATTTATCGACCAAGCTTGTGATTACACGGGTGTTGTTTATTTCGATGACTTAGGCATAGATAAGTTGGGATACAAGCCAGATATGAAGGCTATTGGTAAAGAAACCATCCATATATCCGAGTTATCGCGGTCTGCGCATAAAGGGCAAAGAGGTTCAATACTTTGCCTTGGCGGTTCAAAGTCAATGGAGGGTGCTGGCATATTAGCGGGAATATCTGCCTTGCGTTCCGGTGGTGGAAAAATATTTTGGGCATCAAACACCAACAAGTTGCAAAGACCCCCTGAGCTTATTCAAATAGAACCAACAATTGATAGCATTAAAGCCGTTTTGGATAAAAATATGAGTACCGCCATTATTGGCCCTGGTTTAGGTAAAAATTTTGATCAAGAAATTGAATTTTTATGGAAAAGTAAACTTAAGATTATTCTTGATGCCGATGGGTTGGATTGGTTATCTAGAACTAAACCACAGAAGAGAGCGGTGGCGTGGGTCGGCACTCCTCATATTGGTGAAATGAAGAAGCTTCTAAAAGATGACTTCTCGGATAAATGGTCCAACATCACTAAGCTTAAGCAAAATTACGGTGGTGAATGGATATTAAAGGGTCCAGGAACCCTTGTATCAGAAGATAGGAAGCTCTGGCTCAATTTGTATGCTAATGGTTGGCTTGGTACAGCCGGCATGGGAGACGTTCTCGCAGGCATAATTGCAGGCCTCTGGACCTCTGGTTCGAATGCACCTTTCAGAAGTGCAGTATATTTACAAACTCAGTGCGCAAAAAACTTCTTAAAATTAAATAAAGGCGCAGGCTTAACTGCAAGTAACATTTCAGAGTTCATAGGGCCTAGTATTGGCAACTATTTTGAAAATGAATTTTAAAAGGCCCTAATTTGAAAGATTTTTAAAAACTTTAATGATCAGCTGGTACTGTCATCCATCCAGAATGCAACTCGCCTACTTCAGCAGCCTTACTCACCAGAGCTTGAAACTCTTCTGTCATCCCCATTTGGTCAAATGCTTTTCCCGAAGCCTCTAAGGAAGTTGCGCCGTAGGCAATAACCACACTACTCATGTTTTCACCTGTCACTGGGACCAAAAGAGTAGGATTGACGTCAACCTTTTCACACATCCCTTTTACTTCCTCAAACATATCCATCACCATAGAAGTTTTATTTTTTTTCATTAAGTACCACCTATAGTTTATCACTCGATGTGTTGGCTTCATTTCTCCTGCGACGACTCTTACCAGGTTTAATGGCATCACAATATCGCCTGCTGGGTTGTCATCTAGCCTCATTTGCACTTTTGCCCACATCTCACTTGAGAAAACCTTTTGAGTGTTTGTCATGGCTTCAGAAAAATTTGACGCAAATGTCGAAAAGACTAGGCAACCGGCATTTTGACCGAAAACAACTCTAGATACTCGAGCGGTTATTCCCATATCTCCGAATGCTTTGGTTACTTCCAACATATTATTTAGTTGCAATTTTGCTTTCCCTAGATGTGGTCTTACAGTATTTGTTGCAATTACAGTCATGATTCCTCCATAATAAATTTTTATTGTAACTTTTTTAGTTCAAAATTAATACTTTTTTGGTGTTCAATATGTCAAATGAAATGGGGATCAATAATTTAAGAGACCTAGGGGGCAAACAAACATCTGAAAACAAAACTCTTAAAAAGGGTTTGTTTTTACGATGTGCCGCTCCTACGGAGTGGAATGAGCAGGTTAAAATTCAAATGGAGGCACTTAAAAAACCCTTAATCATAGACTTTAGAGGAGTTCAAGAGGAAAAAAATAACCCCTCTCAGATTCCGAAAAGCTTTTTAAGTAAGAGAGTGCACCTACCAATTGAACCCAAAGTGACCGAATTGTTAAGAGGGTTGAATGAAGTTGATAGATCACAAAAAACAGAAATAGATAAAATTTTTCAACAGGCTTATCGGAAATATACGATTGACAACATTGGATCTTTTGAAGAGTTTTTCACAATACTATTTGATAATCCAGATTCCACTATAATGTTTCACTGCACCGCTGGAAAGGATCGAACTGGCTTCGCCTCGGCTTTAATTTTATCTCTTTTCGGTGTAGCAAAAGAGACGATCATAGATGATTACTTGCTTTCAAACAAAAAATATAAACCAAATCAGAAAGTAAAAGGCGAAGTTCAAAAAATTGGTATTAAACAACTTTTGAAGGTAGAAGAAAGCTGGTTAAATGCTGGACTAGAAGAATTTTCAGAAAGAGTTGGAAATATTAGAGACTTTTGCACTAAAATAATAAATGGCGAAAATAGGCTTAGAGAATATTTAGAATATTGCCAGGCTTCAGGAGAGTAGATTTATGTCGATAATGGAAAAATTTAAGCTAAATGGGAAAATTGCTTTAGTGACGGGTTGTAGTAAAGGTATAGGTTTTGGAATTGCTAAGGGCCTAGCAGAAGCAGGAGCTAATATCATTGGGGTCAGTTCCACATTAAATAAAGGTAGTGATATTGAAAAGTATGTAAAATCGATCGGTAGAAATTTCCATTGCTTCAACTGTGATTTTTCTGAAAGACAGAATACACATAGCTTTTTAAATGAACTTGGTAAAAATAATTTAGAACCAAATATTCTTGTTAGCAATGCAGGATCTTTAATTCGAACGGAACTAAAGGAGCATAGCGATGATCATTGGGATAGAATACTAGAAATTAATCTATCATCTCAATTTATTCTTGCACGGGAATTGAGTCGACAAATGGTTAAAAATGGTTGGGGGAAAATTATTTTTACAGCATCGATTCTGTCTTACCAAGGCGGCTTATTTGTTCCCAGTTATACAGCTTCTAAAGGTGGAATAGCACAACTTACGAAAGCTCTTTCGAATGAGCTAGCAGATAAGGGAATAAATGTTAACTCTATTGCGCCAGGCTATGTTGTAACGGACATTACCTCTGCTCTTCGAGAAGATAAAATTAGATCGGCTGACCTAATGGCAAGAATACCTATGAAAAGGTGGGGCACCATCGACGATATGGCAGGTGCAGCAGTTTACTTAGCCTCTGATGCATCAAGTTATGTCAATGGGGAATTACTAAATGTGGACGGTGGTTGGATGGGGCGGTAAAAACTAACTAGCCTCCAACTCCTCTATTATTTTGTCTGTCATTTCTGTTGTAGAACAAATCTGGCCTTTATCTCCCATCATGAGATCTGGGGTTCTATGTCCTTTCGCAAGTACTTTTTCTATAGATTTCTCAAGAAGATCAGCATTTCTTTGGTCTGAAAATGAATACCTCAAAGCCATCGAAAAGCTCAAAATACAGGCGATAGGATTAGCTTTTGATTGACCAGTAATATCTGGCGCTGAGCCATGTACTGGCTCATACATTGCTCTAGGTAATCCATTTTCTTTTTTGTTCCCTAAACTCGCTGAGGGCAGCATACCCAAACTACCTGTAAGCATAGCCGCGCAATCAGATAGTATGTCTCCAAATAGATTATCAGTAACAATTACATCAAACTGTTTAGGATCTCTAACCAACTGCATTGCTCCATTGTCAGCATACATATGGCTCAGCTCCACCTCTTTATAATCGGCATGTACTTCATTAACAACGTCTCGCCAGAGAACGCCACTCTCCATCACATTAGCTTTTTCCATAGAACAGAGTTTTTTACTTCTTTTTAAGGCAAGTTCAAAAGCACTTATTGCTACCCTTCGGATCTCAGATTCGGTGTACCTTTGTGTATTTATACCAATTCTCTCATTCGAACCATCCGTATGTATGCCGCGAGGCTCTCCAAAGTAAATACCGGATGTAAGCTCTCTCACAATAACAATGTCCAGTCCAGAAACTATGTCTTTCTTTAATGAAGAGAATGAAGCTAATGCATCGAAACATTGAGCGGGACGGATATTAGCAAACAGGTCAAGCTCCTTTCTCAGTTTCAAAAGTGCACGCTCTGGTTTCATATCAAAAGTAAGGTTGTCGTAATTAGGGCCGCCGACTGCTCCCAACAAAACGGCATCGACTTCTAATGCTTTTTTTAGCATCTCTTCTGTGAGCGGAATTCCATGTTTATCGTATGAGGCTCCTCCCACTAAACCTTCCTCAATATTTATTTTTAAACCGCGCCTATCCTGAAACCAAGTAATTACTCGCTTAACCTCAGTCATCACCTCTGGACCAATTCCATCTCCTGGAAGAATAAGTAGAGAAAACATCAATTGTACCCTTTCAAGCCCAGCTAAATTTATCGGAATAATCTTTTTCGAACTCTATTATTTTATCTGAGTTCTTTAATGTTAATCCAATATCGTCTAAGCCATTTATCAAACAATATTTTTTAAATTCATCAACAGCAAAGTCAATTTGATCACCGTTGATACGAATAATTTTTTGACTCTCAAGATCAATTTTCATATGTGATGTTTTTTCAGAATCTGCGTCCAGTAAAAGGTTTTTATGTATGTCCTCAGTCACTATTATTGGAAGTATACCGTTCTTAAAGCAGTTATTAAAAAATATATCAGCAAAGCTCGTTGATATTATGCACTTAATTCCAAAATCTTTAAGAGCCCAAGGTGCATGCTCTCTAGATGAGCCACAACCAAAATTAGCACCTCCAATAATAATTGAGGATTTTGAATAGTGTTCTCTGTTTAAAATAAAATCTTTAATTTCATTTCCATTTTTATCATATCGCATTTCGAAAAATAGGTTCTCACCGAGCCCTGTTCTTTTTATGGTTTTTAGAAACTGCTTCGGTATTAACATATCCGTGTCTATATTAATGAGAGGCATTGGAGCCGCTATACCTTCTAGGGTCTTAAACTTTTCCATCAGAACACATTTTCACTTAAATATCTCTTACATCCGTCAACCGGCCAGTAATTGCTGCTGCTGCTGCCATTGCCGGACTCATTAAGTGGGTGCGTCCCCCACGACCTTGACGTCCCTCAAAATTTCTATTGGACGTAGCAGCACACCTTTCTTCAGGCAATAGCTGGTCAGGGTTCATTGCTAAGCACATTGAGCAACCCGGCAATCTCCAATCGAACCCCGCTTCCTTCAGTGAACTTGCTATTCCTTCTTCTTCTGCTTGTTTTTTTACCAGTCCCGACCCTGGAACAACCATAGCTCTTATCCCACTCTTAATTTTCTTTCCTTTCACAATTTTTTCGACCTCTCTTAAGTCCTCAATTCGTCCGTTTGTGCAAGAACCAATAAAAACAGCATCTACCTCTATATCTTGTAATTTCTGGCCTGGCCTTAAACCCATATATTCAAGAGATCTTTTAACCGCTTCTATCTTGTTTCCTTGAAAACTTTCAGGACTAGGTACAAAATCTGTAATAGGGAGGACATCTTCTGGGCTTGTGCCCCATGTTACGACTGGGGCAACATCCTCCGCCCTTAGGAAAAGCTCTTTCTCAAACTTGGCATCTGGATCAGAATATAGCGTTTTCCAAAATTCGACAGCCTTTTCCCATTTTTCGCCTGTTGGTGAATGTGGTCTCCCTCTGACATATTCTATTGTCTTTTCGTCGGGGGCAATTAATCCCGCTCTGGCCCCACCCTCAATAGCCATATTGCATACCGTCATCCGTCCTTCCATGGAAAGGCTTTCAATGGCGCTTCCACAATATTCTATTACATGTCCAGTGCCACCAGCGGTGCCCGTCTTTCCGATGATTGTTAGTGTGATGTCCTTAGCGGTCACACCATTACCAAGAACACCTGATACCTCAACTTTCATATTTTTGGACTTCTGTTGAATAAGTGTTTGAGTCGCGAGAACATGTTCTACTTCGGATGTTCCAATGCCGTGTGCTAATGCACCAAAGGCTCCATGGGTTGCCGTGTGACTGTCGCCACAAACAATAGTCATACCTGGCAAGGTCCAACCTTGCTCAGGTCCAATGATATGTACTATCCCCTGTCTTATATCATCGACGGGATAATAGTGAATACCAAAATCCCGTGCATTTTTATCGAGCGTTTCTAGCTGTATACGGCCTTCTTCACTACCGAAGTTAGTTAATCTATTAGATGTTGTGGCCACGTTATGATCAGGAACTGCAATTGTTTTGTTTGGAGCATGAACTTTTCTACCAGCATCTCTTAAGCCCTCAAAAGCCTGGGGACTGGTAACTTCATGTACCAAATGCCTATCAATGTAAATTAGAGACGTATCGTTTTCAGAGTGGATTAGATGATCGTCCCAAATCTTGTCATATAGGGTTCTACTTTTTGACATAATCACAATGTCTAATTAAATTTTTTATCAAAATCCAGAACTTTTTATTATTTTATGTATACGAATATGTATACGAAAATTTTTAAAGGATAATTAATCAGTTTGGAATAAAAATAAAAAGTCTTTTCTAGTTTAATAATAACCTGTATTAGTATGCTATCATTGATTAAGGGATAGAAAGCTGCAATGAAACCCAATAGCAATAACTTTTCAGCACTAAATTTTAAAATGCTGTTTTTCATGGTTTTTTGCATTCTATTGAACTCTATCCTTGCAACAAAGAGTTCTTTTGGTCAGGACAACCTAAGAAAAGCTGAAAAAAGTTTTAGGGATTGGAGCGTATTTGTGTCCAAAGATGATCCTGAAATGTGCTTTATAGCCTCCCAGTCAATCAAGGGCGAGGCATTCAGAAATAATCAAAAGCTCCCATCCGTAAATAGAGAGAAAGGCACTCTGTATATTATTAAAATATTAAATAAAGATAGCGAGTATGAGGGAACATTTTATGCAGGATACCCTCTGCAGGTGGGGTCAAAAGCGGTTCTCGAAATTGATAGCAAGGAAAAAATTGTGTTTTTTGCACACCCTTCGCCTAAAGCTAAAGCAGAAAAGGATCATGCATGGGCTCAAAAGTATGATCAAAAAAAATTAGTTGGTAACCTTAAAAAAGGTAGCAAGGCGGTTATGAGCGCTATATCTCATCGCAATACAGTAACAAAAGATACGTTTATGTTAACAGGTTTCTCCGATGCCTTATCTGAATTAGAGAAGCGGTGCAAATCAAATTGAATTTACTAAAAAACCCTCAAGAAATTAATATTTTAGGACTTGGAAAAGACGAGTTGCTTTCGATAATAACAGACTTCGAAAGCCAACCAAAGAAGGCGTCTATGAGGGTTAGTCAACTCTGGTCTTGGATCTATTGCCACGGAATTAGTTCATTCGATAAAATGACTAACATAGATAAGAATCTTAGGTCACAACTACAAAAAGTTTTGACCATTTCAAGACCAATTATCGAAAAAAAAGAAATCAGCAACGATGGTACTACAAAATACCTATTCTGTTTAAAGGATAGGAGCAAAATAGAGACGGTATTTATACCTGAAGAGAAAAGAAGTACTCTTTGCATCTCTTCACAAGTAGGTTGCACATTAAGCTGCTCGTTCTGTCATACAGGAACCCAAAAATTAGTAAGAAATCTATCAGCCCAGGAGATTGTAGGTCAAGTCATCGCAGTTTATGATGATCTAGATTTATGGAAAAAAATAAAGAGCAGCGAAGGCGCGTCTTCTTTTTTCGAAGTAATAACCAATATTGTTTTCATGGGAATGGGAGAGCCTCTGTTGAACTATGAGGAGGTAAAAAAAGCCTGCAATATTTTAATGGATAATAAAGGATTGGACTTTTCAAGAAGGAGAATAACCTTATCGACGGCAGGTATTGTACCTAAAATAAAAATGGCGCATGAGGAAATAGGATGCATGATTGCCGTAAGCCTTCATGCTACGGAAGATAAAACTAGAGATGTTTTAGTGCCAATAAACAAAAAATGGAACTTGGATAAGTTACTAAGTTCTTTGAGAAATGATGTTAATTTGCGTAACTCAGAACGAGTAACATTTGAGTATGTAATGCTTGACGGAGTAAATGATACTAAGGAAGACGCACATAGGTTAGTAAGATTGCTTCAAGGACTCCCTTCTAAAATAAATTTAATACCGTTTAATACCTGGACTGGAAGTCAATATAGGCGTTCGTCATCAGATAGAATAAAAGCATTTAGAGACATTATAATTAAATCAAGATTACCAAGCCCTGTAAGAAAACCTCGAGGAGAGGATATTATGGCGGCGTGTGGTCAATTAAAGTCAAGCTCTTTAAAAGATAAAGCGAGTATATGACGAAAATTAGCAAAAGACGCTTTTTTTTATTTTCACTTCTATTTCCCTTTGTTTTTTTTAAAACTTCTTGGGGTTATCCAAGTAAGCCAAATTTATTAGTGGTGTGGAAAAAAAAGAGAGTTCTAGCTCTTTACAGAAATAGCAAAATCATAAAGGCCTATAGAATTCGCTTAGGGTTTAATCCTAAAGGACAGAAACAAAAGGAGGGGGATGGAAAAACTCCGGAGGGTAAATATTATATCACACACAAAAACCCAAACAGTAAATTTTACTTAAGTCTGGGGATCAATTTTCCAAACAAATTTGACAAAAAGAGAGCTCTGAATAAAGGCTTGAATCCTGGTAGTGATATTTTTATCCACGGTCTTGGAAAAAAAAATGTGCTTCTGCACTACATGTTCGACTGGACCGAAGGATGCATTGCAGTAACGAACAAGGAAATAGAAGAAATTTATGAATTGGTTGAACCTGGTACTGTTCTTTATATTTATGCCTAATTTCCCAACTAGCTTTCAGAATTCCCAATCATTTGGACCCACCAGACTTTTCCAGTGCTATCCTGATACCAACTTAGCCCTAGGTGAGTAGCTTTGGAGTCTAAAATAATTTCCCGCCCAATTTTACTTTTAAACCAGACATTCAATACATCATACTCACCCTCATAAGTCTC
>OZSS01001493.1_pt1 | contig 10798 bp, 10 predicted proteins | sample 1779911 | NCBI WGS metagenome assembly OZSS01 (sample SAMEA2603589, study PRJEB24840) | metagenome | biome: Water; feature: Photic zone; material: Seawater sample | place: Mediterranean Sea | collected 2013-11-12 | depth 10 m | reverse complement strand
CCTCCGTGGTTTTTACGACCAACCCCTGGCTCTCTGGCACGTTATCGGGGGTGGTGTCGCCATTTGGTTTTTGCAGCAGCACCCAGTTTGGGTGATTTTGCTCGGGATAAACCCGCGGCACAGGTCCCGTTGCCCAGACCCCTTGTGTGATCTGAGTCGGCTGGCTGATTTCTTGAAAGTCGAGGCCCAGGGCCTCTAGCTGGGTGCGCTTTTCTTGCATGAAATTCACGGAAGTAGCGCCAAAGATTTTCACGCCCATGGCTCCCGCAGGGTGGCGCATGTCGATCACTCGAGGGATAAAGAAGCCTTCCCCCACATAAACATTTAACTGACCGGCATATCCGCTGGCGCGTATTTTGGTCACCACGCTGGCCAGCCCACTGGTGTGATCGAAATGAAAATGGCTCAGCACGATGTTGCGTACGCAGCCAAGATCAATCTGCAGCGCAGCGGCGTTATTCACAACTGTGTCGGTAAATCGCCCTGCGTCGAACAGGGTGCAGTGATCGGCGGTTTGCACCATGGCCGAAAACCCCCACTCGCCGGTGGTTGCGCCGTTGGCAAGGTTTGAAGACAGCACGGTGACCTTGGCGGTATGCGCAATATCAGCGTCAGCTAAGGAACTTGTCGCGCCCGTGACCAGCAGCACGGTGAGTAATGTCGCGATAATCGAGGTGCCCATAGATCTCTTCTTATTCGTTTTTTGTTTTTCTTTTGTTCTGTCTGGCCTGGAGCTTACAGAGCGCTCTGGGACTTATACAGTCTGCTCTTTACTGCTCTTTACTGCTCTTTACTGCTCTTTACTGCTCTTTACTGCTCTTGGCGGCCTGGTGTTCACTAGGGGTCGGGGATAGCGGACATTGTACGGACAAAGGGGGAGAGTCCATGACCAGATCAGAGTCAAAGCCATCGCTGCGTGTTGGCGTTTCCTACGACTTTCGAAACCCGCCAGACTCGGGTGTGAGCGATCAGCACCTCTACGCAGAAATACTCGAACAGGTGAAATGGCTCGATGACATAGGCGCGGATCTGGTGTGGTTTACCGAGCACCACTTTGTTGACGATGGTTACCTGCCCAGCTGGGTGCCGGTAGCGGCGTCAATGGTCAGCGTGACCAAGCACGTGCGCTTCGGTACCGACATTTGTTTGATGCCGTTCAATCACCCAATTCGCCTGGCGGAAGATTTGGCAGTGCTCGACAACCTATCCGGCGGGCGTGTCGATTTGGGTATTGGCATGGGCTATGCCCCGCACGAGTTCAAAGGCTTTGGTGTACCTGTCCCACGCCGCGTTTCCTTGATGAATGAAGGCATCGAGGTGCTGCAACGCTGTTTTACCGGCGAGCGCTTTAGCTATGCGGGTAAGCGCTACCAGTTTGAGGATGTAAAAATTACCCCGGGATATGTGCAGGAGGGCGGGCCGCCACTGTGGATTGCCGCCATGTCCGAGGCCGGTGCGCTGCGGGCAGCTCACTACAACACGAACTTTTTGCCCCAAGGGGTAAGGGCCGCATCCTACGATCCATGGGTCAACGCACTGCACAGTGATGGTCGCAATCCTGCGGATTATAGGGTGGGCATCATTCGCAGCATTTTGGTGACTGACGATAAGGCCAGTGACTGGGAACCAGTGCGCGCGTCTGAGCGCTACCGTATGAAGCTGTACCGGCGCTTCTTTGAAGAGAGCGGTGAGGGCTTTGGTCGCCATGGTGAGCAGGTGCCGCAGACATGGATTGTTGGTGATGTTGATCACTGCGTTGATGAAATCAAAGCCTTTGTGCGCAGCTTTGGCATTACCGATATCGTTTCCATGGCGGTGCCACCGGGCATGCGTGCCGGTGATATGAGTCAGTCCCTCGAGCGGCTCTTTACCCAGGTGGTGCCCAGGGTAAAACAAGAGCTGCAGCTCGAGGCTTGAGACCGAGCAAACTACTTGGCGAAGGGCAGACTCCAGCTTTCATTGGCGCCGCCGCCGTCTTGATCAAGGGGATAAACCGGGCGGCGAACCTTTTCAAAGGTGAGCTGGCTGTAGTCTGAGGTGCACACCCCCCGGCCAGCGCACTCGATCACCTGTTTCGCCATGTCCCTAAAACCGACACGATAGTGAATTCGGCTTTTCAGCATGACGTAGTCGTAGGCCGTGGGTTCCATGCCAAGGCTGCGGAAACACTCAGGATCGAAGGGCTCTATGTGTCGGGAAATTATCGCGATATCCACGGGTCCGACGGATAGCACTGCCGATTTGCCCATGTTCATGGTGAGGCCTCTGGCCATCGCCACTTGGGCCTGAAATTTGCCGTTAGAGATCAGCTTGACCTCGCCGGTCACTGTCAGTGGCTGGCTCTGCTCGGTGAGGGCCGGCATGGGCAGCTTGCCGCCCAGCTCAACTGTCACCGTTGTACCAACACCAGCGGCTGCCATCTGCTCCACAACTTCGGGGTCATAAAAGCCGAAGACGGCGACCCGCTCGAGGGCTGCATCCAGCACCGCACTGAGCACCTCGGTGGTGTCCATGGTGCCGCCGGAAGCCGTGTTGTCGTAGTGATCTAGCACAATGACTGGGCCATCGCCCTGCCCAGCTGCGGCTTCCTTGGCGCGCCGCATGGATTGGGGCAGTGGTTCGATCTCATAAACAAAGGCCTCGCGTTGTTCCCAAGCCTTGCCCAGTAGCTCGTTTACCTGGGCCTCGGCGGCATCGCAATCGCCATCGGTCATGGCGACAACGCTAAAGCCCGCATCGTAAATATCGGCGTGGGGGAAGCCGGTAAAGACACTTACGCCGAGACTGCCGGCACTCTCCATCGCCATGGCGCGGTTCTGCAGGGTGGCATTGGGTTCATCGTCGGTACCCTGACGCATCACGTGGGGCAGCATGGGCGCATTGCCCCAACGCAGCACCGGGTTTGCCTTGCCCTGCAGCATGGCAAAGAAAGCTGTCGCACCGCGCACTGCCGTACTGTCCATATCGATATGAGGATAGGTGTGGTAGCCGGTCAGTATATTGCAGTTGCTGACCATGGCTTCAGTAATGTTCGCGTGCATGTCCAGGGATATGGCGATAGGCAGCGCAGGGTTGTTTGCGCGAATACGTCGCAGCAGTTCGCCCTCGCCATCATCATAGGTCTTCGTTGTCATTGCACCGTGCAGGTCGAGTAGTAGCGCGTCAACGCGCCCAGCCAGCTCGACAATGGCATCGCACATGTATTCATAGGCGTCGTTTTCGACCGGGCCACTAGGTGGAGCAGAAGCCGCGATTCCCATATCAATGTCGACGGATTGCGCCTCGGCAACCTCGATGTAACCGCCTAAGCAAGAGGCTGTGCCGCGGTAGGTGTTGAGCGCGGCCTCACCGCGAAGCGGCACACCGTGACCGGATGAAAATCTATCGAGATCGGTTAGGACCGGTGAGAAAGTATTAGTCTCGTGACTCATCATGGCAATGCCAATTTTCATGTTGTACTCCGTTGAATTTTTGCCGACATTAGGTCGCTAGGTTTGCGCTATTGGTCACTGGATAACACGCGAGCCTCTTTGCATAAAGATTAGATAGACGAAGATAGCTATGACGACGATACCAAAAGAATTCGATCCAGCGTTTATCGCAGAGCAGGTCGGCTGCGAGCAACAGATTTATCGCGAAGAGAATTTCTCTAAGGAGCCTATGGCCTCCGTTCTGGCGAGCAACCCTGAGATCTACTTCGTACTGCCTCAGCGCAAACAAGATTGGGGCAAGTGGGAGTTCAAGCCCGGCTCTTATTACGACACGACCATTGGCTCCCAGCACCCTTATTGGCGCGATCAGGACCTGCCGAAGCCGAGTAAGGATATTCAACGTCTGCGGGATGACCTTATGCGATGGGGTTATTGCAAAGTTGAAGATGCGCTTTCGCCAGATCAAGTGGCCACAGTACGCCAGCGCGTTCTGGAGCAGGCGGAAGGTGAGAAACTCGCCGGAATAGCTCAGCGCACGCCGAGTGGACAAAACATCAACTGCTGCGTGAACAAGGGCCGGTGTTTTGAACTGCTGATTGAACAGCATCCCACCATTGCCCAAGGCGGCCCACTGATAGAGCAACTGGTGACCGAGGCGCTAGGTCCGGGGTGGATTTGTACTTCGCTTATCGCGGCTATTTCGTTACGTGGCGGAGTGCCCCAAGCTTTGCATCAAGATCAAAGCAATAACCTGGGTTCTCGAAGTCCGATGACCGTTAATATTTTGACGCCGATTACCGATGTGGACGAAAAAACCGGCGGCACGCTGGTTATACCGGGAAGCCATACTGTGCTTGCAGATGCTGTTCGCGCGGGTGAGCCAGTGGGCAAGTTACCGCCAGCCATCAACATCGATGCCAAGGCAGGCACCATGGTGATTACCGATGGTCGTCTGCTGCACGGTACCGGCATCAATCATACTGACAACCCCAGGATCGTCATGCTCAACGGCATGCAAAAGCCGTGGATGCGCCAACAAGAAAACTGGATGTTGTCCGTGCGACCAGAGGTCTTAAAGCGCGCTAGCCCGAAGCTCCTGCACCGCATGGGTTATCAAGCCACCACGGGTACGCAAACCAACGAGGGTCACGGCTTTGGCGCCATGGGCATGCCCGATGAAGCGGCCGGTGCCTTGGTCGATTTTCGTTTAGCGGCGGATAAGGGCGAGTATCAGCGCGTTGGTGAGCTGGGACCTAGCGCAAATGGTGAGGTATTGAACGCGCCGTTTACGTTGCGAGAAGTTGTAAGTAAGGCGAGAGCCGGTGGTGTGAGTGCGCCGGTGGGGATTGGTGGTAAGGGTTGAGCCTGCTGTTGCGAATCAATTCATCAGCGCTTGAGCACCTTGATCACCTCTTCGACCTTGGCATCGAAATCGTCGGTAGCCTCCAACGAATCTCGCACACAGGCCTTTAAATGAGTCTGCAAAATTTTGCCCTCAACCGTGGCAAGTGAATTTCGTACCGCCTTAATCTGATTCAATATGTCGATGCAGTATTTTTCGTCCTCAACCATTTTGGCGATGCCGCGCATTTGTCCTTCAATGCGTCGCAGGTTAGGCAGCAGGTGTGTATGACAGGGATGGCTCATCAGAAGATCACTCTTGGCACTAGGTAGGTAAAAATCGTCGCAAATGCAAAGATGCTGACGCTGACATAATACACAAGGCGAGCGCGTCGCCTTGACTGCAGACAGGCGCGCCCCAGCTCAGGGTCAGCCGGGCAGGGTAGGTGCGCTGTTTTGTAGTGGGCAAAGCCAGCCAAGGCGATTGTGGTGAGGGCAGTGAGTGAGATCGCTAACTTGTATTGAGACAGCACGATCAGAAATGGAAAGACGGTCAACAGACTGGCGAAGCTAGCGCCGGCACCTAGCACCACAAAAAGCGAGGGCAGCGCACAGCAAATTAGCGTCGATGAAGACGCAAATAGCGAAAAAAAGTTGGCGGCTTTTTCGTTCATTGCTTGCTCAGCTACCCGGTTATGCTCCGCTGACGTTCAAATGTTCAACATCTGCACGGCGGTCACATTCTGCCCGTTGGCGAGAATTTTACGGTCAATTTCAGCTCGGTCGATGGGTTCCTCTGTGTCAAAGGCGATTAACACCTTGCCCTTGGACAGATCGACATCGACCTTGGTCACAGATTTATCGCGCTTGAAGGTTTTCTCTATACCCCGAGCACAAAAGTCGCACACCATACCCATAACGCTCACCACGGCCACCTGGCCGCCTTGCAAATCTGCCGTGAATTGTTTGATCTGATCTGGGTCGATGTCGACAGCGCTGCCATCTACGAATACGTCGGCTTGATGCATCGCATGGTCGGCGCTCTGATCGGCGAGGACAACATAGGGAGTCGTGATCAAGAGTATCAAGGCGGTCAATTTCTTCATGTTATCTCCTTGGGTGTGAATTCTTAGAATCGATACATCAAATGAATATCCCACTGGGACTGGTCGCTGTAGCCAAATTCGGCAAAGCCGTTACCTTTGAACAGTCGTAGCACTGGGTAGGTGGACCAAGAGCCGAACAGAGTGTTCTTTTTGCCCTTGATCATGATCCAAGTATGTAGATCGCCGTAATCGCCAAGATAGGGAGCGACCCCAAACTGAACGAATTGTTCCTCAAAGTCGACTTCATCATCGACCACGTGCCTGTAGCCAAAGCCGCTAAACAGCCGACGAGTTTCCCAGTCGCCGTGCACGCCGTAAAAATAGTGATCGAGGTCAACCGGATCGACGCCAGATTGCAGGTAAAGATTACGCTGTGAGCCTTGGGTATTTTTGCGATCGAGCAGATAGGTTAATCGCAAATAGCTGTGCTCGTCACCGTTGTGTCTATTCTTAACTGCCTCAACGCCTACAGAATATTTGTAGGTTGGCGAATAATGGTAGTAAAGCGAGTGCTTGGCCCGATCAGAGAAGGCCATTATCGTGGATCCGCCGGAATAGGAGACGGGCCGTGCCGCTAAGGCCGGAGACAATAAGCACAATATAAAAAGGATCAGTCGTATACCCATTGGGGGTATACTGGGCGCATCGACATCGATGTCAAGCCCGTGGTGTTGATTCATTGCTAAACATTCGATTAGACAGGCAAGAGAGGTTCCCAGATTGAAATATCCGATTATTGCGACGCTGGCTTTTGTGCTCGTGGGTTGCTCTAAGCCTGAGCTTGACGAACTACCGCTGTCAGAGATGGAAAATACCGGCGAGCCGAACCTGCATGTCGCTAGCGATGGCAGCGTTACCCTCACCTATCTTCAGCAGGCCCAAGGCGTATCGACTTTGTATGTCCGCAGGCTGATTGAGGATCGGTGGTCTGAGCCAAAAAAAGTTGCCCAAGGCGCTGATCTATTAGTCAATTGGGCAGATTTTCCGACTCTGATCGAAGCAGATAATCGCCTGACCGCCCAATGGATGATTCGAAATCCTGCACCGGGCTTCGCCTACGATGTGTATACCGCCTCTTCAATTGACGACGGCGCAACATGGTCTCCACCCCAGCGTTTGCATGCCGACACCTCGGCAACCGAACACGGATTTGTCAGCCTCTATCAGGGCACAAACGGCGTTGGCGCCTTTTGGTTGGATGGTCAGCGTTATGCCCAGGACGATGCCCCAGACGGCATGGAACTACGGCATAGGCTGCTAGACTCTGACGAACCTCAATCTGAGGATATTGTTGATGCCCTCGTCTGCGATTGCTGCCAAACCGATGTGGCGGTTGTCGATGGCTCTCCCTTGGTGGTGTACCGGGATCGCAGCGAGGCCAACATACGCGACATATCCTTGGCCCGACAAGAAAACGGCGACTGGGTGACGGCACCCGTGGCACAAGATGGTTGGTATATTACCGGTTGCCCAGTGAATGGCCCGGCCGTCGCTGCAGCAAAGGAGGTTGTCGCCGTGGCATGGTTTACGGCAATGCCGGTCAATTCTGTTCGAGTCGCGTTCTCGTTTGACGGTGGTCGGAGTTTTGAAGCACCAGTAGAAGTCAGTCGAGAAGACCCTGTCGGACGGGTAGATTTGGTGTTGGACGCCTCTGGCGGTGCCCTAGTCAGTTGGTTGTCCACGGATCTGGGTGGCTTTGTCTACCGCCGGGTGCAGCAAACCGGGGAGATGGACGAAATCAACTTTGTCGCTCCGATGACATCTCATCGAAAAGCAGGCTTCCCGCGCATGGTGCAAAGTGACAATCGTTTACTCTTCGCCTGGACAGACAGTTCCGGTGAGACTCCGGTTGTTCGTTCAATGCGTGTCCCGTAATCCGAGATCTGTTTGATACCTTAAAATTTCAGCAATGATCTAGGAGCGGTCGAGGCCCAGAAAAATGAGTTGGGGTTAAGGAAACGATGAGATATCAGCTATATGGCGGCGGCGGCTCGCCCTACTCGCAAAAGATGCGGGGAATCTTGCACTACCGGCGGCTGCCCTTTGATTGGATTCAAATCACCCCGGCAGTACGCGCCGAAATTAAGCACGATGGGCCGCCTGTTATTCCGCTACTGCGGTTGCCAGAAGATGGCAGCCTGCACGTGGATTCCACGCCCTTAGCCATGCTGTTAGAAGAGCGGCACAGCCAGCGCTCGATCGTACCAACAGACCCCGCCATGGCCTATCTGTCCTTGCTAATCGAGGACATGGCCGATGAGTGGGTCACCAAGATGATGTTTCATTATCGGTGGGATCTCGCCATTGATCAGGCCTACAGCAGCCGTCAGATCATCAGCGACAACACACCCGGGCTGCGGGGCGAAGCGCTGGCAAAGGCGGCTCAAGCAATACGTGATCGCCAGGTCTCCCGCATGCCCTTGGTAGGCTGCACACCACAGAATAAGCCCGTGATTGAGCGCAGTTTTCATGAGTTGCTGAGCATTCTTGACGGATTCGCAACGCGTGACGAATACCTGTTTGGCACCCGGCCCGCCTTGGCGGATTTTGGACTGTTCGGTCAGTTAAAAACTTTGGCCAGCGATCACACACCCATGATGATCATGCGCACAAGCGTACCCAGTGTTTATGACTGGGTCAGGCGATTGGAAGACAGCAGCGGCATAGAAGGTGAGTGGCATAGCATCGCCGAGCGGCGGACAGCAGTAGATGACATGCTCCGTTTCTGCGCCACTTACTACTTACCCTTTTTGCAGGCGAATGCTGAGGCATATGCAAAGGCAGAAGACCAAGTCTCACTGTCTTTGGCGGGACAACCCTACTCACAGCCCCCGTTCAAATATCAGGTGAAATGCTATTCAAGGCTGAAAACCCTGCTGGCCGATGCCAAGGCGCCCGGTCTGCGTGAAGTACTGGCGCATACCGGTTGCCTGGCTTATCTGGAATAACCCGCGCTAACCCGTGCCGGACCGCTGAGCTTCTTTTGCCGCCAGGCGCGCTGCGCGTCTGGTCAACCGCTCCTGGAGGCGCTTGTGGCGAGCAGGGGTCAGGGGGTAATTCCAAATCAGCTTCAACGCGAGTCCATAGAAAACGATCGGCCCCATGCAGTACACCAGGCGCAGTGCCCAAACGCCGACGTCTGTGCTTCCAGCGATGCCGCCGGATGGGTCGAAACCCAGCAGACCGACAATGTTTAAAGAAACCCCGGTGCCAAAGGCGATGGCAATTTTTTCCGAAAATCCGAGAAATGCGAAGTATGTTCCAGCCCGCTGAGAGCCGCTGCGCGCGGAATCGACGTCGACAACGTCGGCGAGCATGGCAATGGGCAAGAACTGCAGGCCGCCAAAGCAAAAGCCTTTAACAATAAACAGCAAGAAAAAAGCCGAATAGTCACCGTAATCGAGCAGCAGGTTAGCACCGCTCACAACTGCTACCGTGATAAGCGTGCACATGAATGCTCGATGCTTGCCGATCTTTCGCCCAAGCCACAGCCAGAACGGGATGGCGCCAAAGCCGGCGATAAAATAGAAAAAGTACGCCGCGCCAATGGTTGGCACGCCAACGATGTCGCGGATGAAAAATAGCGACACCGCGTTGCGAAACGATTCACCGAAGTGCACCAGTAGCACGATGGCCAGTACTCGCAGCATTGGGCCGTTTTTGGCAACCAGGCGCAAACCTTCGCGGATGCTCTGTCGCTTTTCACCGGCCGTCGGCGGCGGCTCTTTGACAAAGATCAGCACGATGGCTGCGCAGATAGGTAGCACGCCGATAATGGCCCAAGCCAAGCCGGTCAGCACGGGGCCAGTGAGTGTGGCGCGAGAGACAACGGTCTTGTCGCGGAAATCACCTGCAAAGGCGCCAATGGCGTCTTGCCACAGGGTGGTGAAAACTTGGCCAACACTGTTGCCGCCGTCTGCCTGTATTTCGATGATCATGGGAACCGCTGCTGCGACCATCAGTCCAGCAAGCACGTAAAACTCCCGGGTTGCAGTAACGCGGCTGCGTTGGTGATAGTCGGGAGAGAGTTCTGCCCCCCATGCACGGTGAGGTAGGGTAATCATGGTGCTGCCGACGAAAAATATTGTCAGCCAAAACAAGAAGTAAAGAGTGCTCACACCTTCGCCGGGCATGAACAGGTTATACACGCCGATCATCATCACTGGCACGCCAATCAGCAGCCATGGGCGTCGCCGGCCGATGGGTGTCCTCCAGCGGTCTGAGAGTTCACCGATCATTGGATCGGTGATGACATCGGTTAGCCGCGCTAACATTAAAATTGTGCCGACGGTTGCCAAACTGATGCCAAGGCCGCCGGAATAGTGGGCGGGAATCCAGATCGACAGGGGGTAACCAATCACCGCCAGTGGCATACCCAGTGTGCCGTGGGCATACAGTGTTTTCTTTGAAAGTACTTCGCTCGTCACCTCAATCCTCCCGGAACCCCAGAGCTAGGAACAAGGTAGCACGGGCACGGTGCAGACCATAGGCACACTTGCAGAGCCCGATTCTTCGTCAGGCCCCGGTGATCTGGTCTTTAGGGTGAAGTGCTGAGGCAGACATCCATAACTGCCCCAGCTCGCACGTTAACCGACCGCCGGATCCGTCTTATTCAGACGGATCGAGGAGGTTAATTTTGCGCCTGAACCATAAGATGAGAGCGGCGCAGATCCGTTACGCAGGTTGAAGGGTTTTCCAGCCCTGCCTTGCCAAGCGCAACGCCCAATGACCCAGACCGAGCAGTGTCCATCATCGTAGCCATATCGTCTGGTGTGCCGGTGACCATGGCCACATAGTCCCAGCCGGTGGACAGCCCGATGCCCGGCATGAAGACAGCGCTGTTGACATCGACCCAGATCAGATCAAACAATTCACGGCAGATTTGCAAGGCGGCCAGGTGGCCGTGGTGAGCGTTATGGG